>Ga0256901_1001874_pt1 | contig 10126 bp, 10 predicted proteins | sample MC6MC0689MT_FD_190200 | JGI IMG/M metagenome (GOLD analysis project Ga0256901, IMG submission 190200) | Metatranscriptome of enriched soil aggregate microbial communities from Iowa State University, Ames, United States - MC6-MC0689-MT... | ecosystem: Environmental > Terrestrial > Soil >... | reverse complement strand
CGAAGCGCACGGCGTAGACGTTGCAGACGATGATAACGCCAGTCAGACTGCACAACAGGTTGCGGCAGCCTCTGCGCCGGTCAAATCGCCAGCCTCCTCTTCGCAGCCGGCATCCGAACCCAGGATTAATCTGAGCAAAATCGATCTACTCAAAAAAGAAGTACGGGTTTCGCTAGAGAAGAAGGGGATTGGCTCGCAGAAGGCCAGAGTCGCTGTCGTGTTTGACGCTTCCGGTTCCATGTATCACTTATATGATGAGGGAACGATACAGCGCGCTTTCGAGCGGGTGCTTGCGGTCGCCGCCAGTATGGATGACGATGGAGAGCTGGACGTCTGGTTTTTCGCCGACGAATCGGCCAGAACGCCAAGCGTGAGAGCCGACCAGTTCGAAGGGTATGTCGATCGTTATTATTTTTCGGACGAGGACTTCCAGGATGAGCTGGGATGCGGCAACAACGAGCCCGACGTCATGAAAGACATTATACGCAAATATACCGTTGAATCGCCGGATGATCGTCTCCCGGTCTTTATCGTATTTTTCAGCGATGGCGGCGTTTACTATTCGGATCGAATTGCCAAGCTGATTATTCAAAGCTCCAAGCACAATCTATTCTGGCAATTCGTCGGTTTAGGGGAGGCAGACTACGGGATTTTGGAGGAGTTTGATACGTTGTCAGGCCGAGTCGTCGATAATTGTAACTTCTTCGCGCTGGACGACCTTGACGAGGTGTCCGACCGGGAGCTCTACGACCGACTGTTCAATGAATTTCCGTCCTGGCTTCGCGATGCGCGAAGCAAAGGCATTCTTAAAGGCTAACTGTAGATGCGTAACCGGCTCTGATTCTCGTCCATCAGAGCTGTATTTGTATCCGGGAGTGAGAAAAATGGAACACCAAAAACTAATTGGCGTATTTAAGAAAGAGGTTGAAAAAATAAAAAAGAACGCCATTAGCGATGAAGAGATTAAGGAATGGCACGATTTAATCAAAGAAAGCATTCAAAACGATCTTAAAGACGGATATAAAGAGACGATAGCGAGAAACTTAACTCTTGGAATAGGCGTACATGCCGGAGATCATCCGAAAAATTTAATTTTAAATGGGGAAAACGAAGGGTGGAAATATATCACTCGGTTTCTTCTGTGGCAGGAATATATTTTGCAGAAGCTGTTTGATTATAAAGAGGTTTCTTCGAGAACGATAGGATGTATGATAGGTTTATCCATGTTGTGGGGGATGAATGATTTATCCCGGAGATCGAGAGAATATTTCCAAATCCTATTTGACGGCAATAGGGAGCATTACACTCAAAAGGAAACTCACCATCTGTTCATGGCGCTGTTGTATGACTTATCTCATACCGGGCAAATCAATTCGGAGCTGTACGCTGTGTTGCCGGAGCAGAGTGGATATAAAAAGCTTCTTGATCATTGGCACACCATAGACGTAGAACTGCTGGGAGGTTTGATTATAGAAATTTGCGATCTTCATATTTATAGCTCGTTGGATTTGAAGAATAAATTTTCAGAGATCCTATCCTTGAATTATATCCCGTACGATGTGCGGCTCATCGAAAAAATCAGACAAGAGCAAGGATTAACAACCGTTCAAGCGGAGCATCCTTTGCTGGCAACCCCGCTCGCTAGTATTCCGAAATCCAAATATGAGTGGGATTTGTCCAAAGACGAAGTATACCAATATTTAAGGAGAGTTGAAGATGGGAAACACGGATAAGTTCGAAATGATCGCGAATACTTACGACACCCCGGAAAGAATCCTAATTGCCAAAGTATCTTCGGACGCCATTCGGGAATATGTAGTCGATGCTAAAGGCAAGAAGGCTGTCGATTTTGGATGCGGAACCGGACTTGTCGGGATGAGCTTGATAGACGAGTTTCAGTCCGTGCTTTTTCTGGATACCTCGCCGAGTATGATTCGACAAATCAAGCAAAAAATTGCCGACCGCCATATTCCGAATGCCGATACCCTATGCTTTGATTTTGAACAGGAAGGTTTATCGGAGCTTCGCGCCGACTATATCTTCATGGCTCAGGTTCTGCTTCATATTCCCGATATTGAATTCGTCCTATCGAGGCTGTTCGAGGTTCTCAATGAAGGGGGACATTTGCTCATCGTTGACTTCAATAAAAACGAAAATATCGTTTCGGATCTCGTTCACAACGGATTTAATCAAGATGAGCTAACCGCTAAAATGACGAAAATAGGGTACAGGGACGTTCACTCCAAAACCTTTTATCATGGGAGTCGAATATTCATGGGGCAAGATGCGTCGATGTTTATTCTGGATGCTCGGAAGTAAACTTGCCGTGCAGACAGCCTGCACAACTTCGCCGAAGACAAACGCAGAGCAGTCCCCAAGAAGGTGTCCCAAGTCCTAGATGGACTAAGGGGCATCTCTTTTCTTTTGCCAAAAAACCATTCCCAAATTCAGGAGAAAAGTAGGAAGACTCAGAAAAAACGTCCACTATACTGGAAATAACAGACTGTGTAAGTCTCGGTTTGCTGTTAACTAAGGAGGCTTGAATGGAACTCACTTTTCTAGTAGATACTTGTGGAACGTGTGTAGCCCAATTGCGAGACGAACTGCTGCCTTTAGAGGAATTAGCGACAACTTGGGAGTTTCCCTATGACATTCATTTTGTATTTCGCGTCTTACCCGACAGCTACGCCAGAAAAACATTCAGGCGTTTCGACAGCAAAGATCATGCTCTCTATTTAGACATCAGCATCGTTTACGAGCAGTATTTATGCATGTCCAAAAATGAACAACGCGAAGCTTTGGGCGATTTTATTTATCGCTATTTGTCGGAGTCCATTGCCAAATATAAGAAGCATGCAGATCGGGTTGACCAGGATCGACTCTTAGTTCAACTCAAAAAATGGATGACCGAAAACGATTGGCTGGATGGCAAGATCGGCAAAGCAAAGGAGCTCCTTGCGCAGAATGCGGGACTTTATGAAGTGAGTCAGCAATTGCGGATGCCATTGGATGAGATCGAGTATATCCTTCTTCGGATGAATGGCCATGAGTCAAAGGACATTCATCCCGACAATATGTTAGCGGGAAAAACGGGAGGCCCACAATGACGCTAAAAGATACCGATCAACTAGACGATCTCAAAGAGTTTCTGATCGACTGGTACGGCAAATACGATAGCTCCTACGGAGTACCGACGGACGAGCTTCCGTCAGACCTGCCTACGGCACTGCATGAATTATATGCGTTCGCGGGGCGCTGGAAGGATGGCACGGAGGAGCATCTTGAGAACTCGCCCGAAATTTTTCAGCAGCAGGACTGTCTCTATTCGGCGGAGAGACTGAAGAGAGAGGGGGATCGGATCACGTTCCTCGAGGAAAATCAAGCCAACTGGACCTGCCAAGCGGAGGCGGGCAACGACAATTCTCCGGTTCATTGCGACGAAGGCATGCTATGGGATGATCAGGCAGAGGGACATCTCCTCGTGAATGAATCTTTGTATCATTTTCTGAAAAGCTTTTGTTTACAGGAGGTCGTTTTTGGCTGCAAGCATCTGTACGTAGCAGAAGGACAAATGGATCAAATAAGGTCGCTGTTTAATACCCCGCTTGAAGACGTATGGCTTAACGGATACTACACGGGCCTCAAAGAAGCGGGACCTACGCATGCGTTCTATCGGTGGGGGGACGTGCTGGTGATGGAGCGCTACGGCGACCTGTGGTTAGGGTCTAACGGCGGCGATCTAGCGGCAGTCTTGAAGAATGCGGATATGTCTTCGATTAAGCTGCGGAGGATTAAACCCGACTAAATCGGCTGAAGGCGCTAAGATACTTGGATGCAGGCAAAATGGAACAGGGCGAGCGTTGTCTGGAACGGGCGATGCTCCGGATTATGAGATCGACCGTGTCCGGGTGCTGCTAGCTCAGCCTGAGATAAAGTAAACTAGGAAATACAACGGAGGAATGAAAATGCAGCAGCTTTTTAACGATCTAATCAAACAGGATGTAAAGCCGCTTCTATCCAAGCATGGCTTTGCCAAGAAGAGTCTGAGTTTTAGCAAGCCGGAAGGCGACCTTATCTATATCATTAATTTTCAAAAATCGGCCGGCAACTCTTCCGACAATGTCATGTTTTACGTGAACTGCGGGATTTATGCGGGGGAACTGGCGCGGATACAATCGAAAGAGATTCTGACAGCGCCCCAAGAAGTGGACTGTCATTTTCGAGCGCGAATAGGTGAGATTGCGACGTCTGCGCCGGATCGGTTTGCCGTCACTCCCGACACGAATATGGAAGAGTTGAGGACGACGCTGCTTAGTGGATTAGAGGAAGTTATTCATTTTTACGGTACGATGAACAGCGCCAGATCGATTGTGAATTACTATACTGCAGGCCCCTATTTGCATCTAGGCGAGGAGAGCTTTAAGTTGCTCTTGCAGTCCAATGATGCGGCAGCGGCTAAACGTTACTTGAAGGCTTTGCAGGAAAAGCACGGGGCGGAAAATCGCTGGACGATATTTGAAAATAAATATAGAGCCATCTTCCAACAATATGGAGTGGAATTTGAGTATTCATAAGTTAACAGACAAGCTTGATGCTGTGTAGGAGGTTAGACAATGCTGGAGACAAAGTTAACGCGCAAGCTTAAGGTTCAATATCCGCTTATTCAAGCGCCAATGGCGGGCGGGCCTACGACTCCTGAATTGGTGGCAGCCGTATCGAACGCCGGCGGAATGGGCAGCTTGGGAGCGGGTTACTTATCGCCCGATCAAATCCGGATTGCGATCAAGGAAATTAGACGGCTGACAGATCGTCCGTTCGGTGTGAACTTATTCGTATTCGAGGAACCGAATTCTTTGAATGACGATATCGAAGGTATGAACGATTATTTGAACAAATACCGAGCGGAGCTGGGGATCGCCTCAAGCCCGCCGATTCCTCAGCCTGCGGAGTCCTTCGAGGAGCAAGTAAACGTATTGCTGGAAGAAAATATCCCGGTATTCAGCTTCACCTTCGGGATACCGTCGACTGGGGTTATTCAAGCCTTCAAGAGACAAGGGACCATTGTGATCGGCACGGCGACGACGGTTGAGGAGGGAATTCGGCTGGAGGAGGCCGGGGTAGATGCGGTAGTGGCGCAGGGAAGCGAAGCGGGAGGACATCGCGGGACTTTCGCCACGAACGCCGCGGATGCGCTGATCGGCACCATGGCCCTTGTTCCTCAAATGGTCGACACTCTGTCGATCCCGGTCATCGCATCGGGGGGAATCATGGACGGACGAGGACTGGCAGCGAGCCTTGTCTTGGGAGCTTCCGCCGTACAGATGGGCACCGCGTTTCTAACCAGCGCCGAGAGCGGAGCTCATGCGGCGCACAAGCAAAAGATCGTAACCTCGACGGAGGATGCCACCGAGGTCACATTCGCTTATTCGGGCAAGGCCGCACGCGGCATTCGCACGGAGTTTATGGACGACATGCGTTTTTACGAAGGAACGATCCCCGATTATCCAATTCAGAACGTATTAACAAGGGACATTCGCCAAGCGGCGACCAGAGCGAACAATCCGGAGTTCATGTCGCTCTGGGCGGGCCAAGGCCTTAGATTAGCGAAGGAACAGCAAGCCGCTGCCGAAATCGTGAAGCAAACGGTTGAACAAGCCCGCAGCGTCATCGGGGATCTGGGTCGGGGAGTCTGAAGCAAGAGGTATGTGCCTCCCTCCGATGCTATACGCTCCTGAAATCCTGGAAGGGAACACCCACTTAAAGGTAATCTCAGGAGCGTATGAGGCAATCTCCGGGCTGATCATGCCCCATAAAAACCCCAAATAAATACCGGTAGTTACCCTTATAATCAGCGAAGACGCTCAAGTGACATACACCCCTTTTTTTTGGTCGTTTTGTACGATTTTCCCTACAAAATTCCGTCGTTTGAGCCTGATTCGAGTCAATTTGTACGATTTTTCGAACAGCATCCGCCGTTTGCTTCTTATTTGAGTTGCTTTGTATGATTTTCCGGCTAACTTCCAATCCAGTGGGAACGTTGTGAATCATGATTAGGTCTCCGGGAGGCACATCCCTCTTCTTCATATCGATCATCACAAGCAACCCTTCTGATGGACACCTCCTTCATTTTTATCGACCGCCTCAAGCAACCCCTCTCATGGACACCTCCTTCATTTTTATCGACCGCCTCAAGCAACCCCTCTCATGGACATCTCCTTCATTTTTATCGACCGCCTCAAGCACCCCCTCTCATGGATATCCCCACTTTTCTTGATCCCCCTCCTCTAACGGCCTGCCAGACCCTCCCGCGCCAAAACCGAGCACTCGCCCTCCTCTTAATTCAAGCAATCTAACGTTTGTTGACTACGTTCTTATGTTTGTTGTCTAGAACGGGGTCGGGGATTTTCTATACAATGGCATCAATCGGATGAAGCAGAGGTAAAATGAATGCGTTTACGAAAACGCTGAAAGCGTGTACAAATGGACCGCGATCAATTGCAAGGGGTGGCTAACATGGACATGAAGAGCGGAAGAAAACGCGTGAGAACGCGCTGGCGCACACAGGATACCGAGCTAACGCTTCTAGCCTTGCCGACAACGATCTGGTATATCTTGTTCTGTTTCCTGCCGATGTTCGGTCTCGTGATTGCTTTTAAGAATTTCAAGATTCACGGGGGGTTCCTAAGCAACGTCATCCACAGCGAATGGACCGGATTCAAAAACTTCGAATTTCTGTTCAAGTCGAACGACGCCTGGGTCGTGATCCGCAATACGTTGGGCTACAATATGATCTTTATCATGCTAGGCATCGCCATTCCCGTCATCTTGGCTTTGATGATCGGTCAACTGCACAGCGGCAAGGCCGGCAAAATCTATCAGACGTTGATGTTTCTGCCGTATTTTCTGTCCTGGGTCGTCGTTTCCGCTATTGTGTGGTCGTTCCTAAGCTTCGATAAAGGGATCATCAATCAATTCCTGGCCGGCCTGGGTTCGGACCCCGTGAACTGGTATATGGAGCCCAAATATTGGCCTTACTTTCTTATCTTCATGAATGTGTGGAAGGGGCTTGGCTACGGAATGGTCGTCTATCTAGCCACCATCACAGGCATCGACAGCACGTATTACGAGGCGGCCGTCATTGACGGCGCTTCCAAGTGGCAGCAAGCGCGATTTATTACGCTGCCGCTCATGAAGCTGGTCATCGTTATGATGTTTATCTTGGCCGTAGGCCGCATCTTCTACACCGATTTCGGCTTGTTCTTCCAAGTGCCGCGGGATTCCAACTCGTTGTTCAATGTCGCGACGACCATTGACGTTCTCGTGTACAAGCAGCTTAAGACGGCAACGGTAGGTATGGCTTCCGCTTCCGCTTTCGTACAATCCGTGATGGGCTGCTTAACCATTCTGTTGGCCAACTGGGTCGTCCGTCGCGTGGATCCGGACAGCGCCATGATGTAAGGGGGAGCGAGAAATGAAGACGAGAGCGGGATATGAGACGGGACTCGACAAATTCAACCGAATCGGAACCGCCACGAACTGGGGATTCCATCTTATTTTTATCCTATTGGCGTTGTTGTGCCTCGTGCCCGTCCTGGTGGTTCTATCCATATCGCTTACCGGAGAGGATTCCATCCGTAATGAAGGATACCGTATCTTGCCGGCGGCCATCTCAGGAGAAGCTTATCAGTACATTGCCCGGCAAGGACAGATGATCACCCGGGCACTCGGCGTTTCCGTGCTCGTTACCGCCCTTGGCACCGTACTGGGCGTGGTGCTGACGACATCGATGGGGTACGTCCTTTCTCGGCCGAACTACAAGCTTAAGGGGCTGTTGACCTGGATCGTATTCATTCCGATGGTGTTTAACGGAGGCTTGGTGTCCAGCTACTATATCAATTCGAATATGCTGGGGCTGAAGGACACGGTCTGGGCGCTGATTCTTCCGCTAGCCGTCTCCTCCTTTAACGTCATTATTTGCAAAACGTTCTTCAGAAGCACGATACCGGACGCGCTGATCGAATCCGCCGAGATCGACGGAGCGGGCCAACTGCGCATCTACTGCTCGATCGTCCTGCCGATTTCGCTTCCGGTGCTAGCCACCATCGGCTTGTTTCTATGCTTCGCCTATTGGAACGACTGGTTCCAGTCCATGCTCTATATCGACAATCAGAACCTGTACTCTCTACAGGCTTTGTTGAACAGTCTGATGAGCAACGTGGATGCCCTGGCAAGGAACGCTTCCAGCATGGGGATCAGTTATGCGGAGCTTGTCGCGACTATGCCCAAAGAATCCGCGCGCATGGCCGTGGCCATCGTCATCGTGGTTCCCGTGGCCATCGCCTATCCGTTCTTCCAGAAATACTTTATATCCGGTCTGACGATAGGCGCGGTGAAAGGTTAATCCGAAATAAGCCGGAATCTGTCCGGTTTATGATATCCGCCGTAAGCTGTGCACGGCAGACGGCGGGAGTGAAGAAAGATACCAAAGGGAGGAAATGGGAATGACAAAGACGAAGAAGAAATGGCTTGCCCTCGGTGCCGCCACGGCACTCCTGACCACCGCTCTTGCGGGCTGCGGAGACTCGAATTCCAAATCCGAGCCTAGCAACAGCAGCACGCCTTCCAACGCCAGCACGCAATCTGCGGAAGCAAGCAAACCTGCCGCTTCGGGCGAAGTGCCTACGCTGGTATGGTGGACGATCGGCGGACAAGTGCCCGCCAACTTCAATAAGGCAATCGCTGCGATGAACGAATACACGGCCGAGAAGATTGGCGTTAAGATCGACATCAAGGTAGCGAGCTGGGGAGACTGGGACACGAAGATCAATACGATCGTGAACACCGGCGAGCCGTTCGACATCATGTTTACGAACAACAGCAAATACAGCCAGCAAGTGAACATGGGCGCGTTCGCCGATCTCACCGACCTGGTGCAGAGCGAAACTCCGGATCTCTATAACTTCATTCCTCAGAAGGTTTGGGACGGAACGAAAATCGGCGGAAAAATTTACTCCGTGCCGACTTACAAGGATTCATCCCTGACCCAATACTGGGTGTTCGACGATAAATACATCCAGAAATACGGCATCGACACGGCCGGTATCAAGACGCTGAAGGATCTCGACAAGCCCCTTCGCGATATGAAGGCTGGAGAAGGAAAGAGCTTCTATCCGATGTCGCTCACCCAAGGCGACGGGTTTAACGGATTTTTCAACGGTTACGACGACATGACGCTCGGCTTGCCGCCGATCGGGGTCAAAGTCGACGACGCTTCCCGCAAAGCCGTCTCCGTGCTGGAGCAGTCGGATGTCATGGACAATCTCAAGCAACTGCACCAATGGTACAAAGACGGCATCATCAACCCGGATGCGCCAACCAAAACCGAAGCGGAAAGGAATCGTCCGTTCTTCTCGGCACAGGCGTTCCCCGGCGCGGAAGCGAGCTGGCAGATTACCAGCGGCGTCGAGAAATACACGATGTTCCAGATCTTCGGACCGATCTACACGACGAGTACGATTCAAGGCTCTCTGAACGCAATTTCGGCCAACTCGAAATATAAGAATGAAGCGTTAAAATACCTGCAATTGGTCAATACGGATCCGAAGCTGCGCAATATGCTGGCCTTCGGCGAGCTGGGCGTCGACTACAGCAATGTGGACGGCGAGAAAGTGATTGAGCGCACATCGGATACGTGGCCGCTGGCCGCCTATACGCAAGGCACGTTCTTTAACTTGGCCGTAACGAAAGGAGCTCCAGTCGATCAGTGGGATCAAGTTCGCAAGCTGAACGATCAAGCGACCTCCTCGACGAATCTGGGCTTCGCACTGGATATCAGCAATCTGGGCACCGAAGTGGCCAATACGAAGGCAGTATGGGACAAATACCGTTATGAACTGCTTACGGGCGCTTCCGATCCCGAGACGATGGTACCGAAAATCGTTGCAGAGCTAAAGGCCGCCGGCCTCGATACGCTGATGAAAGCCGCGCAAGAGCAAATCGACGCGTATTTCAGTTAAATTCCGCAAGGAATCATACAGAAAACCCGAGCGGAGATGGCCGTTCGGGTTTTCTGGCACAATATGCGGGATTGCTTTTCTCGGTCAAGACGTTATATGGTGGAGCGGTG
>Ga0256901_1001873_pt1 | contig 10128 bp, 7 predicted proteins | sample MC6MC0689MT_FD_190200 | JGI IMG/M metagenome (GOLD analysis project Ga0256901, IMG submission 190200) | Metatranscriptome of enriched soil aggregate microbial communities from Iowa State University, Ames, United States - MC6-MC0689-MT... | ecosystem: Environmental > Terrestrial > Soil >... | reverse complement strand
GTAACCGCCTTGCCCGCCACCACCGAGGCTGCGCACCCACGCGCCGCTGGCTTTCGGCCGGGTGGAGCCTTCTGCAAACTGGCTGGAAAGCGCGCGCCGGTTCATGTCGATGCTGTCGAAGGTCATCGCCGTGGCGGTGGCGTGGGCTTGACCGGAGAGACTCTCCAGACTCTGGGCCAGGCCGGCAAAACCACCGCCTACGCCCTGCACCGACGCAGCCGCTGCGCCAAACGTTGTGGTCTGCAGGCCACTATCGGAGTCCAGCATTTCAAACGCCTGCTCCACCCGCTGTGCGGCCGACATCGCGCGCAGGCCAACGCTGGCGGTGCTTGCTGCTGCCGTGACGCTCACCCGGTCCAACTGCAGCCAGGCATTGTTGGCGTCATAACCATATTGGGTCTGCAGCAGAGTGACGCCAGTGGCGCCGGTAGCTGGAGTAGCAAACTGCCCGCTGACGCCGCCACCCGCATGCAACAGGTCCTGACGGCGACCATCCTGCGGCACATAACCGGCAACCGCGCCACTGACCATCACCCCGCCGTCCAGACTGGCAGTGCCGGTGACCTGCAATACATTGGCCCCAAGCGCAACCATCAACTGCGCACCAGGCCGCTGCACGTAGTTGCCCTCGATCGTCGCCGAACCTTCATTGCTGAGCACGATCACGCTGGCGCCGTTGTCCACATTGCCGATCACCCGCGCAGTACCGCCCATGAACTGCAGCGCCGCAGCCGAAGGATTGGCCTGCGCGTCGATGCTGACATTGGATCGGATCGAGCCGCCGTCACGCAGCGCAAGCGTGCCCTGCTGGATGCGGGTGGCGCCGGAATAGGTGTTGGCAGCGGACAAACCCAGCGAGCCGCTGCCGGTTTTCACAAGCCCGCCCGTCCCACTGATCGGGTTGCTCCACACCGAATTGAGCCCGAGCTGATTCACATCAACCTTGATATCGCCCCAGTCCGCCCTGCCCGGCCCGTTCACCGCCTTGCCCACGTTGAGCAGGCCATAGCCGAACACCGCATCCGGACCGGGATCCCCCAGGTCTGTCGCTGTACCCAACAAGGTCTGCCGCACCAGATCATTGTTGAAGTAAGGGAATGCCTGCCACACCAAAGCCGCGGCGCCGGATACCAAAGGCGCTGCGTAGGAGGTGCCACTGCCGTAGTAATAGCTAAGGTTGTCGGCCGTGCTGTTCTGGCCGAGGAACATCGAGGTCCCCGGCGCCACCAGACAGTAGTTCCTGGCCACACCGCAGGCATTGGAGTAATACGCCAATGCGGTGGGGTTGGCCGTATCCAATGCCGCAACGGCCAACCAGCCACGCTCCAGATCGGCTGCGGGATAGCTGCCAGGACTGCCAGCCTTGCTCGGCAACGCGGCCATGTCGGAAGGATTGGACCTGGATTCGTTGCCGGTGGCGAACACCACCAGCCCATCGTTGTCGGCGATGAAAGGACGGTACTCGCTGGCGATCTCTGCCGTTACATTCGGGCGGGTCCAGTACAGGCCGCCCCATGAGTTGTTCATGATGCGCATGCCGTCACGGATCAGGTCGGCGTGGATAGCCGCCATGCCCAGCGCACCGGTTACTTCATTGCCATTGCCCGAACCATCATCGGTTGGTGACTTGTCGGCGATGATGCGCGCCGACAGAATCTGTGCCCCTGGTGCAACACCGCCAGGCCAACGCCCGGTCGGCGCACCGGCAGCCAACTGCGCCACCGTGGTGCCATGGCCGACCACGTCATCGATCGCCAGGTTGTTCTGGTTTGGATTCAAATAGGCACGATTGACCAGCACCCGTCCGGCCAGCGCCGGATGATTGCGCATCACCCCCGAGTCGATCACACCGATGCGGTAGCCGGCCCCGGTCAGGCCCATCGCATGCGCGGCCGGGGTATTGGTCAGCGCCAGATGCGCATCAAAGGCAGGCTGCGGCGTCACTGGCGGAGTGACTACCGGAGGCGTCGTGGTGGGTGGCGGTGTCACCGGTGGCGGATCGGACCTGGTTCCACCACCTCCTCCACCGCATGCCGCCAAACCCAGTGCCAGCGCGCTGGCAAGTGCATTGCGCACTACGATCCCGCTTCCCATACCTTTCCTCTCCATGTGGCAGGCCCCCAATTCATGTAGTGCCGCGCTTCGGTCCACGATCGCTCACCTTCTATACTGCGGGACAAGCAACCGTTCCCCCGGGATGTGCCGTTGGTCCAATAGGCCAGATCCTGCGGACGCCCGATAATCGCCGCTAGATATAACCGAGATTGCCCATGTCTGACATCGTCATCGCTGCCGCAAAACGCACTGCCATCGGATCCTTCCTTGGCCAGTTCAACGGCGTCCCCACGCCGACCCTGGGCGCCACCGCCATCAGCGCCGCCATGGCGCAGTCCGGCATCCCCGCCGCGGACGTGAGCGAGGTCATCATGGGCTGCGTGCTGCCAGCCAACCTGGGCCAGGCTCCTGCCCGCCAGGCATCACTGGCAGCCGGCCTGCCCACCAGCACCGGCGCCACAACGCTCAACAAAGTCTGCGGCTCCGGCATGAAAGCCATCATGCTCGGCCATGACCTGATCAAGGCCGGCTCGGCCAGCATCGTGGTTGCCGGCGGCATGGAATCAATGTCGAACGCACCGCACCTGCTGCCCAACTCGCGCACCGGCAACCGCTACGGCAATTTCCAGGCCGTCGACCACATGGCGTGGGACGGTTTGACCAACCCGTACGACGGCCAGGCCATGGGTGTGTTTGCCGAAGGGACCGTGGCCAAGTTCGGCTTCACCCGCGAAGAGCAGGATGCCTACGCGATTGAATCGGTGACCCGCGCGCAGGCCGCACAGGCCAACGGCGCGTTCAACGATGAAATCGTCGCGGTCAAGGTTGCCACCCGCAAGGGTGAAGTCGAGTTCGACCAGGACGAGCAGCCGGGCAAGTCGGATATCGCCAAGATCCCGACCCTGCGCCCGGCATTCAAGAAGGACGGCAGCGTCACCGCCGCCAGCTCCTCCAGTATTTCCGACGGTGCCGCTGCCGTGGTGCTGCTCTCGGCCGACGATGCCGCCAAGCGCGGTGTCGTGCCGCTGGCGCGTATTGCCGCGCACGCCACGTTCTCGCAGGAACCGGAGTGGTTCACCACCGCACCGATCGGCGCGATCAAGGGCGTACTCGAAAAAGCCGGCTGGACGATCGACCAGGTCGACCTGTTCGAGATCAACGAAGCGTTCGCCGTGGTGGCGATGGCACCCATCCGCGAACTGGGCATCGCGCACGCCAAGATCAACGTCAATGGCGGCGCCTGCGCACTGGGCCATCCCATCGGTGCATCAGGCGCCCGCTTGGTGGTTACGCTGGTAAACGCATTGCGCACACGTGGCCTCAAGCGTGGCGTTGCAACGCTTTGCATCGGTGGTGGCGAAGCAACCGCAATCGCCATTGAATTGATTTGATTGGAAAATCTCAGATTTTTTCAAACCTGAATGCGGGACCGCTTGACAGCCGAAATGGGCTTGTCATCATGTTCCCGGCGCGCAATGGCGCGTTGCCTAATTTCACGACGAGGATTCACAAATGAGCATCAACAAGCTGCTGATCGCGATGACCCTGGGTCTGGCCCTGGCTGCCTGCTCGAAGCAGGAACAGGCTGCTGACGCTGCTGCCGACGCAAACCAGGCTGCTGCCGAAGCCCAGGTCGCTGCTGACCAGGCCGCTACCGCCGGCGCTGCTACCGCCGACGCTGCCCAGGCTGCTGCTGACACCGCCGCTACCGCTGCTGACGCCGCTGGCGAAGCTGCTGGCGCCGCTGCTGCTGCCACCACCGACGCTGCTGCCGAAACCGCTACCGACGCTGCCAAGGCTGCTGAAGACGTGGCCGGCCAGGCCAAGGACGCTGCTGAAGAAGCCAAGAAGTAATAACTTCTGCTTCCAAGCTTGTCTTGAAAAGCCGCTGGTTCGCCAGCGGCTTTTTTTATTGTGCGTTTTCTTTTCAGTCAGCCTGGACAAGCGCTCTTGACGCGATCTGAATACGTGGACACCTACGCTCACCACATCGGATCCACCACAGGAGAGCGCTGATGAAACTGTTCATTCCCGTACTTGCAGGCAGCCTGGTATTGGCCTTGGCTGGGTGCAACGATCCCAATGCCGAGCAGGCCAAGCAGGACGCCGCCGCTGCCGCCGAACATGCCAGCGACGCCGCACGCAATGCAGCGCAGTCCGCTGCCGATGCCACCCGTGCCGCCGGTGACGAGGCCGCAGCCGCCACCCGCCAAGCCGCTGCCGAATCGCAGCAGGCGCTGGACAATGCCGCCGATGCCGGCAGGCAAGCAGCCGCTGATGCTTCGGTAGCCGCGAAGGACGCCGCTGCCGATGCCAGCGCAGCCACTGCGGACGCGGCGCAGAAAGTCGCCGACAAAGCTCACGATGCCGCCGTTGATGCCCGCGAGAAGGCAGACGCCGCCAAGCATTGATAGACTTGCCACGCAGTCATCCAGGTGATGGCTGCGTGGCCTTCGCATGATGCGCGGTGCCGTGGGAACCCGGGGCAGTTGCCGGGAGGCAGACAGGCTGCGCGATGAGCTTCGCGATGCCTGGGACATTCATCACGCGACCAGGTGGCAATGCAACAACGCACGCGCAGTAAATTCGCACTGGCATTTTCCGCATTGGTGTTCGTGGCCATCGGCATCGGCGTCTTCATCGGCGCACGCCATTTCATTGCCGACGCACGCCTCGTTGCCCATACCCATGAAGTCATCAGCCGCATTGATGAAATCCAGGCGCGCGTGCTCGATGCCGAATCCGCCGAACGTGGCTACCTGCTGACGGGCAGCTCGGCCTACCTGATCGATTACCAGCTCAGTGTCGAACGCCTGCCCTTGCTGCTGACCACGCTCGACAAATCGATCGTCGACAATCCCGACCAGACCCGCAACGCCGCCAAGCTGGACCAACTGGTGCAGCGCCGGCTGGGCCAGATCCAGCATGTCGTCGACATCTACGACAGCCAAGGCCTGGACGCGGCGCGCGCAGCCATCAACCAGACCGCCTTCCGCACCACCAGCGCCATCCGCGAGCAGGTGCGGGCGATGGTCGAGGAAGAACAGGAGCTGCTGGTTGAACGCGCGGCCAGCTCACGTCGCAGCGCCGACCTGCTGCTCGGCCTCGCATTCGCAGGCATTCCATTTGGGCTCGCCGTGGTTGCATCCGTATACGGCATCCTGCTGTCCGAGCTGCGCCGCCGCAGCCGCGCGGAAAAACGCGCTGCCAGCGCGAGCACGCAGTTGGCCAGCAACCTGGAGCAGCTGGAACGCTCGAGCGCGGACCTGCAGACACTGGGCCGCTACACCGGCCTGCTGCAGAGCTGCGCCACCCCGGAGGAGGCGCTGGAAATCAGCGCACGTACGCTGGAGTCGCTGTTGCCCGGCGTGGCGGGCTCGATCTACCTGCTTCGTGCCTCCAACGACCGCGCCGAGAATATTGTCGGCTGGGGCCTGCCACTGATCGAAACCGCCTCGTTCCTCGCGCCCGGCGAATGCTGGGCCCTGCGACGCGGCCAACCGCATGTGCTCGATGACCTGCGCCGCGACGCCAGCTGCCCACATATTTCAGCACCCGGCGACGACGACTGCATCGCCACCGCGTGCATCCCGATGTCGGCACAGGGCGTACAGATCGGCTTCCTGTTCCTGAGCGGCCCAGGCCCCGGCCCGTTGCCGCGCCTTGCCATCGCCGAGTCGGCGATGGAACAGCTATCCCTGGCCCTGAGCAACCTGCGCCTGCGCGAATCGCTGCGCCTGCAGTCCATCCGCGACCCGCTGACCGGCCTGTACAACCGCCGCTACCTGGAAGAATCGCTTTCGCGTGAGATCGCCCGCTGCGGCCGCCGCGACCTGCCATTGTCGGTACTGATGCTCGACGTCGACCACTTCAAGCAGTTCAATGACACCCACGGCCACGGCGGTGGTGATGCACTGCTGGCGGCAGTGGGACAGCTGCTTTCTTCGCGGCTGCGCGGCGAGGACATCGCCTGCCGTTACGGCGGCGAGGAATTCACCATCATCCTTCCCGAATCCGACACGACCTCGGCACTGCATTACGCAGAAGAACTGCGCCTGGCAATCTCGCAGCTCAGCGTTCCGTTCTCCGGCAAGACCCTGCCGCCAGTCACTGCATCATTGGGCCTGGCGACCTACCCGGTTGACGGTGTGGCCGGCCTGACCCTGCTGCGCAAGGCCGACGCCGCGCTCTACCGCGCCAAGCGCAGCGGCCGCAACCAGGTTAAGGGATTCGATGCCAGCATCGACGGCGCAGGCTGAGCAGGTGCAGCGGCAACACCAGCATCGTCCGAGCGCTGGGCGTTGAAGCGGACATCAGTGTTGTGTGCGATCAGCGTCCCTCATCTCCAGCATCACTGGTAACGTCACAACCAGCCAGCGTCGCGGCTCATGCCGATGCAGGAGCAGCGCGGACAAGGATGTCAGCAAGTGGTGCGTCCGCATCCAGCATCCCGTAGACCAACTGCGGACTGCACAGCCGCGAGCGTACGAAGGCCTGCGCCACCGGGCTGCCGGCCCGTAGCAGCACCGACGCCTGCAGCAACGTCGCCAGCGCCGCACTGACCCGGCGCGCGTCGGCTTCCTGCAATGTCGCATTTGCCAACCGCACGTTGGCCGCCTGCAATGCTGCATCGTAACCAGCATCGATACCAGCCGCCTGCTGCAGTTCAAGCTGCAAAGCAGCCCGCGCCTGCGGCTCACGCGACAGCGCGCGCAGCACATCCAGGCACTGCACGTTGCCGCTGCCCTCCCAGATCGAATTCAACGGCGCCTGCCGGTACAGACGCGGCAACATCGACTCTTCCACATAGCCGGCGCCACCCAGACACTCCTGCGCTTCGTTGACGAAGGCCGGCACCCGCTTGCAGACCCAGAATTTGCCGATGGCAGTGGCAATACGCGCGAATGCCGCCTCACCGGCATCCTGCGGCGCCGCATCCACTGCCCGTGCCACGCGCATGGACAGCGCCGTGGCAGCCTCCGATTCGATGGCAAGGTCGGCCAGGACATTGGCCATCAACGCGTGTTCGACCAGCCGCTTGCCAAAGCTGCGGCGCTGCCGCGCGTGGTGCAGCGCCTGCGACAAGGCCATGCGCATTTCAGCGGCCGCTCCCAGCATGCAGTCCAGCCGGGTCAGCATCACCATCTCGATGATGGTGGCGATACCGCGCCCCTCATCACCGACACGCCGTGCCCAGGCGCCACAGAATTCAACCTCGCTGGACGCGTTTGACCAGTCACCGAGCTTGTCCTTCAAGCGCATCAGGTGAAACGCATTGCGCCGCCCACACTCCAGCCGCCGCGGCATCAGGAAGCAGCTCAGGCCGCCAGGCGCCTGCGCCAACACCAGCCAGCCGTCGGACATCGGCGCCGAGAAGAACCACTTGTGGCCGACCAGCCTGTACTCACCCTCACCTGCCAACGGCGTTGCCGTGGTGGTATTGGCGCGCACATCCGAGCCGCCCTGCTTCTCGGTCATGCCCATGCCCAAGGTGATGCCCGGCTTGTCACCAACGGGCAGGTCACGCGGGTCGTAGAACGGGGTGGCGGCTTTCCTCGCCCATTCGGCCAAGGCCGGAACCTGCCGCAGTACCGGCACCGCCGCATGGGTCATGGTCAGTGGACAACTGGTTCCGGCTTCAGCCTGATGGTGCAGGAAGCTCAGTGCCGCACGCGCCACATGCGCACCAGGCTTGCTGGATTGCCACGACAGGCCCGCAACCCCATGCGTCTTGGCCGTGGCCATCAACTGGTGATAAGCCGGATGGAAGTCCACCGTGTCGATGCGATGGCCCTGCGCATCATGCGTGCGCAGCACCGGCCGTTGGCGGTTGGCATCGAAGCCGGCGTGGTAGAGATCGCTGCCGGCGAGTTTACCGTAATGCTGCAGGGGTGCAGCGAAGGCTGCACCTCCTTCACGCGCCACCGCCTCCTGCAGCGCCAGATCGGTCTTCCACAAGTCCTGGCCACCGAAGGGCGCGGGCTGGTTGTCGACGACATGCGTTTCGAACGGAGGCGTGGGCAACTGCATGGTGACCGCTCCTGGGGCAATAGCCCGATTCTGCCGCAAGCGCAGCTGTAATGCCCACTCAGCAACGTACCACCTGGGCCAGCGCAGCAATGAACTCATCCAACAGCGCGAACTTGCTGAATAAATGCGACGTAGCCCGGGACAGCCATCCGTTGCTCATGACCGGAATGCGCGCGCGGACCAACCTGACTTCCGAGAGCGTAAAGAAGCCCATGGCCCAAACAAAGGAGATGCATATGGAGCTGGTCAACATGTGCACAGCAGAGCAACTGTTCCGCTTGGCCAAGGCTGGCAAAGAGCCCTACATCGGCGGGTCCTTTGCTTCACCGATAGTCAGGGAGTGAACTTGCCCCCCCCGTTGTCCAACTTTCACAACTCCCCGTCATTTGCCCGCTCCACATGAGGGAGCGCCTTCAATCTGCCCCCTTAGCACCCTCAGGTCCATATCAATCACATCACGAAGTGCCGTCTGTCGCTCGGATGTGAGTTGCCTGGCGTGATTAAGCAATCCAATCGCACGATCACAATTCGCTTCCCCACCGCTACTGGCCAAGTACGATGAAAGTCGCTGCATGGCAGCAGGGTCATGTCTTGAGGCGCCTCTCTCAAGCCACTCTTCGTAGCTCGTCAGGTCTCTTTTCTGCAGATAGTACGACTCGACCAACGCTTGAGCGTGTCGATCTCCGGACATTGCCGCCCTTTCCAGTCCCCTTAATTCATCCTCACTAATTTTTTCACTCGAGCTGCCGGCAATTTCAGAGTTTTCCTCGATACAGGCCTTGGTGCCATTGCAACAACCCGCAAGAGTAAAAATCGTCAAAGCGCCTCCTGCAATAAGGGCGAGATTCTTCATAACGACCTTTCCTTGGACGACAGAATTCAGCCAGATCCGCATTGTCACTCGAACCTTTGATCTACCGCCTTGCTTCTTTGCTTGACGATCGAATCCCCCCACAACAGCCATGCACTGGATAATCAGGCTCCGGGAAGCAGATAGCCTGCCATCGCGCACTGTACGAGACCAGACCAAATCAGAGGGCATTCAAATGCATCGGGTAACGAAGCCTCGATCCGTTCTGATGAGAGGTATCGACATCCTGCCGGATTGGTCAAGCTCAGTACTCATCGGCCAGGAAGGGCATCTCGGTATCTGTAGTGCTTTTCATTGCGTTTCCAGCTGTTCCAGCAAGCGCGATGCGCTGTGGCACCAGTATTCTGGTACACGTCCACTCTTGACCTGGCACTTCATGAGCACCGCCTCCCCGTAATTCAACGCTCCCGAAAATCAGAAATTTGCGGTTCGTGATAGTGGAGGAACTGTCAGGGTGTTGAAGCGTTTTGTTCAAGATCCTCGCGCCACTTCCGCCAATGCCTCGACGAACTCATCCTGCAGCGACAGCTTGCCGAACACTCCGTGTTGGGTACCGCTCAGTACCCGCAGCATATGGCCGCGGCCACCGGGCAGGCGTCCCATCGGCTTGAACAGCAGGTCCCGCGCCTTGGCCAGGGTGTCATGGTTGGATTGGAAGATCGGTGTGAGCCAGCGGCTCCAGAACTGGTACAGGTTCACGTGCGCCTTGCGTGTGGCCTGGTAACAGCCCAGCGCGGAGGCGATATCCGTCTCGCTGCGCAGCGCGTCGCGCAGCACCAGTGCGTCCAGCAAGGCCATGTTGACGCCCTGCCCCAACTGCGGGCTCATCGAATGCGCAGCGTCCCCGGCCAACACCAGCCGTCCCCGGTACCAGCGCTCCATCACCGCATCGCGGTAGCTGGCCCGCGCCAGTTGACCCTGCGCGGTTACGCCATCCAGCCGCTGGCGCGCCTGCGGCCACAGTTCGGCCAGTTCATCCAGCCACGCCTGCAGGCCACGCTGCTCCCAGGCCTCGAAACCGTCGCGGGGCAGGCTCCAGAAAAAACTCAGCCGCGGGGTGTCGTCACCCGGGCGCGTGCCAACCGGCAGAAGGCCGATCATTTTCCGCGCTGCAACATAGCGTTGGCGCAGTTCATCGACATGCGCCCAGTCGTCGCTGGGCAACAGGCACC
>Ga0256901_1001872_pt1 | contig 10133 bp, 10 predicted proteins | sample MC6MC0689MT_FD_190200 | JGI IMG/M metagenome (GOLD analysis project Ga0256901, IMG submission 190200) | Metatranscriptome of enriched soil aggregate microbial communities from Iowa State University, Ames, United States - MC6-MC0689-MT... | ecosystem: Environmental > Terrestrial > Soil >... | reverse complement strand
TCCTGCTCTGATTTTTTTGGCTTACTGGGAAGAGAATCAAATGGAAAAATATGAAACCAAATCACAATATTGGATTAGGCCTCACCCTTCGACTATTATGTCAGGTTTGATGCATGACTAGTGTGATTTTCCTCCAAACTACCAAGATCTCTTGAAGTAAACAGAAAACAATAGTACAAGGATGCAGGGCTGTTGGTATGATCAGCAGCCTATTCTGCTATCGGACAGATACTGGAATAACCAGTAATGGATTTGGTTATTGTAACAATGAGGTGATAACCATACAGGGGTGGTTTTTTCTATTTGTAATATTTTTACTTGTTTGTTTTTTTAAGAAACATACTTTAGTAGGTAGTGAGGCCTTACACAATTCGTTATGTTTAATCTATGTTCAGTGGAAGGAGAGTCAATGAAGATATGGACCTGCTAGGATATGCGAAAATATCGAATTATTATGGTTATCGTAAAATGGCGTGGAATAGGGATTACAACTTTTTAATTTATGAAGGGAGATTAATATGAATACACAAAATAAAGCACAAAATGTACTGGAAGACATCAAAGTCAGTTCGAAACTGAAGCTTGCTACGCTGTGGGCGAGTTTTATGTTTCTCTATATTTATGTTGATTATTTCGCCTTATATATGCCGGACAAAATAGAAGGTATTCTGGAAGGAAAAATATTTATATTTGACATTTCATATGTCTTTCTATTGGTAGCACTGATTTCGGTAACAATTCCAGCCCTTATGATCTTCCTTTCTGTTGCCCTGCCGGCAAAAGTTAGTCGCTGGGCAAATATCATTATTGCGGCGGTGTATATCCCCTATACATTGTTTAATTTGACAGGAGAGGCTTGGGTGCACATGGTGTTTGGCGCTGTTGTAGAAGTCGCTCTTCTTTGTCTAATTATCTGGTATGCATGGAAATGGCCTTCTTCGTTGGCCAATAGATAGAAACATACAGGCTGTCGAGATTGTTTCACCAGTGTATTTGTCCTCAAACCTCCTCTAATCCATCCGTCAGCAAGCAAAGGAACAGATAAAGCTACCACGATAAGTAAGCTCGATCAATAGCTCGATCGAGCTTTTTTTGCATTTTTCATCGAACTGTCAGAAAGAATTGTTCCATTCATGAACGATTAAGGGAGAAGATGTGACCGCGATTGTTCTGAATAAAGGACAGAGATAAAATCAACATTAATTACAAATGGCTTGGGAAGGGAGGCAGTAATACATGGAAATTGATACGGTACTATGGAGCAGGCTGGTGACAGGAATGACACTAGGGTTCCATATGATATTCGCGACGATTGGTGTCGGTATCCCTCTCATGATCGCGATTGCTGAGCTCATTGGTATCCGCAAGCGAGATGCTCACTACACACTGATGGCTAAGAGGTGGGCGCGGGGGTTTGTTATATCCGTAGCAGTCGGTGTCGTAACAGGCACGGCAATCTCACTGCAACTGGCATTGGTGTGGCCGAATTTTATGAAGTTGGCAGGGAACGTTATTGCGCTTCCGTTATTCATGGAGGTGTTTGCATTCTTTTTTGAAGCTATCTTTCTAGGCATTTATCTGTATACGTGGGATCGGTTCAAGAACCCATATATTCATTGGCTGCTCACAATCCCCATTGTCGCAGGGGCAGGCATGTCTGCTGTTTTTATCACGACTGTGAATGGTTTTATGAACCAACCTGAGGGATTTACAATTCAAGGCGGACAATTTACAGCCGTTAACCCGGTGCAAGCGATGCTGAATACGGCGACTTTCTCCAAAGTGTTCCATGTATTAAGCTCGGCCTATCTCACAGGAGCAGCTCTGCTAGCAGGAATAGCAGCCTTTACGATGCTTAAAAAGGGCGTTACAGGATATCACAAAAAAGCGCTGAAGCTTATGATGACTGTTGTCCTGTTGTTCGGCGCAATAAACACCTTTGCTGGAGATGTGTCCGCCAAATTTTTGGCCGAGCATCAACCGGAAAAGCTGGCTGCTGCGGAATGGCATTTTGAGACCGAGAGCGGTGCGGATCTGATTTTATTAGGATGGCTTAATGCCGAGCATCAAATTATAGGCGCACTTCACCTGCCGAAGTTTCTCAGCTTCCTTGCTTTTGGAAACTTCAACGCGAAAGTAACAGGTCTGAACGAGTTTCCTCCGGACGAACAACCTCCGCTCCTTGTGCATTACTTTTTTGACTTGATGGCTGGCATCGGGTTTGCATTGTTGGGCATATCCGTTCTGTATTTCCTATTTACATTCTGGAAAAAACGCAATGAGCACAACAAATGGATACTCCGCATAATTGCTTTAGGTGCGCCGCTCGCGTTTTTGGGGGTCGAGCTGGGCTGGTTTTATGCCGAGTTGGGGCGGCAGCCGTGGATTTTACGAGGATATATGCGTGTAGAAGAAGCGGCGACGACATCGCCAAGCGTGAGAATTCTTTTTTTCCTCTTCCTTCTTCTCTACATCGTATTAGGCGTGGTTAGCGTTTTTGTTCTTCGGCGCTTATTCAACAATAATCCGGCAGAAACTGAGATGGAGAAGTGGACGCAGCATGAGGACGACAAGAGGACGGGGAAGGGAGCGCATACCTGATGAGTTACGATTTGATTGGGATTTCGGTACTTTGGCTGTTTTTGTACGGGTACCTGATTATAGCCTCCATTGACTTTGGAGCAGGTTTCTTTGCCTTTTATGCTCGCCTGACCAAGCAGGACCACCTCATTAATCGTCTGATTTCTCGTTATTTGTCACCCGTATGGGAGATCACAAATGTATTTTTCGTCTTTTTCTACATCGGCATGATCGGATTTTTTCCGGATTCAGCCTATTATTATGGTTCGGCGCTGCTTGTTCCGGGGAGTATTGCAATCGTGCTGCTTGCTATTCGCGGTTCGTTCTATGCGTTTGAAAACTATGGTTCCAAAAATAACATCGTCTATCTGTTTTTGTACGGCGCATCGGGATTGCTGATCCCGGCTTCGTTGTCCGTGGCGCTGGCCCTGTCTGAAGGCGGCTTTATCTTGAAGCAAGATCAGTCGGTTTTTCTGGATTACTGGGCTTTATTTACCAATCCCTTGTCGTGGAGCATCGTTGGATTGGCGATTGTGTCTGTCTTGTTTATTAGCGCTTGTTTTCTGGCGTTTTACGCTTCACGGGCAGAGGATCAAGCTGCGCTAAAACTTATGAGGACCTACGCGCTGTTCTGGAGCACACCGACGATTATTATCGCCCTGACAGCCTTTATCTATTTGGGGCAACACAATGAGCGACATTATCAAAATATGATGGATTTATGGTGGCTGCTTGCGCTTTCTGTTGCCTTTTTCATGATTGCGATGTGGCTGTTAAACCGCGGCCGCCGCTACGGGTTAGCATTTGTTTGCATCATGCTGCAATTTTTCTGTGCCTTTTTCGCTTACGGGATCGGGCAGTATCCCTATATTCTTGATCCCTACATTACGATTCAGAGCAGCGTCACCTCATCCTCAATGGGCTTCGCGCTGGTTGTCGTATTTATCGGGGGCATGTGTCTATTGATTCCTTCCCTTATTTTGGTTTTCAAGCTGTTCCTGTTCGATGCAGATTACGTAAAAGGGAAAAAGTAGGCTGATTGCTCGCAGGCTATTACGATAAAGGAGTTGAGTTTGGTGAAGGGGAAAAGAAGCTTAGTCGCTATGCAGATGACCGCCCAACGGAAACGTCTCATTTACCTGACATTCATCTCGCTCGCACTAGGCGCCGCTGTTGTAAGTCAGGCTGCATTGCTGGCAGAAGCCGTCCAGCGGATCTTTGTGGAGAATGCCTCTTTTTCATCGGTTGCCTCACTGCTCGGCATCCTACTGGTCGTGATGGCGATACGTGCACTGTTGTCATATGGGAACGGGACTGTTGGTTTGCAAATGGCGGCAATCGCCAAAAAAAATATGCGAGCAGCCGTGCTTCAGAATTTTACGCATGCTTCCATGCCTTCCTCTCTTCGAGGGCAAACGGGGGGGAAGGTCAGTATGGCGCTGGATGCTGTGGATGAGGCGGATAGTTATTTCAGTCAATACATGCCGCGTATGGTGGAAACGGTCATTATCCCCATTCTGATTATGGTCGTTACGTTTACCCAACATGCCAATTCAGGGATCATCATGCTGGTTACGGCTCCGTTTATCCCGATTTTTATGATTCTGGTAGGGTTGAAAACGAAAAATAAATCAGAAGAAAAGGTTGCGCAGTTGGCTGAGTTTGCCAGTACATTTCTGGATTCCCTTCAAGGGCTCGTTACGTTAAAAATATTCGGACGGGCCCGCCGTCAGCAGCAAGAAATCGAACGCAGCAGCTTAAGATACCGTGATGCCACAATGGATATTTTGAAGATTGCGTTTACGAATACCCTCATGCTGGAATCAATTGTGATGCTCAGCATCGGCATTGTTGCTCTCGAACTGGCCATTCAACTGCTTGTCTTCAAATCGATGTCGTTTCACACGGCCTTTTTTGTTTTGTTGCTCGTGCCCGAATTTTACAGCTTGCTAAAGAGTTCGGGAACCGCTTTTCACAATGGGCGAACCAGTATGGGGGCGATTCGCAAGGTTGAAACCATGCTCGCGGACACGAACGATAGAATCGATCCGCAGGATCAGCCGATAAGGCTCCGGACATTCCCGAAGAAACTGTTCCCAATGCCGCCCGTCCTTGAACTGGACCATGTCCGGTTTCAGTATGCACCTGACTCATTTGAGCTGAATACAGGCTTGATCACAATTGGACCAGGAGATCATATTGCCCTTGTTGGTCATAGCGGATCCGGCAAATCGACCTTGCTCCATCTTATAGCGGGATTACTAAAACCGGTGTCGGGGACTATTATGGTGAATGGAAACCCGCTTACTCAACAGAATGAGACGATATGGTTCGAACATATTAGCTACATTACGCAGCATCCTTACATTTTTGCAGGTACCTTCGCCGATAATATCGCGATCGGTGCCGGGCGGAAAGTCTCCAGGGCTGAAATCGAGGCGGCGGCGGCGGACGCGGGTCTTTCGATGGTTGTATCCCAACTAGAGCAGGGATTGGATACCCCTGTCGGTGAAGGCGGTAGAGGACTATCCGGTGGGGAAAAGCAACGGCTAGCCGTTGCGCGAGCTTTTTTGAAGCGCCCCTCCATGATTTTGTTCGATGAGCCGACCGTCGGACTTGATCTTCACACCGAGGGCATTCTGCAACAATCGATTGCAACCTTGGCAAAATCGGCGACGATGATCACGGTGGCTCACCGATTGTATACCATTCGAAACGCGGACAACATTTTGTTTATGGACCATGGCGTCCTAAAGGGCTCGGGACATCACGACGAGCTTATGAAACGTCTGCCGGCGTATGCGGAGATGGTCGATGTCCAACGCAAAGGGGTGCCGGGATGAACGAGTTGGCTATTTTGTTCCAAGCTATGATTCGGGAGCGCAAAGATATTATTCTTTCGATTTTAGGTGGGTTTGTCGCCGGCATCGCCGGTGTGGTCCTCTTTTCTGCGAGCGGATATCTCATTTCGCAGACGGTGTTTGCACCTCCGCTGTATACGCTAATCGTACTTACTTCATTGGTCAAGCTGCTTGGTTTGATTCGAGCGATGAGTCGTTATGGCGAGCGCTTATATTCGCATAGAGCGACGTTCTCTATGCTTAGCCGATTGCGAACCTCCTTTTTTGACAAGCTTATTCCTTTAACGCCGGGAATTTTAAGTCATAAACGAAGCGGCGATCTGCTTGCGCGAATCGTAGGGGACGTAGAGAGTTTGCAGCACTATTTTTTACGCGTCGCGTATCCGCCGATCATTGTTGTCATGGTGTTCTTGACGACAATGCTGGCTACCGCCTCTTTTTCATTCTGGATGGCTTGCTTGATGCTACTAGGTATGCTGGGGACCGTATGGGTCGTGCCGGGAATCGTGTTGCTAGGATATCGAAAAATCAATGGGGATGTTCGCAATCAGCGGGCGCTGCTGTCTACGGAACTAACAGAGGTGTTGTATGGTTTCCGGGATCTCAAAGTTTATGGGCAGCTTGCGCAGCGGGAACAGCAACTTCGCCAAGCTTCTGCCGCATTGGCAGCCGAGCAGCAGCGAGCGGCCGGACAACTGCTACGCGGACAATCGATGCATGTCTTTGTCACCTATCTGATTTCCTGGGGGGTGTTGGCGCTTGGTGCTTATCTGATATCGGATGGAACGCTAGCCGGCGTATATCTGGCTATGCTTGTCATGGCCTCATTAACTGTATTTGAAGAAGCAGCGGCTATGGCCACGTTGCCGGCATATAAGCAAGATAGCGAACATGCAGCCAAGCGGCTGACGGAAGCCGTATTAACTCCTGCCACGCAGCCGGTGCCGCCAAGCCGTACGTTGAATGCCGACCATGCCGTTTCTATTGAGTTATCCGGTGTTTCCTTTCAATATGAAGGGGAGTGGAGGCCGGCGTTGAAGAACTTTTCGTTGCAAATTCCACCTGGCTCCAAAACGGCGATTGTCGGACCTAGCGGTTCAGGAAAGTCTACGCTGATTGAGTTGCTGCTCAAGCTCCGTACGCCGACGGCCGGGGATTTACAACTAGACGGCATATCGGTACAAGAGCTGGAGGAGTCGAGCATTTGGAAAACGGCTAATGTCGTGCTGCAGCAAAGCCATTTTTTCCGGGGAACGATCCGGGATAACTTGCTCATGGATGGCGAGGACCATTCTGACGGCGACCTGTTGGATATCCTCGCTAAAGTGCAATTGCCGACCACTTCATTAACGGATCCCGTGTACGAAAAGGGAGAAAATTTATCGGATGGCGAAAAACAGCGCTTGGCCCTGGCGCGGGCTATGCTTCGCAAGGGAAAGCTATGGCTGCTGGATGAGCCGACGTCTTCGCTGGACTATGTGACAGAGCAACATGTTTTGACACACCTATATGAACAGGCTTCCGGAGATACGCTTCTGCTAATCTGTCATCGGCTTAATGGCTTGGAAGGAATGGACAGAATTGTAGTCGTGGAGCAAGGAAGAGTGATCGAATCGGGATCGTATTCAGAGCTGATGGAGCAAAACGGCTATTTTTATAAGATGAAACAAATTGAGTTACAATTAATCGGCGAAAAGGGGGACTAAGCATTTAAGGTAAGCTCGAAAAAAAGAAATAACTTTCGTCCGTATTAATTGATCGAAAATACCAGGTACTGCCTGCAGAAGGAGCTTTGGATCAAATGAACTCATCTTCCCTAGAATAAATGGAGTTTTAAATAGCTTTACGTTTATATTTTTGATATCGGGCTTAATTGCAATTCTGAGAAAAAACATTAAGGTGCACAAAGGTTTCATTCTTGCTTCCTTTATCTCGACATTATTATTTCTTGTTTCTTATTTAACATTTCACTACATGTCCTCAGACGTAGCGACATTTGGCGGTCAAGGTATTATCAAACCCATTTATTTTTTTATTTTAATTTCGCACAGCATCCTTGCCGCAATAATCGTACCGCTAGCCCTATTTACACTTGTGTGGGGATGGACGAATCAAATTCAAAAGCATCGGCGCATTGCTCGATGGACAATGCCTATTTGGCTATATGTCAGTTTTACTGGAGTAATCGTGTTTTTAATGATGGAACCCTATTACTGAACAAACATTCGCTTGCATGTTCAGTTCTTGGGTAAATTAGCTCAATAAATTCTATAAATAAGATTATATATGGTATAATATGAAAGTATATTTTAAAAGTACTAAAGCGTTATGAAATGGTGGACTAAACGAATGGAACGAACAATTCAATTAATGGAAACCCATTTAAATATCGATCTTGGAAATCCGCCCTTTTTAAATTTAGATAACGGGTTGCAAATTCCATACTCTTCGATTAGGGGGATAACCACAGGTAGACCCATACCAGATGCTTTCAAACTTTATGGTTTTTCTTTTGGAAGAACAAGAAATGGATTATTTAGATTCAATGGAGGTTATCATCTCTACTTTTTTAATAATGAGGTTGATACCCTTCATTTTGACTTGAATAATTTTCTTGTTGGTAAATTTAAAATATCAAAGTTAATCATTGATGTTAAGAACCCTGAAGAAATATGTAAAACGATCTCCGAAAGATTGACGTGATCGTTCAATACCGACAGCATGTCTGATGTCCCGGGCAAGCATCCGGTTTACACTGGCGCGCTGAGTTAATAAAAGCCAGTGTGTGATTATCTTAGAGAAGAGGCTGTTGTCACGCAGTATGTGACGAGAGCTTATTTTATTTTATCGGTTAACTCTAGGGGAAGATAGTCAGACATCAAAGCCCGTGTTAATCGTAAGCCAACCGCTATCGATGAACGTGATGAGAACTGGAAACCACTTCCCGAGGAGTAACAATCTCATTTTGCCTAACGAGGAACAATAGCATGTTTTTTTTATTAGTCGAATTAGTGGAGGAAATGCATTTGAACTTAGAGAATCAGGAAATGCTTTTCAGTATTTTCCACGATGGTAGTATAGAAGAAATTAGGGATTCGGTTAATGGGATTGAATTTACCGTCGACATAATGAATCTCGCCGAACGAATTAAGCCTCAATTTAGAGGTATTATACAGCATCTTCCTATGATGGTAAAAAGGACGTTAAATTCAGGCTAATGTTTGAGGAAAATCCTACAGAAGCTGAGGCAACTATTTTATTCAATCGCATATTGGACGTTATTGTTAAGTATTTGAATCGTTCACATGTCTGGGATTATTATAATGGATATTTTAATATCATGGTGTTATTTATAAAGGTACAAAGCTAGTTGATGAAGATTTAAAAGTTCAGTCGTAGTGAGATTTTTTGATTTTTTCACTAATGGGGCCGATATTTCAATCAGAACAGGGAGTAGGCCCGCCTCGGCGCTGCTCCCTGTTTCCATTAAAGTAACGGGCAGGTAAATTCAGCTATATGTTTTATTCACAGACGTTCCAAATGGGGTGTGATACGCTATTATTAAGGTGGGTGACAAAGTATGGAAATAAGACTAAGGCCTGTTGAACTGAGCCACAAAGAAATTTTGTTCAACCTTTACCAATTCTATCTATATGATTTTAGTCGAATTTCGGAAGAAGATTTGGGCTTTGATGGACGTTTCGAAATCAAGTTGGACCATTATTGGGAAGATCCACGGTGGAATCCCTTTTTTATCTATTATGAGGGGCGGATTATTGGTTTTTTAATAATACTTTTCGAAAATTATGATACAGATCCTGATCCAACTCATGTTATTTATGATTTTCTAATCCTTAGTAAGTATCGAAGGAAAGGATTCGGAAAGTTGGCGGCATTTCAAGCGTTTAATTTATATCAAGCGAAATGGAAAGTTGTTCAGATTAAAACGAATGAACAAGCAATTCATTTCTGGAGAGATGTAGTGAATCAGTATACCGTTGGTCAATACACTGAAGTGTTTCGGGAGGATTTAAACAAATACGTACAATCGTTCACTAATAAGACTGCCAGTACCAACTGTGCTAACGGGGAACGATAACAGGGCTGCCGGCATGCTCGGCGGCCCTTTAAGCTGTCGGGCTGGAGAGTTCAATCCCTTCGCGAATCTTTCGAGTATAGATATCTTGCGTGCTTTACTTATCGGCTCATCTACAAGCCGCCTTCTCTGCTCGTCAAGTCGCTTCACAGAATGGAGAGAGGCGATCTCAATTTTCTGATCTCCCACAAATTCATAATGAATTCCGCGCTCCGTTATTGTATGTTCGAAGCGACGTCGATCCGCTTCTCCCGCCGGTACTCGCCCGGAGTGATGCCGGTCAGCCTGCGAAACATCCGTGTGAATGAATTCGCGTTCTGGTAACCGACATGAAGAGCAACCTCATGGATTTTGCAATCGGTCGATTCCAAAATTTCCTTCGCCTTCATGATCCGAATATCGTCGAGGAAATCACCGAACGTTTTGCCTGTTTTATTTTTGATGTATTTGCACATGTAGCCGGAGGACAGATTCAGCTTCTCCGCAACGGCGTCCGGTCCTATGTCGTCCCCATAATGCTGCTCCATATAAGTCAGCGCGAAATCGATAATCGAGTCTTTTTCCATTCTCTTATCGTTCATGAGAGTTGCCGCGTA
>Ga0256901_1001870_pt1 | contig 10138 bp, 9 predicted proteins | sample MC6MC0689MT_FD_190200 | JGI IMG/M metagenome (GOLD analysis project Ga0256901, IMG submission 190200) | Metatranscriptome of enriched soil aggregate microbial communities from Iowa State University, Ames, United States - MC6-MC0689-MT... | ecosystem: Environmental > Terrestrial > Soil >... | reverse complement strand
TGCTAAGGGCGGGACACGCCCGGTTCGCCTGTGAAGTGAGCGGCGCGATAATGCCGCCAGCAGCAGGAACCCACCGAAGCGAACCAGGCGAATGCCGCCTGGGCGCCGTAGGAATCCCCGCCCATTAGGGCGGGGAGGATGTCAATGAATGACAGGCATATACCGGAGCTTCTGTTCGCGGGCCGGTAAATAAAAGATGAGGCATCCTGTCGAGGGAGACTGACAGGAACCAGGCTTCCTTGCAGAGAGAACCATCGCAGGTGTAACCCTGACCGCCGTCTCTCACTTTCAGGGCATTGCCTGTTTAAACCGGTTCAACGGGAATGCTCTGTCTGTTTGCTGTTACGCGCAACTGGTTGCTACTTTCGGGATCCGCTCAAACGACGCCATACACCCGCTATTCTCCGGCAATTTGCGGGCATTTACGCAGGACTGATGTTGTTACGTCAGCGCATATGGAGGGCGGATCTCCTCCGCACAGAGACAATGAGATAGTCTCAACAGAGAGGGGACGCATGCGAACAATGACAGGCGCTCACTCCGGCCATGCTGCTTTCCGTAAAAAGAAGCCTGCATCGCGCTGGTCTAACTCTGTCCTTTGATATTCTGCGGACCATAAATGATGCATTCACAGAGATTGATCATCGACAGTGCAATCTGCAGACGATCCCATCCTGCACGCTCCGCTTCACGTACCAGCACCTGAAATGACGGTTCAAGTGCAAAATCGCACTCGAAGCTGTACCGGATTTCGTTGCGTTGACTGGTCGGAGGGTTAATAAGCGCAGCCATATCGTAGCCTCTTTCTGAATGATGAGCCTTTATGTTTGTGTTCAGACATGCGGGAATGCGGGCGGATGGGTTGGATGGGAGCATTCCCGCATGCTGAAAGGGCCTGTCACACCCGGTTACCGGAAGTGATAGGCGGCCTTAACAAAGACGCTGTGGAACGTGACATCCTCAAATTTTCTGCCGAGATCGGTGTAAAGATATTCCGCACCGATGCTGACATTATCGAAGACCATCACATCGATGCCTGCGCCCACCGCGTAGCCGGAGAGAACTTTACGTTCGCCGTCAAAACGAACATCGTCGAGAAGAAATTCTGTCTTGAGGCCGCCGTAAGCCAGACCGCCACTTGCATAGACGAGGACCCGGTCTGCGGCATATCCGAGCTTTGCCCGCACGGTTCCCAGATAGTCAAGGCTCTGCTCGCGACGCAGGCTGTGCGTGCCATCGGTAACACCAAGGTAGCGTTCCCATTTCAGAAAATTGATATCTGCGACAGCACCCACGACCAGATTGTTGTCAAACTGATAGTTATAACCGACATGAACGCCCCCGATAAAGGAGTCGCGTTTGCTGCCAGCGGTATAGATGAGATCATCTCCTGTACCGTCACTCTGCAACGCGGCATCGGTGTCTTCAGCGAGCAGAACACTTTCCTGGAGGTCCTGTGTGTTCCCGGAACCCTGTTCGGCAGCGATCGCGGCCGCATTGGTTTTTGTGGTACCGGCAAGACCCAGCGCCGTGCAGGGATCTGCCCAGGCAATGGCAGACGTATTGCTGGTAGCAGCACCCGCGAAAGCAAAACCACCCGGATCACAGGCACTGGCAGGGGGTGTTTCCGGCAGCACCTCATCGATAGAAGGCGGGGTAAACGGGGGCTGAACCGGAACCGGAACAGGACGTGCAGGAACTGAAGCGGAACGCTGGCCGCGGGACCAGCCAAGCTGGCCACCGACATAGATCCCGCTCCACAATGGCACCACCTGTATAACCGGCGGAGCCAGGACAGGATCCGGGATGACAGGATCAGCCGCCCATACGGGAAAAGCTGTGGTCGACAGGGCAGCAAGGATCAGGGTCTTCTTCATCGTTATCTCTCAATGATGCAGGAGGGACTGCGCGCTCAGCGAATAGGGGCGACAGTTCGCACAGATACGCAGTCCCCTGGCAGGCACTAAAATCCGGGATTAGTTTCCGCCGTTAATGGCGCTGTTCAGGGCAGCACCATCAAACCCGAGGGAAATCGTACCTGTATTGACGGCGCCAGCAGCCACAGTCGAGATACCAGCCAGATCCGTGCCGTTGCCAAGAATGTTCACGCTGCCGTTGATGTCGGCATTGTTGAATGCTTCGTTGACGGCATAGACGCCGAGCGCCGGGCCCGATGTTGAGCTGGCGACCTGCGCATTGAGATCGACACTCAGGCTTCCGAGCGATGCGAACGTGCCTTCCGCAGCAAGCGCCTCTGCGGCGGTGCTTGAAGTTGAGGCAGAGGCCTGAGAGATTTCGCCATTGGCATAGGCCAGATCGCCGAGATTAATGCCGAGCGAACCGGATGTGCTATCGCTTGTGGTCGCGAGGGCGGTGGCGATATGGCCGGTGTTGACAGCGCCAGCGGCAACAGTCTTGATGACATCGGTCGACTTGATTATAGCCCCACCGATATTGCTGGTGGCTTCAAGGGCGACATTGGCCCGCAGATGGCTGTCGACGTCAATCGCCAGGTCGCCTGCGCCGACGGTCAGATCGGTCAGGTCAATATTAGTGCCTTCAAGCCCGACATTACCACTCAGACCAATATCGACAGCACCGGAAATAGCCAGTGACTGTTCGGAGTTCGGCAGGCCAACAATGTTCACACTGCCGTTGATCGCGGCACTGTTGATGGCGCGGTTGATCAGATTGCCATTGGAAAATTCGCTCATCTGGTCGATAATTGGCTGACCGATCGTGTCCGAAAGATTATCGGCCTTCGCCAGCGAAGTCATGCTGAATGCAACGGCCAGCACTGAGGCTGAGCAAAGAAGCAGTTTCATTGGTATCTCCACAGACAACTTCCCCGGAGTTGCCATCCCGTTATGGTGAGGTGGCCGGGACCACCTGCTGTCTCCCGCATCCCCGCGGTGAGTCTTGTATTCGTCAGCTCCCTTCGGAGAGAGCACCACTGTCATCGGGTACCCACCCACCTTTGGCTGCATCCCACTTCATGAGACGTTTCGGGGTTCCATTGTTGGATGGAGGCCCGGAATCTGATGGTCCTGCAGTGGTGGTTGCTGACGACGCAGATACCGCGGGCGCTGCTGGCGTATCGCTGTTCGAACCGGCTGCTGCAGGCTGGGTTACTGGCACGACCTGAGGTGTTTCCCTGTTATGCAGCTTCGCAACTGCGTCTGCAGTTCCGGTTTCGGTAATACGGCCATGGGCCCCGTCAATATGCGCACGGCACTGGGCGTAATTATCGACCTTCATGACCTGGGTCAGAAGCTCGAACGTGCCGAGGTAAAGCATTTGCCGCAGTGCAAAGTGCAGTGCTTCGCGCTCACGGCCGCCAATCTGTGCATTGACGAGCGTATCTCCGAAGAACCGGCCGGCTGATGCACCGTACTCACTTGCAAAAATCTGCTTGTGAATAGGGACATTGGCGATGATCCGACCGGTGGCAGCATCCGTCAGGGCAAGATCGATGCCGACGAGCATACGGTTTTGCCTGAATTTAGCGCCGACACCAGCAACTTCAGCTTCCACGCCGCCACCGGGAATGAAATCGAGACTGTTGATACTTCCGGTCACATAGTAGCTGGTTGGAATGATGCGCCGGTTATCCCGGATTCGCCATTCCATCTCCGTTGTGGTGACACGCGGATCACGACGATTGACTATGGTGGTACCGGCCTTGAACAACGCCGACTGCACCATATCGCCGGCACCCTGTGTCACGAATTTACCAACGCCACCGTCGGTGAAACTTTCTTTTCCGGTCTGATCAAGAATGGCACCGACAGAGAAGACGACATTCTTCGAAATGCGGCCATGCAGACAGGTCAGCGCTTTGTCAAAAGGCGTGACAATATCCGAGACGGGCGGGCCTTCCAGAAGCTTTGCATCTGCCTTTGGGGGCGTAATGGCGGTTGCTGTGCAGGCAGACAGCACCACGCAGATGCCGATTGCGGTGGCGAGGCGCAGATATCGCAGGCGGGCACCAGGCATTACTGACACCCTGATGCGCCGATAGACGCTGCGGATTCACCGATGTTCACACTGCCGTCCTGGCAGCCATTCGATGTCGACGCACTGCTGATATCGATTGCATTGTTATTGCCGTTGAGATCGATGGTCGTGGTGGTATTGTTGACCGATCCGATTGCATTCGTATTCTGACCGATGGTCGTCGTGCTGGTCGTATTGTTGGTGACCGACTGGTTGATCGTGGTTTTTCCCAGGGATTCATAATAACCCTGTTCTTTCTTTTCGATTATATCTGCCTGCAGAAGACGAAGATTTCTATCTGCAGTCGACGAGAAACTATAATTTCCAGTCCAGTCAGTCGCGGGAGACATCGTATTCTGAGAATAGGAAAATATTGGAAAAGATAGGCTAATGGCGAACGCGCCAACAAATACTGCTGGCGCAGCCTTATAGTTGATCACAGGAATCCCCCCCGTTCATTTCAATTCAGTTCAACTTAATTAAAGCGGTAACATCACTTCTGAGAACTGAAAATCCCCGGAACAGGGGGGAGATTGCGATATTTTATACTATCTTAAAGGAATAATACACGCGATGAGCGGCGTCAGAATGGAACACGGATATATCAGGCAACATGGCAGAGCGCACCCGGTGACTGGTCACCGGTCAGGCCGTTCAGACAGTCATTGTTGTGAAAGCGGAACGGTTGCCTGGGTCAGTTCAGGCGTGACAGCTGTCGTCAAACGGACGGGAGCCAGTCAACGGGCACACCGGCTCGGGCGGCAGCGTGGGGAAGGCAACAGCGGGTAAAACGGAGATGGTGCGCGCTGTCGCGGATCGATGTCTGCGCGGCACGGAGTGCGGGCAGGGGAAACAACGGCGTGGGTCAGGCAGCTTTCGTTCAGTCAATCCGCAACAGACCCATCCGCGCGGCCTGGCGGATCGCCTGTGAACGCGACGAGACGGCGAGCTTCTTATATATAATTTTCACATAGTCACCAATGGTATGCTCGGAGAGTTTCAGGCGCCGGGCGATTTCGGCATTTTTATAGCCGAGAACGATTTCGTCAAGGACCTGCTGTTCGCGCGGTGTGAGGCTGGCCGTAAGCGTCGGGGTGTCAGCCCCGGCAATGGACCTGGCAGATATCCGGTTGCGGGCGACGAGCTGCAGCATGGCGGTAACACGATGAATGAGCACTTCCATGTCAACAGGTTTAGCCAGATAGTCATCGGCGCCCAGTCTCAGTCCCTGCAGGACATGCGAGCGATCTGCGAGAGCACTGAGGAAAATGAAGGGTGTCGAGGAGAGGCGCGGAAACTTTATACGGATCCGTTCGAGCAGTTCCAGTCCGCTGAAACCGGGCATCAGAATATCGCAGATGATGAGCTCTGGTGTGACATCGGAAAGGACGGCGAGGGCCTCTTCACCGCTGGCCGCAGCCAGAACGCGATACCCGGCGTGCTGCAGTTCATCGACAAGCTCCAGCCGGATATCATCTTCATCCTCGACACAGAGAATTGTGCCGGTATGGACAGCATAAGGGAGTGGATTATTCATACTGGTTTCCGATCCGTGGTAATCGGAGATAAAACTCCGTGCCGATGCGGGCATCTGAAGAAAAGGAAATCTCACCGCCATGCAGACGCGCAAGGGTTGCCGAAAGGCTCAGTCCGAGTCCGCTGCCGGAGAGATGGGAGACATTTTTAGCGCGATAGAACCGGTCAAATATTTTTGACGTGGCATCAGCCGGAATGCCGATACCGTAATCTTTTATTGTGCAGATATAGTCATTCTTCTCAACACGGATTGCTGCTTCAATCGGGCTGAGCGGCGGAGAGTATTTCTCCGCGTTAGACAGAAGATTGAGCACTATCTGCTCGATCAGGGTCCGGTCCCCGCGGAATGTGCCGGCGTCATGGGAAATACTGAGCGACAGCGGACGCTGGGGGTAGATATCCATGTGATAGTGGCAGGCGTTTGCGAAGAGTTCTGCGAGATTGAATTCAGCCGGGGCGAGCGAGTAGCCGCGTTCCTCGATCATATCGCTGTTGATTGTGCTTTCGATAATCAGCACCAGGCGCTTGATGGCGACGCGAATGCGCTGCGCTCTTTCCACCAGAATGCGCGGCGACACTTCGGCTGGCCGCCGCACAAAACGCTGGGCGATCATATCGATAATAGCCATTGGAGTCCGGAACTGATGCGAGACTGTGGCGAGGAAGTTTTTATAGACATCGATGGTATAGCGTTCATTTTCGAGGGCGATGGTCAGGGCCGCAGTGCGTTCGGTCACAATGGTCTCGAGTTGCTCTTTATGATGACTGAGTGCGGCATTAGCGGCGTCCAGAGCACGGATACTGGCGAGCAGTTGCCACGAGAGGAAGCCACCGGCGGCAAGCAGTCCGGCAATTGAAATCATCACGAGATAGATCGCCCGCAACTGTCTGTCGCGCTGTTCACCGCCATCGATCCGCTCGTTGATCACTGCAGCATTTGCGAGACCACCGAGCGCCACAAGCAATGGCTGGGTCAGCGGAGCAATGTCCCGCCAGACCGGTTTTTCGGTCCGCGCGGCGAGGGATGAGAGGCCGTCGACTGAACGGCTGACAATCGCAAGCGCACCGTCGTGACCGACCCGCTGAAAATAGCTGCGTTGCGGCTCATCGGTCATCAGTTTCAAACGGCTTCTGAGGATTGCCAGTCGCAAAATGTGATCGTTGTCACCGCTGCCTGTTTGCGGCGCGAGAACGGTTTCAATAAAGCGATGAGTTTCACGCTCTGCCTGCGCGACGGTCCACAGCATGTTTTCACCGCTGTAAGAAGACAAGGCGCGCTGGATGCCCACCAGCTGGATGAAAGCATACACAAACAGAACGGCAAAACCTGCGATTGCCGCAACCGCGATCCAGTGCCCCCGTGGTGATGTCATTGGATGCGCAGCTCATGCAGTTGCCAGGCCCAGCGATGATCGTAACGCGAATCCTGCAGCTCGGCGACGGAATCACGCGGATAGACGATCCAGTACGGCCCTTTATCGCTGATCGTCAGGCGTTCCCCGTTCTGATAGAGGGCAACGAGGACATCAAACCGGATCGCATCCCTGAGCGGGAACGCGACGGTATAATCATTGAGGGCTTTTGCGGCAATAACGGCGTCCGGGCTTTTCTGATAATCGATACCGCCCGCTTTGAGCAGATCACGCAGCCAGACGCCTTCAAATGTAATGACGCCGTCGGTCCACATGGTTTTTGTTCTGACCGTGTGGGTGTCGAGGGCAGCGATGTCAGCCTCCGACAGCGTGACGGCTTTGCCATCGCGATCAATGACGGTCAGGTCACCAATGCCCTGCGCCTGCGCCCCATGATGATACCCTTGCCATCCCGAGCAGCCAGTGGCGGCCAGAATGAAAAGTGCCCGCAACATTGTGCGTCGAGCAACGATACTTAGCAAATGCATGCCCTCCTATTTTCATAGGCGGTTGCAAATTGGCATCCCAACTATCGCAAGTCTCCCCAGCGGTGACGAACCTCACCGCTGCCGAATATTGGACCCCGTGCCCCGCCCCGATATGTCTTCCCCTGGTGACATCGCAGAAAACCCCGGGGAAATTCATAGCATCTGCCAGTCGATACGCATACCCCCTAAACACGGGGGAGTTGCAGTCATATCCACAGACCTGCAGCGCAGGGTTTATAGCGGCACCCGGTCAGGCGTTTCTATACGGCAAATGCCGTATTTCAAACCGGGAGCAGGTCAGGCACCAGGCCTGACCTGCTGTTGAGGCGACACGGATGTTGTGTGGCTATCGCTGGGCGACCGGGCGCACCAGTGGCGTCACTCTTCGGATTGTCACGCGTCTGTTTTCCTGTTCGGCCGCCTGGGTTCGGATCTTCAGAAACCGTTCGCCATATCCCTGGGTCACGAGATTTTCTGCCGGGATATCGTAAACCTCTGTGAGGAGCGCGGCGACGGATTCAGCCCGTTTATCAGACAGGATGAGATTGGAACGATCTGACCCGACGGCATCTGTATGCCCCTCAATGAAGAAGGTTTCGCCGGGATCTTTCGCCAGTATTTTCTGCATAGCAAGGGCAACTTTGCGGAGTGTTTTGGCCTGGGAAAGAGAAACCTCAGCACTTCCCGTGGCAAAGCGGATGGTATCGAGATCGATGCGACGGACCTTATCGCGCAGGCGGGCTGAGTTACGGACTTCATCGACAGAGTAAACGCGTTCCACGCGCTCGACAGGTGGCTGCGCGAGGAAATCATAGAAATCGCGGTCGGGATCCGCTTTAACATCAATGATGTAATCGCGGACCGGCACGGTGAGACGCATCGGTGGCAGGTCGTATCCCACATCGTAGACCGGTCTGCGCGGGCGACGTTCGTCTTCGGGGGCATAAATCATGAGAAACTCATTGCCATCCCGGTCAATGCGGGATCGCTGCAGAATATCACCATAGCGATCATAGACTGTGACAATTTCCCGGCCGCCAGGACGGACAATTGTTTCTCGCACCCGGCCGCGCGGCAGCTGATCATAATAAGTCTGTTCTGCATCCCTTCGCAGGCGTGGCCGGTCATCGCCCCTGACAAAAATATGATCGCCGACGTCGAGCAGCACGCGGTTATCGACCTGCTCAATGACTTTGACACTGGTCACGTTGTTCACGGTGGTATTGTTAACCGTGTTATTGACGGTGGTGTTATTGATGACAGTGGTGTTCGGTCCCGCGACCGGATCGGGCAGGGCGAAGTCAGGCGCTTTCCTGACGCGCGTGCCTTCCTCGGTGCGGTTTGCTTCAATTTTCTGTGGCAATTCCGCTTTCAGAGCTTCGGAAAAAGTCGCCTGTGCGGCCGCGTCATCGGCCGGCGGCGGCAGTTTCTGCTCGTCCGCCACACGCTGCTGCTCGCGCAGCTTACGGCGTTCTTCCCGCGATTGATTACCGCCCGCATTATCGGCATCTTTATCGCTGTCGAGAATGGCGGCACCATTTTCCACCGGCAGGACGACTGTGTCATCGGTTTTTGCCGGATCGCTGGCAATCGCCTGTTTTTCTTTCGTACTGCGCTGATCGGTCAGCGCCGCCGGGCTGTCGCCATCTTCGGGGTCCTGCGGCTGCGGCCGGGCCGAAGCATCATCAGCCTGTGGGGGTGTGCCCTGGTTTGCCGGGTCACCACTCTCCGACCCGTTATCTGTGCTGTCCGGTTGCTTATCCGTTTCGGGCGCTTGTCCGTCGGCTGATGGCGATGTGGCAGGCTGTTGCGTGGTTCCGTTGTCCTGCGGTGCCGGCGTGTCGGCGGACTGATCAGGCCCGGTGGTGACAGGTTGCTGCTGATCACCGGCTGCAGGTTGTTGTGGCGTCCTGGTGGCTGGCTCCTCTGTTTCCTGCGGCACAGCGGGTGCCTCCTGGTCGCCGGTGTCTGCTCCGCTGTCTTTTCCAGGGCGGTCAGTGTCGTTACCTGACTGCTCAGCTTCGTGCTTTTGTCTGTCCGCTTGCGGCTCAGACGGGGTATCCTCCGTTTTTGTGTCCGGCTCATCGCGCTGCCGGACTGCCTGTTCGGCCGCTCGCCTCTGTTCTTCCGCCTGACGTTCTGCTTCCTGACGCGCGGCGCGCTCCTGTTCAGCGGCTTCTTCCTGACGTTGTTTTTCTGCAATACGCTGTTGTTCGGCGGCATCCCGGGCGGCTTCTTCCGCTTCTGACTGACGCTGCTGCTCTTCCTGAGCGCGCTGTTCTTCGAGGGCGCGCTGTTGTTCGGCAGCCTCCTGCTGCGCCTGTTCGGAGGCACGCTTTTGTTCAGCCGCCTGTCGGTCGCTTTCCTGCTGTGCGGCGCGCTGCTGTTCCTCTGCGTTGCGCTGCTGTTCTTCATCGGCTGCACGCTGTTGCTCTTCGGCTTCCCGCCGGGCGTCTTCAGCGGCCCGCTGCATTTCTTCGTTCTGTTGCTGTTCGAGCTGGCCGGCATCCGCTGCCGGTTCATCATCGGCGAGCTGCGCCATTTGCAGCGCTGACCGCGTCGCTGCGGTTACCGGCGGTGTCAGAAGCGCAACCGAGATAGCCGGGATTACGACTGTTGCAAACAATCTGGAACGAATTTTCAAACACCGTCTCCTTCAGGATATCGAATAATAAAATTGTTTCGGAACTTCGACGTTAAGTACGC
>Ga0256901_1001868_pt1 | contig 10146 bp, 2 predicted proteins | sample MC6MC0689MT_FD_190200 | JGI IMG/M metagenome (GOLD analysis project Ga0256901, IMG submission 190200) | Metatranscriptome of enriched soil aggregate microbial communities from Iowa State University, Ames, United States - MC6-MC0689-MT... | ecosystem: Environmental > Terrestrial > Soil >... | reverse complement strand
GAGCAAGTTGGTCTTTCATTTTAGAGGAAACCGGCAACACACAAAGAGTATCATTTTGTGAATTTAAATTTGAATAATCATGAATTTTGGCCCTCATTGGTTGTAATATGTGTAATTGGAATTCTTCATGATATAAGTTTAAATGACGTAATAATGTCCCGAAATTATTTAGTTCAGGTAAGTGATCTGAAACATGTTGGCTTTGACCGTTAGACTTTGTATTTTCACCAAAACCGGTATCATTGAGAGCTTTTGGTATTGGCAAAGGATAATGTCCCTGTACGTGTTGAATGATATCACAAAGATTATTATACATCACAAGGTATAATGGTAAGTCCTGATTGGGGGTAATCACAAATGGATTCTGAACACTCTTAATCCGCGATTTCTTGTAGTTTAAATTAGATGATGGATGCTCATCTCCAAAATGATGGCGATTATAAAAACCCTTGGTGGAGTGATGAAGATATTGAATGAATAAATCAATCAAAGAACGAAGATGGGTCAGAGATTGAACAGTTTGAGCTTTGCTTTGTGGTGGTGAGGCAAGTTTCTGTTGGTGATCAAGACAGCCCTCCTGACGAACGGTAAACATTGTCTTCATGAGATCAATTATACCCTTCAAAATGGTTTTATAATGATGAAGGAGAATAGTGGTTTGGTTAATGATCCCGGAAATATTTTTCAACAAAGCCATTTCTGATTTTTTATTATTATTCCAATTATCTTGCCCTTGGTTAAATGAAGATAAGTGTATAATTGCGTTTAATAAAGTATGTAGTTGCTTATTAATTCGAATTAAGTCAGAATTGAGATCATTAGAATAGAGATAATCTTGAATAATCAAGACAAATTTAACCAACGTTCCCAATTGATTCATCTCTTTGGAATCAGAAGAATATTGTTGTGAATCCACATCGTTAGGCAGTGATATATTCAATACAGAATCAACTTCGTATTGAATAAGTAATGGTCGTTGTTTTGAGCCATTTTGATTTTTAATTTCAAAAACTTTTGGTTTATAAATAACACGGGATACTTCAGCGTCGTTTTGGCGTGATTTATATTGATCATCGTACCAATGTGCGAATGAAGGGTAGCTATGTAATGGGGATTGTAAATATAATGAAAAAATTGACAGCATTGATTGATATTGTTGAGGTTTGGGCGATGTTGACGAAGATGATGGTAGGGGGATAAAATGTGGGGGAAGAATCATTGAAAAGGTAATATGGGAGGTCGGAGAGGACTGATAGGACTGAGAGGTGGGATCACTTTTGCTTTTTGATTTTTGAGGAGTTTTGGAATTAATATTAACGTTATCAATTAACCCAACAGTAGCATCATATACAACACGTAACCAATATAATAATGTATCTTGGGTATTCATAAATGTACCGAAATTTGTAATAAAGGTTTGGGTTGTTAAAAAGTAAAGAGATTTTAAATTATAATTTAGTTGAAATTGTCTCAAAATCATATTTTGATAAGAATAATAATAACAAAGTTTTGAGAATAACTGTTTTGGATTATTATCACAACTATTCCCAATCGTTTGTAAAGTCTTATCACTGGAGCCGAAATTTTTCATTGTTTTAATTGACATTACCACCAACTGATAAAATAAAGTCTCAAATGAATGCCCTTCCCGATCGAAGAATAATAAAGCAGTCTTATCAAAGAGTTCATCGGGATATAATAATTCCATTGTGGTTTTTGCAGCCTTTACATCTCTCTCCTTTAATTCTTTTTGAGTTGGCTGGCAAGTTGAGGATGAAATGCTCGCATTCTTACCGAGGGATCCCCCACCAAAATAAGTTCGAAATAGCGGGATTAATTCAGCTTTTAATTTGGCAGGTAATATCGTTTTGGATACTGACTGGCTTAACGCAATTTCATAATCTAAACTACTAAGGTTGAGGGGGATTGGGGCTGAAATGAGTTGGGGGAGTGATTTAAGATTCGATATTGGTGGTTGAGCTGGACTTGTAGTCACCCCACGTTGTGATTTACGCGAACTGCTGCTGGTAGTACTGGTTTTTTGCGGAAGTAATTGGTCAAGAAAGGATAATAACGATTGTGCAAACAGTTTTAATGATTGAGGGGAGACATTTGTGTTCAAATCCACAGATACGGGAGCTTTATCATGGTAACGTTGTAAAATATGAAAAGTGGTTGAGATTTGAGGTGCAGGGGTTTGAAGAGATTGGATGGGGAATAATGTAGAAAATTCAATTGGGTTGGTGAGTTCTCCAGGTGAGGAAAGCGTTATTTCTGAAATAACATCAATGGGGGAATTAGTATGGATTAAAGTGGTAGAATCATTATCAACACCAATGTATTGCTCAAAGAAGTGATTTGAATCATTAATGATCAAATCTGGAGGACTCAAAGAAGGAATTGTAACCGGTACAGCTGTTAATATTTTAGATTTTCTTTTATTTGCAGCGTTGGTATTTTTTTTGACATCAATATCGGGTTGAACTTTGGAAAATTGGGATTGTTCAGCTTGAAATAATCCCACTACAATTTGATCAACGTTATAAAATAGTTGTGAAACTGTACTATGAGTATAAATTTGTAAAATGGTCTTAACCGCGATCAATAAATCTGAATTTGTAAAAGGACAAATTGTTTGAAGAGGGAAAGCAGAGGGTGATTCAGTCATGTCAGGGGGTGTTAAAAATGAAAGTGATGAGAGCGAATATGGGTTTTGAGTCATTAATTGTTGAATTAAAGTTTGGATCAAATGTGCACGATTTTCTTTTGTAGGATTCGGGGTATTGGTTGTAATACCATCATACAATTCCCTAATCTTTCCCACAGTACTATAATTGGCTGAATTAATCTGACCAACATTAGACGATAATATATTTGGGATCGGGGCATTTTTTGGACCGCTTTCAGAGGAAAAAACTGTATATCTTGTTGGTTCAAATTGAAATGATGGTGCTTGAATCAATGAAGCATCGGCTTTATTCGTTTTGATTAAACCAACAAGTTGTTCATGAGCGTATTGCGACATGAAGCGTAAAACATTACGATGGCGATCTTGATAAAGGAATGGGATTGTTGGGATTTGAATATGTCGCGTTAATAATTCCTGCTGTTTATCAATCAATTTAATAACTTCATTCTGTTTAATAATATTTTCAGAATTTGCATTATATTGCGCGGATGTGTCAGTATAGGATGGTGAAAATAATGTATTAAGACGGATATGTTGGGTTGGAAGCGGTTTGGAAAGAGGTGGATATTTTTTTGAAAATATCTCCCGGCCTTGGGTATTGAATTGAGACTTATGCGGTCTTCTATAATAATCAATTGAGTGGTTGGGTGAAACGGACGCCATAATAAGGTGATTGCAATTATCAACAAAGTCCTGGCCAATAGCATGAGGAAGAAGTGTACATGGTGGTGAAATCAACCATTCAAATTCCTTAACAAGAGTCTGCAGGGCAATTATATCACCCATCCCCTTCATTTCACTCGATGAGCCCCTATGTTCGGCACAAAAATCAACAATGGATTGATATAAACGACGTTGGGAGGGCGGTAAAGTTGACATGATTTGTTCGGTTTCTCGATTGGGGCTTTTTTCATGCTTGGTTAAGAGCTGGGATAAGTCATCAATAATTGAAGTTAAATTCTTTGGTAATAAATAAGATAATGGGATTGGTACTAGTTCTGATGAATTTAAATCTTCGTTAAGTTCTTGATATGAGTTTAAAGGGAGATTGGGTAAACGGCGGGAATTATTATTATTGTCAGACTGATTGGTCTTTAATGGACGATTAGAAGTGAGTAAAGCACCAACTGAATTTGGCCCTTTTTCAGAATGAATTTGAGAAAAAGGGGTAATATCAAATGATTGCAATAAAGAAGTTGCTGGGAGCGGATAATGTTGTTGTAATGAATGTAATAACGCACGGCCATGTAATGTAACAGGATAAGGCTCCCATGGACGATAAACAAACTCACTACATTTGACTGACAATTCCCCAATAATATCTTGATCTCGTGTTTCAACCAACGGGTCATATTTTTTATTTGGAAGGCATAACAGTTCCCGCTCAGTTGTGCTAAATTGTGATCTTTTGAGTTTTTTAAAAGTTTGACAGCCATATTGATGAAATCTTTTTAACTGTTGTTCAAAAGTTTGTACCATTTTGGGGTCATTTTCAAGGTAAATTTGCACAAGTCGTTTCCTAACGTATGGTAGACAATGGGCCATTGAAACGTGAGTCATTGGGCCAAACCCAAAGCGACGGTATTGAGTTATTAAACCATTTAACGAAAATTGATGTAAATTGGCAAATCCGGAATTGCGGATATATTCACTTCTTTCTTTGGAATTTTTCTCCAAAGTTGAAGCTTCAGCAGGTTGTAACGGTTCATTAGTCAAAGGGGTAAGTTTTTCCCATTGGAATGGGTAACGGGAAGTAAAGGGGGGGCCCGGACCGGGTTTGTTGAGCATTTCAACAATATTCTTCCGATGGGATCGTCCTCCCCCAGTATCATCATCAATCATGCTGTTAACAATTTTTCGAACATTGGAAAGAGTATTGGAAATTAATTTAGCACACAACCCAACAAGTTTGGGTTCTTGAGATTTTTTCTTTCTCCCTCCTCCTGTGGGTTTTTTTTTAGTTGCGACAGTTGTGGATTGATTTTCCAGAGAAGACTGGACTAAACCATCCAATTGACCTTGATCAATAAATGCTTGCATTTCTTCAATCTTTTCTTGATATTCAGCCCGATGAATCTTGTCCCGTACTTGTAAATATTCATTGACTTTTAACACATGTAAAAAGGTCTGAACATGTGCAGTGATTGATACTGGTTTAAATTGGGTCATTTTGACCATTTTGGTCAAATCTTCAGTTTTCTTTGCCGGGGTACCGCTCTTGACGTTTTGGGTTAAACTAGCAAGAGCGAGATTAATTGGCTTGTTATTATTACGATTATTATTATCATGGGCAGTTTCTGGTTGTTCGATTGGTATCATTCTTCCAATCGGTTCATCCCATCCAAGAACATCCAATTCATCTTTATACACTGACCGAATCAAATCTTCTTCAAACCCAAAAGCACGATTTAAACCGACTTGCATACCGTGGTTTTCAGCAAATAAACGGTTGCTGGTTAATTCATCACTGAGAACTTTGGGGGTACCGTAAGGTAATGAAGCGCTGGTTAAGTTCAAAGCTTTAAACCAATCAGAATGACTATTGCATTGAACAACAGCACACCCGGAGGTATCACTATACAGATTATGATTGGTTAACATGATGTCATTTTTAGACGTTGTTGTTTCAATAAAGAATTGATGAAATCGTGAATAAGAACTTTCCAAAATTAACTTCCCCAAAGAAAGTTGTTGAAAACGGGCTTGAATCCACGGGTCAACTGATTGATATGGATGGGTTTGAGATACTGGTTCATTAAGTAATAGACATGCTTGGTTAAAGTTATATTCTGCATGAATACGGTTTTGCCCAACACATCTTTCGTAGATTACCTGTTGAATAGATAAATATTCCTTAGTGAAGAGGTTATTAATATGGGATTGTAATTGGGAAGCTATTTGGTATTTGAGATTGGCAATTGTAAGTTGAATTGCAGAAAATTGTTCAAGTGAAGCGTTGTGGAAATCTGAACACAAAGTTTGAAATGTAGAAGATCGGGGGGTTGTTGAATGGATCATATTTAAATGCTGATATTGTTTTTGAAAATTTTTCCTCATTGAAATTAACGGTGAGAGATGTACATCGAACATGATTTGCAATTGGGAAAGATATCTATCATGAATTTTAATAACTTGAGGAATTGCTATCATTAATGCATAAGTACGAAGATAAGTATCCTCATCGTAACGAATAAAATAATTGAGCCCATGCGGGTGCGGTTTAAGGACTTGTTTTTTACCATTATTGTCTCCAGTTATATTGATGTGAGTTTTGTTGCTTGGTGATTGTGATGGGGAAGTTTTGAGTGAGGTTTGTGGGATGGGGTTTTGAGGGGTAATACTATTACTATTACTGTTATTAATTGGGAGAGCATAAATATCCAAATCATCATCTGGAGTGGTATCTTTGAGAGAAAATTGCCCCCTTGAGGTTGAAATGGGTTCAATGATTCTCGTTGGTACAAACGTTGTTAAGGATGAGGGAGAAATGAACCGAACCGGTTTTTCTAAACCGAATACCAGCTTTTTTGGAGTTGAAGAATCAATTTGAGTAGTTTTAGTGTGAATAGTATGATTATGGGTAGAATTAATCCCGCTTTCAAGTTGTTGTCGTTGATGTAGCTGCATCAAATGTTGCAGTTGTAAACGTTTTTGTTGGCTCGAGTAGTGAGCAGTGTTATGACCTTTGTTCACAAATGGTTGCATGAACTCTTGCTTTACTTTTGAGCTTTTTTTGGGGATAGATTTTGTACTTACTGGGGGTAATGTCTGGGTATTCGATTGCTGAGATTGATTCTCAAAATTAGGAATAATGAGTTCCTCAGTCAAATCAATTTCATCCATTGATGAATTTTGGCGGCGACTTGGGGACATTGTGAGTTGTAGATGAGTTTGCTGTTGGTTGTTGTATAACGCATGCGCAAACATGGCACTATGATCAATCTTACCTTGAATACGAGGTCTTTTAATCCTACTTAGACTTAATGTATTGTATTTATCAAAAGCTCTCGCAAAAAGTAAACGATTTGGGACCGTAGCAGTGGTTGGGATCCCAGAATCATAATTTGGTGATAATAACGAGTAATTATTATCATTAATATATGAGTTATGTGAGCGTAAAAAATATTTGTGAACGTTTTGGACATTATTTTGTTGATTGGGTTCGAATAGAAACGTTGATGGGAGAAAATGAGAAATTAATTGAGTGATTTGGATATGGTTTAAAGAGGACCAATATAGGGGGTTATTAAGATTTGTATCGAGTGTTGAGAATTGTTTTGGGACGACTGTTGTTGAGTGAGGTTGATTTGGCCCTTGGTGATTATTATCAAGAACGTTACTTCCCTTCCCGGGTACTTGCTCGTTAGTCGGAGAAGTTGGTGTGAAAACATCACCCAATGGGGATGTTATGAATTTTTGAGAGGGGAGGAGGTGGGTTGGAAGGCTTGGAGAAATTGGGATTTGTGGATTGATGACAATATCCCTATCTTTCATAAACGCATAAGCGCCGATGGCAGTCTGTTGTAATGAAAGTTCAAAAGCCGGGGTTGGGTTTAACAGTGGTAATGATGATGCGTGGACAAGTGAAGAAGAGAGTGTTGGTTTATGTGTGGGTGTTGGGGTTGGTGGCATGTTTGAGACGGACGAGAGTGGTTGGTGTTGTGTTGAGAGTGTTTTGACATTGATGTTGTAATGAGAGGAGGCGTTATGAAGCATTGTATCAACATCAATGGCTTCTGGAACTAAAAGCATTTCATTTGGTAATTTTTCGAATGAGTCGATTTGATTTAATCCCCCGATATTCTCACCACATTGACTCTTTTCATCACTCGGTGAGGATAAACTTCCATCAGTTCGTTGAAGATTTTTATAGTCAAATTTGAGTGAATTGGATTGAGGAAAATATAACCCCATAAACGCCCTCTCATGGGTAATTAATTGATCTAATGAGGGATCGTCGAGAATGTTTTGTTGAGAATATAAATGAGTGGTGGTTAATTGGGGTAAGCGGGGGAAATCGTAAGGTGCCCCGGTTTGTTCGTTTTCAATATTTAGGGCCCAATGCGGAATAGCAGTGATGGCGTCCCGACTAGGGATACGTAACTGTTGAAGGATTGTTGGTAACATTGGGAGATCGAGGTGAATGGAGGTATTGGGGAGAATGGCGTTGATTGGGTGTTTTTTTGTTGTTGTTGAGGTTATTTGCACAACTTCAGGAGGAAGATTGTGTATATTCGGATTTATTAGTTTTGAATCCGCAGGGGTAAGTTTTATAACGAGGAAATGGGTATTAGCGCGGGCAATAAAGACGATAATAGGCTAGTTGTGAGCACCGCAATGAATTGAAATTTGATCAAGGCCGCGGTATTTAATTGTTTGAGGTGTGGTGCGGGATTATATTAAATCTACAGAGGTATAAAATTGAGTTATTATGAGCGATGAAATATTGCACAACGTTAAAGGTGATTTTGGCCAAATGGTTTAAAAAAGGCTTGATTCAAATTTTGGATCAAACCTGCCGAAATAAATTAAAACAATCCAATATCCACAGAAACTGTATAAATCAATCTCAACGAATAGAAAACATCCATGTGTGAGTGAAAGCATCGTCTTGATGGGAATTGTCTTCATCAAGAAAGAAATCTGAATGGATTGGGAATTGTAAATTGAACCAAAAGCAGAACCAACGGTAAGATTTGGTAAGATTTGGTGTTATAATGGGTACAGAAGGATGAAAATAGGCGAACAGGCGAACAATAAAGGAATTTTCAAATGTATGATCGATATGGGGGTGTTGGTGAGAGATAATCAATTGGGGATTTTTGTTTGGTTGAAAATTGAAACTTTTGGGGATTGTTTTTGGGTTTCTTTTCAATTTTTCGGAAAAATTGAACCAAAATTACTAACTAAGAGTATTTATAATTATAAGTTTTTAAAAAGCACTCAACATTGATTTTACACCCTACCACCCTTTAGCTAATTAAAATAACTTAATACCATCGGAATATTCATCTTTTTTCCTTTTTTTCGCCAAAATAACCAAATTATTGGAAAACATTCAATAAATGTTCCACCAAACTTTCAACCCCATCGCAAAATCGCTTCAACGGCACGTCAATCCCGCTAAACTCATAAACCAACCCGCACACTCTCCCATAACATCAACACTACGCCAAATCTCCACGATTATAACACCACCCCCTCGTCTTCATACTTTCACCAACACTTCACTCATTAATCGCCCCGGTCATCGAAATCACAATTCCATTGCCCCCAAATTTTCCTCCCTTCACTCCTCTTCTTCAAATTCCTCACTCTCTCGCTCCTCTTCAAATATTATTCTCAACACAATTGCCCCAAACATTGCGCGCCTTTCCCCACTTCTGACCTTATTATGCCCTATGGGATATGCCCGTGACTCTTTAAATCACATGATTGAACAAGGAGGTTTACCGACCTATAAACAGACAAAGTTCCGGAAGAATGAGAGTCATTTTGTTTGGGATTTAGGCGATCGTTTTGCTGAAATGCCCCTACATTTAAGCCAAGAGCTTGACGCACGGGGGTATTTCGCGCAAGATATTTGGGATAGACATCAAGGCGAGGCGGGATTTCAAGACCCCCATATTGGGTATTTAATGGTTGAACGTACAATCCCGCTTGAAGTCGCTGCGAATTATGTCGATCCATTTGCCTCAGAAAAAACTCGTACCCCTGCTGATCCGGATTACAATATGTATAAGGATGAATTTACCGCACGTTTATCTGAAATGGCATGGATGTCGTCGCCAATTTTATTTGAAATGGTTTTAGCAACGCGTAGAAAACCCCTTAGACGTATGGATAGTGAACATCAAGCTAATGTTATTCATCATGCACCTTTTGCTGCCATCAACCCGGGGATTGATAAATTTGGGGAGTATGCGTATTTTCCACCCCCACCAAATGGGCCAGCAAAGCCGCCAAGACCTAAATTAGCATCACCATATCCGTGGATACCACCACTAGATTTTAACAAAATTCATTTTCAATTGTAAGGATATTATTCCCTCATTTTTATTGTTATTATTATATTATCATCATAACTTTTATTTCTTTCTTTTTGGTTTTTTTGAATACATATTTTCACGTCACACTTCTCCAAATCGCGGCTTATTGAGATCACACACAATCCAATTAGTCTCTCTCCATCACAATTTGCCTGGTGTTTGGTTCTCCGAGAGTATTAAATTTATTGATTGTCGAGGAGAGATACAATGGAGTCCATAGCACCGAATACATTACACTTTTATGAACAAATCTAAAGGGGGGAAAATGGGAAAAATGGAAAGGGCATCGTTACAAATAAAGAAAAGAGAAAAATTCTAGAAACCCCACACACACACACACACACACACAGATGCGAAATTATTACCAAAGTGGGTTATAATTAACATTCCATTCATCATCACAGAATG
>Ga0256901_1001863_pt1 | contig 10162 bp, 9 predicted proteins | sample MC6MC0689MT_FD_190200 | JGI IMG/M metagenome (GOLD analysis project Ga0256901, IMG submission 190200) | Metatranscriptome of enriched soil aggregate microbial communities from Iowa State University, Ames, United States - MC6-MC0689-MT... | ecosystem: Environmental > Terrestrial > Soil >... | reverse complement strand
TGCATAGCAACTTTTTGAAACATTTTTGTTACATATCGCAAATATAGTACTTCAATTGAATTCTAATAATATGAAAAAATAAATTTTAATCTATGAAACCAATGTTTATTATACGCGCTACTAAAAACTAAATAAGCGTACTTTAATTAAGTTAAGAAGGGAAACTTCCTTATAAAATAAAAGCTTATTATCATCCGATTGTCAATCATTAAAAAAGCTATTGTTATTTAATCAATCGATTGATTAAATTTGCGCCATCAAAAGATAAACATGGAAAAAACAGATAAAAAGACCGACATTCTCATAGCTGCTGAAAAGTTGTTCTGTGAATATGGGTTTGAGGGTACTTCTACTCGTCAAATCGCTGCCGAATCTGGTGCAAACATGGCTATGATTAATTATTATTTCGGAAGCAAGATGGGGGTTTTCAAAGAAATTATGGAAGACCGGGTTTTAAGTTTTAAATCTCAACTCAATCAGATCAAAGAAGAAAATATTCCTGCTAAAGAAAAATTATTAAAGGTTATCGACAAGTATGCAACTCGCATTTTAAGTAATGCCAGTTTCCATAAAATGATGCACCGGGAACTTTCCTTGTCACTACGTCCCGAGGTTTTCGATCAAATTAAAGCGGCCATGGGACAAAACCTAATTGTGATCGAGAATATTATCCAAGAAGGAATTGAGGCTGGCGATTTTAGACCTGTAGATATTAGAATGACCATTGTTAGTGTAATGGGAACAATTTCTATGGTCACCACTTCGCCAAACAAGCTTGCTCCAAACAGTAATTACGACCTCGACAATGAAAAAGATAGAGAAATCATCAAAAAAAGATTGATCACTCATCTTCAAGACATGCTACTAACGTATTTAACACCCAACAAATGATACCAATAAACTCTAATTCTCCGAAAGAGGATTTTAATTTCTCAATGAAACTGAAATTGTTTTTATTGAGTTTGCTTTTTATCCCTTTTACATTACAAGCACAAACTGTAAAACAATTAAGTCTTCAAGAGGCAGTAGATTTAGGCGTTGCCAATAGCAAGAACCTGAAATTATCGCAACAAAAAATTGATGAAGCAGAAGCTAAATTAGCAGTAGTGAAAGACAACGCATTGCCTAGTGCTACTGCAAGTTTCCTGTACAATCATGCGGAAATTCCTGCAAATACCTTGAAACTTGACGAAGGAAATCCTATTCATTTACCAAAAAGGGCCGATGCTTTTGTGGGCACAGCAGCTATACAAGAGTTAGTTTACGGCGGTGGAAAGCTGAGATATGTACAAGAGTCTACCAAATTATTAAAAGAAGTTGCCCTTTTAGATGCTGATAAAAACAAAGAGGAAGTAAGTTATGCTGTAGTAAATGGTTATTTCTCACTTTACAAGTTAATGCAGAGTAAAAAGGTAGTGGCGCAAAATTTAGCGGCAATTGCTAAGCAACTGAAACAAGCGCAACGATTTTATGAGCAAGGTTTAGTAACTAAAAACGATGTATTGAGGTTTCAATTACAGCAAGCTAACATCTCGCTAACGGATCTTGAAATTGAAAGCAATAGAAAAATCATCAACTACAATTTAGACATCCTTCTAGGTTTACCTGAAAGTACCGAGATTGAGTTGAAAGGTGCTGAAGAAGCCTTACCGCAATTGACATCCTTCTCTAATTACGTAAGTACAGCTCTAGCTAGCAGACAAGAATTGCAACAGTTGAGTTTACAACATAAAGCGGCAGATTATAATATCAAATCTATTAAAGCCAATACCTTACCAACGGTGGGTTTGGGTGCCAATCTTTATTACGTCAACCCAAGTGGCAACTTTATTCCCAGCAGCCAGCAATTTGTAATGCCAATTACTTTAGGCGCTAACATTTCTTGGAATATTGGTTCTTTATGGACTAACAAAAATAAAGTAGCTGAGGCTAAAGTACAACAATTGGAAATAGACACACAAAAGGAAATTTTAACCGATAATGTAAAAACGGAGCTCAACAAAAATTATCAAAACTACCAATTAGCAGTTCAAAAAATCAATGTTTTAGAAACTTCTATTGCTCAGGCGACAGAAAACGACAGATTATTGGAGTCTAAATATCAAAACAACATTGCCTCTGCAACCGACAGAATAGATGCAGAAACGCTTTTGTATCAAGCTAAAATTAACTTAGAATTGGCAAAGGCCGATGCAAAGTTAGCTTACTACACACTATTAAAATCAACAGGAAAAATATCACAATATAACTAAGCATAACAATGACACAGCCAGTAAAAAAGAAAAATAAAGTAATCCCTATCATTTTAGGTGTTCTTATTTTGATAGGCGCCTTTTTTGGCATCACCGAATATAATTATTACAGTAAACACGTAGATACCGATGACGCTCAAATCGACGGCGATATTAGTCCGGTTATTGCTAGGGTAAGCGGTTACGTAAAAGATGTAAATTTTGAAGAAAACACGAAAGTTAACCAAGAACAGGTTTTAGTAACGCTTGACGACGCTGATTACAAAATTAAACTAGAGCAAGCACTAGCTGGACAAGTTAGCGCAAGTGCTGGAGTTGGCGTATCACAAGCTCAAATTGTTGCTACATCGGCCAATACGGCAACTGCAAAAGCAAATATAGAAGCTGCCAGAGTAAAATTAGAACTAGCTAAAAAAGATTTCGACAGATATGAAAACTTAGTGAAAGACGGTTCTGTAACTAAACAAGCATTTGATCAAGCAAAGGCGCAAAAGGAAACTGCACAAGCTAGTTACGATGCTGCAGTAGATCAATATCACGCTGCTGTAAAACAAGTAGGCACAACACAATCGCAACTAACAGTAAGTAATTCTGGTGTTAACCAAAGCCAAGCTGAGGTAGATTTCGCAAAACTTCAATTATCGTACACGCAAATTAAAGCGCCAGCTACTGGTATCGTTTCTAAAAAGAACTTGCAAAAAGGGCAGTTGGTACAAGCAGGACAGTCACTATTTTCTATTGTAAATGAAAACAGCATTTACGTAACGGCAAACTTTAAAGAAACGCAGTTAGAGAAAATTCATGCTGGACAAAAAGTGAAGATAGATGTAGATGCTTACCCAGACCAAGATATTGAGGGCGAAGTGTACAACTTCTCTCCAATCACTGGCGCTAAAGGTTCCTTATTACCTCCAGATAACGCCACTGGTAACTTCGTAAAAGTGATCCAACGCGTTCCTGTGAAAATCAAAATCCTTAACAAAGACAAAGCAATATTAGAAAAACTACGCCCAGGCATGAGTGTAAAAGTGTCTGTTGCTATTTAAGTTGCGAGTTACTTGTTACGAGCAAAGCTCGCAAAAATCGGGTTAATCATATAGCCAGATCTCGTAACCTGCAACACACAACTCATAACTCAATACTAAAAAAATGGCCGAAGTAGGTTTAAAAAAATGGGTAATCACGTTTACGGTAATTACAGCTGCCTTGTTGGAGTTGATTGATACCACCATTGTAAACGTAGCATTGCCCCAAATACAAGGTAATCTGGGCGCAACTTTAGAAGATGTTGCCTGGTTATCTACTGGTTACGCTGTAGCCAACGTAATTATCTTACCCATGTCTGGCTGGTTAGGCAGCAGATTTGGACGTAAAAATTATTTTCTTTTTTCTATCATCCTTTTTACCGTTGCATCATTTTTATGCGGTAACGCAACATCTCTTTGGGAATTGGTTGGTTTCCGTATTTTACAAGGTTTAGCCGGCGGCGGATTAATTTCTACCGCACAAGCCATCTTAATAGAGACTTGGCCCCGTGAAGATGTAGGCATTGCCACTGCCCTATTTGGTTTGGGTGCCGTAGTTGGACCAACCGTTGGACCAACTATTGGTGGTTACATCTTAGAAATCACTACTTGGCCTTGGATATTCTACGTAAACATTCCAATAGGAATTTTGGCGGCCTACTGTGCCTATATGTTTGTTCGAGAAACGCCGAAAGATGGCCAGGGCATGCCCGTAGATTGGATTGGAATTGCATTACTAGCCACTGCAGTAGGCAGTTTACAAACTTTATTAGAAAAAGGCGAAAGCGAAGATTGGTTTTCAACGCCATACATTACGGTACTGGCGGTAACCTCTGTTTTCGGTCTGTTGCTATTTATCTGGCGGCAGCTATCTACGGACTACCCTATCGTAAATTTCAAAATTATGAGACATAGAAGTTTCTCCATAGGGATGATCACTTCTTTTGTTCTAGGTTTTGGCTTGTACGGCTCGGTGTTCGTGTTCCCAATTTTTTGTCAAACGTTATTAGGCTTCTCGCCGTTACAAACGGGCGAAGTATTTATAGCCGGCGGTATATGTACTATTGCCATGATGCCTTTCATCGGTATCATGCTGAAGAAAGGTGTACCAGCCCAATTTATGGCTACTGGCGGAATGCTGCTGTTTTTCATCTTCTGTCACATGCTCAGCAAGTCCACACTTTCGTCGGGTACAGAGCAGTTTTTCTGGCCCTTGGTCATCCGTGGATTTGGTATGGCATTACTGTTTGTTCCATTAACAACACTCGCCATGCAAGACTTAAAAGGCGCAGAAATTGGTCAGGGTTCTGGTTTAAACAACATGATGCGTCAGCTGGGTGGTTCATTTGGCATTGCGGCGCTAACCACCTTAATACATGTTCGTCAAGGTTTTCACCGCAGTAATTTATTAACCAATATCAACGAGTACAATCCTGCATTTACCGAACGCTTAAATGGATTAATGCAAAACTTCATCGCTAAAGGTTCTACCTTTTTAGATGCAAAATTAATGGCCATGAAAGCCATTGAAGGAGCAGTAATCAAACAAAGTTTACTACTCACTTATAGCGATGCTTATTGGGTTGCAGGTGGTGTAATGCTTTGTTCAATTCCACTTTTATACTTACAGAAATTCAAAAAGAATACCAACATCCCCGTGGATGTACATTAATACTCCTACACACAATAACCGAGAAGGCTGGCTATATGCTGGCCTTTTCAATTAACTAGTTTTTATTATTTTGAAAAGAACGGTCATGCTGTATCGGCAATTGCAGTCCCACTTTGCGCTTTAATCTTTTTGTTAAACTTCTGTCCTCCTTAACCTATCGAAGGAATCGCTACAGATGCTTCGACAAGCTCAGCATAGCAGCTAATGTTAGCAACTGTACAACAAAAAGTATTACCGCTACAATTGGGTTTATTGTGGTAAGCCACAGCAATAAAACCTATCATTTCCCTATCTTAGCTCAATGAAAACTGGAGTACTAGCTATCGTTTGTTTACTTTCCATCATTTGTTCTTCTTGGCAAAAACCACATCAAGATCAACCTAAGACTATTAAAGTCGCAGTTATTAGCGATTTAAATTCCAGTTACGGTTCTACTGTTTATCATCCTGATGTTTACGCTACATTAAAAGAACTCGATAGCATTAAACCTGACATCATTTTATGTTGTGGCGATATGGTAGCGGGACAAAAAAATAACTTAACAGAAACGCAACTTCAAGCCATGTGGGATAGCTTTGGTAAAAATATTCTGCGACCTATCCAGCAAATGAAAATTCCTTTTGGTTTTACCGTTGGCAACCATGATGCATCTCCATCTTACCAACTAGACCGTACTACCGCTGAAAAATTTTGGAAGGAGCAACAACAAAATTTAGGTTTAAAGTACATAGACAAAACCAACTTTCCATTTTATTTCAGTTACCAACAAAATGGTATTTTCTTTATCAGTTGGGATGCCGCTGGCGCTAAAGTAAATCCAGAAGTTTTCGACTGGATGGAAAAGCAGCTACAATCAAAAGCTGCCAAGAAAGCTAAATTGCGGGTATTGTTGGGTCACTTACCGTTATTTGCTATCGTGGCTAGTAAAAACAAACCTGGCGAAGTGTTAGCAGATAACCAAACCACTGCTAATTTCTTTAAGAAAAATGGTATTGATTTGTATATCAGTGGTCATCAGCATGCTTATTATCCATCTTTTACCCAAAACTTAAGATTGCTTAACGCAGGTTGCATTGGCGAGGGTGCTCGTCCTTTAATTGGAGATTCTAAGCCTGCTACCAGAGCATATACCATTATTGAAATTCCACTACATAACGCCAAACAATTCAGCTATAAAACTTACGTTCCGAATAGTGCAAATACAATATCGCTTACTCATTTACCAGACTCTGTTATTGGTTTTAATGGCGTTTCGAAGAAAGATATACTGGCTAACAAACAATAAATATTAAATTAGCCCTAAGAAAAAGAAGATACAATGAATTTCCACACCCGTAAATGGATTAAGCCCGAAGATTTAAATCCAAATGGAAGCCTTTTTGGCGGTAGTTTATTAAAATGGATAGACGAAGAAGCTGCAATCTATGCCATGTGCCAGTTAGAAGCTCCAAGAGTAGTAACTAAATTAATTTCAGAAATCAATTTTGTATCCTCGGGAAAGTTGGGTGATATTGTAGAAATGGGCATGACCGCTGCTGAATTTGGAAGAACATCAATCACGCTTAAATGTGAAGTGAGGAATAAAATCACTAAAATGGCAATCTTAACTATTGATAAAATGGTTTTTGTAAATGTCAATGAGCGTAGCGAACCTACTCCTCATGGCAAAACCAAAATCAGGAAGATGGACGAGAAGTTAGAGAATATGGGGTAGTTAAAACCCTTTCTGTCCTTTGGACATCTCTCCCTACAGAGAGAGAAAATCGACAATATGCTGTACGACATTTGTAATGTCGAACTACGTATCTTAGGATTTTTAATCCGTTATTAATAATTTGGATCACAGATCCATGGATAAGGCTTCGGAATTGCGAATTCCGAAGAGCAATGCTTTAGATTTCTCTCGCTGCGCTGCGTTCGAAGTGACGGACAGAAAAAAATTAACTCTCTAACTTTTCTAACTCCTCTAACAAAACCTTAGGTTCTAAATCAAAAGAATTAATTGTCAATTTCGATTGATGATAAAACGGATTGCGTTCTTCTAGTTTTCCAATAATGAAAGCTAACAATTGTTCATCGTCCATTCCTTTTATTAAAGGACGTTTTTCTCTGTTATGTAAACGCGAAACCAGTTGCGGAGGCGTCATCTCCAAATAAACGGTAATCCCATTTTTGTTCATCCACTCCATATTATCCAAAAAGCAAGGTAAACCACCACCTGTAGCCACCACACATTTTTCCGGGTAATCAAAAGACTTGAGCACTTCATTTTCTAACTGACGAAAAGCAGCTTCACCGTTCGCAGTAAAATAATCAGCTATGCTCATTCCCTGTTGTTCTACAATTACTGCATCAATATCTATTACTGGGCAATCTAATAAATTAGCAAGTTGTTTTGCTTTGGTGCTTTTACCGCAGCCCATAAATCCCACTAGGAAAATTTTCATCTTATCGGTTAATTGTTTGAATTGGTTAAATGGTTAATTGTACCCTGATACACAGGTTTAACCGTCCTTTTGAAATAATAGTTAATTGTTTTCTGAATAATCGCTTAATCATTTTTAAGTATTGAGTTTCTCAATGCGTTTAACTTATTGGTTATCTCATCTAACTTCAATCTAAAGTATTCATATTCTTCTTCCGTAATAAACTCTAAATCAAATGCACCAATAATATGATTAACTGTTTCGATAGCGCTAGAATAAGACATCGTGATAAAATGTGCCTTATCTTTGGCTGTAATTCTAGCTGAACCTTCTGCCAAACAATCTCCAATACTACTTGACGAACGTTTAAGTTGACTAGTCAGGCCAAATAATTCTTCTTTAGGAAGTTTCTTCGTCAGCAAATAAATTTCCTTCCTAAATATTCTTGCCTTCTGCCAAGTTTCTAGTTTTTCAAAAGAGTAGATATGCATATGCTGGTTAATTGGTTAATTGTTGAAAATGGTTAATTGAGCATCTTTGCAATTTAGCAATTTGTACAATAAGCGCAATCTCACAGTTAACCGATTAACCAATTCAAACAGTTAACCTAAATTAAGCTAATTTCACTCTCGGGTCAATCCAAGCATACAGCAAATCTACCAAGATATTTACCACGACAAAAACAAAGGCGATAAATAAGATAGAGCCCATTACCACTGGAAAATCGGACATTTCTAAAGCGTAAACTGTCGTACGTCCCAAACCATTGTAACCGAAGATATACTCTACAAAAAACGAACCCGCTAATAAAGAGGCGAACCATCCTGAAATTGCTGTAATTACTGGGTTCAGCGCATTTTTTAGCGCATGTTTGTAGATGATTGATTTACGCGATAGTCCTTTTGCCCTTGCCGTACGAATATAATCTTGGGAAAGCACATCTAACATCGCACTGCGGGTTAACTGCACAATAATGGCTAATGGTCTTAAACCTAGGGTAATCATCGGTAACCATAAATTTCTTAAAGTCATGATTTCTCCCTCAAACGGATCGTAACTATATAAACTACCGCTCATGTTCAAACCTGTATAATCTGACAGCACAAAACCAAAAAACCAAGCAATAATAATTCCTGCAAAAAAAGCAGGTGCAGAAATACCCAAGATAGCAAACATATTAGCAGCTTTGTCAATCCAAGTGCCTTTATAAACTGCAGAAAGTACACCCAAAAATACACCGATAATAGTGGCAAAAATCATCGCCGTTAAGGCTAGCACAAAAGTATTCGGAACCGTTTCCCCTAATATGGTAGTTACATCTCTTTTGGTTTGATAAGACCTACGCAGGTACGGCTTTTTTAAAACCCAGGCATCGTCACCAATTTTGAACAATTTAACGTAAGCATATTTCTCTTCGTTTTCTGGGGTATTTTCATGAACACTAATTGGTGATAAGTCGTTCACATATAAAAAGAATTGTACAGGTTTTGATTTATCTAAGCCAAACTCTTTACGTACAGCTTCTAAAGATTGTACATCAGAGCGCTGTCCCATGGTCATCCGGGCAGGGTCGCCAGGTAAAATATTAAACAGTACAAACACCACAGCTACTACACCTGCCATTACTGCAAGTCCGTATAATAATTTTCTGAGTGCGTAGATGCCCATTACTTTGCGAAATATTTTTCAGTGAAGTTATCAAACGAAGGTAAGGAATGGTAATGCCATTTGTTCACAATCACACCATTTTTTAACAACAGCACACCAGGATTGGCACGCACCATACTCTTTAACGGCACCGCATCTGCATAAAAAACTTCCATGAACAGCTTCATTCGCTTACTAAATTTATCAGCATCTTTTGCAGAGTTAGAAGTTAACAACACGGTGCGAATATTGAATTGTTCTGCTGCATTTAACGCTAATGCATTTGCCTCGGCGATGGCGTCTTCATTCGTTTCATTCAAATTATAAGCTACCACTATTAAATTGTAATAGGGATTTTCTACTATTTCCTTGGTATAGTCTGTACCCGAAGCATCGGTAATCATCAAGTCTTTGATTTTTACATCGTAACCTTTTTTAACCAGTTTTTTTGATGGCGATCCTACTACTTCCCAGTTTTCATCTTTCCAAACTTCCTTGCTCATGTAATCCTTATCGCTCATGGTTTTAGTTTCTCCCGTTTGCTTATTTTTCAAATCATACATAATAAGGTACTCATCTACTGGGGCACCTTCAGGAATTTTCATGTTTTCTGGAATGCTTGAGCCAACTTTATAAGGAAGGAAATCGATAATAGGTAAACGGGTATAAGTAAATGTGCTAAAAATTAGAGACGCTGCGAAAACTGCAGAGAACAGTCCACTTTGCAAACCAGGTTTTTCAGTAATTGGCTTAATTAGGTTTCTATTGATAAATATATAAATGATGAGCAGCAGCAGTACGACATCCTTGCTAAACGATTGCCACGGTGTTAACGGAATGGCATCGCCGAAACAACCGCAAGAAGTAACGACCTTAAAGGCTGCCGACACAAAAGTTAGAAAAGTGAAAAAGATAATCGTGGCTAACAAACCTTTCACCACAAAATTCTTGAAAAGACCTAACAGCAATAATGCACCAAAAATAATTTCTAGCACACACAGTATTACTGCAATTCCAGTTGCCCAACCGTTTAAGAAACTGATATGGAAAACCTCGAAATACTCTTGTAGTTTGTAGCCAAAACCTAAAGGGTCATTTGCTTTAATCAATCCTGAAAATATAAACAGGATACCTACAAAC
>Ga0256901_1001862_pt1 | contig 10174 bp, 10 predicted proteins | sample MC6MC0689MT_FD_190200 | JGI IMG/M metagenome (GOLD analysis project Ga0256901, IMG submission 190200) | Metatranscriptome of enriched soil aggregate microbial communities from Iowa State University, Ames, United States - MC6-MC0689-MT... | ecosystem: Environmental > Terrestrial > Soil >... | reverse complement strand
TGTTTGCGGCATTAAGGTACACGAGTTTATGACCCGTCGCTGCGGCAGGCGTAACCGAAATTTGCGTCTTGCCATCGTTCGCCGCTCCCGCCACGTCGGTCGACGTTACCGTCAAACCGCTTGCCGCTACCGGCTCCGCCACGACAACAGCCGTCGTTTGGCCGAACTTCACAACTTTGTCGTTCACGTCAAGCTCCGCTACGGCCAACTTGTCGCCGTTCGTCGCATTCACGATGCCATCCTCAGGTAATTCCGTATAACCGCTCAGCGTTTCCCCCACGTTCGGTACAGTTACCACACTGTTTGCGGCATTAAGGTACACGAGTTTATGACCCGTCGCTGCGGCAGGTGCAACCGTAATTTGCGTCTTGCCGTCGTTCACCGCTCCCACCACGTCAGTTGACGTTACCGTCAAGCCGCTTGCCGCTACCGGCTCAGCCTCGACTACAGCCGTCGTTTGCCCGAACTTCACAACTTTGTCGTTGACGTCAAGCTCCGCTACGGCCAGCTTATCGCCGTTCGCCGCATTCACGATGCCGTCCCCTGGCAGCTCCGTATAGCCGCTTAGCGTTTCTCCCATCTTCGGTACAGTTACCTCACTGTTTGCGGCATTAAGGTACACGAGTTTATGACCCGTCGCTACGGCAGGTGCAACCGTAATTTGCGTCTTACCGTCGTTCGCCGCTCCCACCACGTCAGTTGACGTTACCGTCAAGCCGCTTGCCGGTTGCGCCCCTCCGTTTTTTAGCAAATAGATCGCCATATCGATAACCGCCTGGATGTTGGCGGCCGTCACATAACCGTCTGCAGGCATATTGTCAAGCACGGCTTGTCCAATAATGTGCTTCTCTTCAGGTTCCAATGGATTGTATTCGCTCAAATCAAATCCGGGATTGGTAAAAATCCCATTGTTTATAGTATCTATCATATCTACAATCGATGAGGCGCCATCTTCTTGCTCCGGTGCTTTGTGCATGTACATAATCACTATTCTAGTAGCGTAAGCATTCGTAAAAGTAGTGTACAATTCGTCCCTATTTTCGTAAGGACGACGGACGATCATGTAATCGAGCAGCGCGTCTTTATCCGCTTTCTTACTATTAGTAATCCATTGGAGTTTCTGATGATCCATAGCATACTCTGAATAATCCTGTATCGCCTGATACATCTTCTCCCGCGTATCCGCTTCATTGTAGACATCGGATACAGGGTCAATGTCGGCAAAAACCGTCTGCAATCCCAACTGCGAACACAATAGAAGTATGCTCATCAGAACCAAAAACCGTCGCCCATCAAACAGACCCAACCGATGATTGCGTAGCTTCATTTTAAACCTCTCCTGACTAAACAAGTCGATTTTTGTCTAATACAATCAACATTGTATAATGCAGGGCTCAACAAATACTCAACAAATGGGTAAGCAGGTCTTTAATTCGCGAAGCTCGAGGGACCGAAAATGAGCATTAGCTTGAGGTGCTAGACATTTAGTCTAACTGCAGATGAGGGTTACATTCGACCAGAATACCCGCCTTATAACGACTGTGATTTCGAGTGAAGTTGAAAAGCTTAGACTGGACTTCCATTGTTTAGGTCACATGAACGTTTAAATCCCAGTTTAAGCAACGATAACGTTAAGGAGCAATCATACCAGATATACCAGATCGAAAACGCTTCTTTCCATTCCCACACACCCTAGTAGCGGACGATTCCTTGATGACCTCTTCGTACGTTTTTTCATTCACGCTTAGAGGGCAGCGCCTGCACAAGCACATTCATGCTAAAAGAAGCGCAGGGGACTACCTTAGAACGAATTATCTCGTCTTCCGCGTATAGGTCGGCCAATTCATACCGCTGTCCATCCAGTACATACTGCTCCAACGTAAAATTAGAGAGATCAACGATCCAATATTCCGGAACGCCATATTTGGCGTATACGATGCGTTTCTGCACCTTGTCCCGTCTGCGCGAATGCTTGGAGGAAATTTCGGCGACCAGATCGGGAGTGCCGTTGATGCCTCTTTCTTCAACGATATCCATTCTGCTGCGATGAATCATGACAAGATCCGGCTGGCGGACTTCCGTAGCGGACAAAATGACATCGACTGGCGAGACGTAAATAATGTATTCGTTGCGACAGGTGGCGTTAAGTGAAAATAGCAATTCCTGACTGACTGACCGACTGATGCGTAGTCGTCGGAGCAAGGCTCATCAGCTCCAACACTCCATCGGAAATTTCATAGCGTCTGCCGTCGTCTTCCATATTGGCGTACATGTCGTAAGTAACCTGCGACTCCTTGATTAGCTCTTCGTACGTTTTCTTTTTCAAGCCTATGGCGCCCCTTTCCTTGTCAAAATGCTCCACACACTGCTCAGGAAAACTAATTTATCTTATCCGGCTGTACGGGCAAACTTCGCACAATCTCGCCCATGCTGAACGAGGCGCAAGTGGCTGTCTTGGAACGGATTGTCTCGTCTTCCGCGTAGACCTCGGTCAATTCATAGCGATCCCCATCCAGCACATACTGCTCCAACGTAAAGTTGGAGAGATCGACAATCCAATATTCTGGAACGCCGTATTTGGCATATACGATGCGTTTCTGCACCTTGTCCCGTCTGCGCGAATGCTTGGAGGTGATTTCAATGACTAAATCCGGCGCGCCATCAATGCCTTTGCCGCCAATAATATCCATTCTGCTGCGATGAATCATGATCAGGTCCGGCTGGCGGACTTCCGTAGCGGATAAAATGACGTCAATTGGCGATGAGTAGATAATGTAATCGTTGCGGCAGCTGACATTAAACTTGTACTGCAGCTCGTTCACCACCGACTGATGCGTAGGCGTCGGAGCAGGGCTCATCAGCTCCAACACTCCATCGGAAATTTCATAGCGTCTGCCGTCGTCTTCCATATTGGCGTACATGTCGTAAGTAATCGGCGACTCCTTGATTAGCTCTTCGTACGTTTTCTTTTTCATGCCTATTCCCGTCTCTCCCTCTTCGAAATCGAATCCTCGCAGTTCGGAAAGTTTAATTCAGTGTCTTGTCTGAAAACACGGGCAGCTCCTGCACAAGTTCATTCATGCTAAACGAAGCGCAGGGGACTACCTTGGAACAAATTATCTCGTCTTCCGCGTATACTTCGGCCAATTCATATCGTCCTCCGTCCAGCACATATTGCTCCAAAGTAAAATTGGTGAGATCGACGATCCTATATTCCGGAACGCCGTATTTGGCATATACGATCCGTTTCTGCACCTTGTCCCGTCTGCGCGAATGCTTGGAGGTGATTTCAACGACTAAATCCGGCGCACCATTAATGCCTTTGCCGCCAATAATCTCCATTCTGCTGCGATGGATCATGATCAGGTCCGGCTGGCGGACTTCCGTAGCGGACAAAATGACGTCAATTGGGGAGGCATAGATAATGTATTCGTTGCGGCAACTGTCATTAAGCCTACGCTGTATCTCATAAACAAATGACTGATGCGTAGGCGTCGGAGCAGGGCTCATCAGCTCCAACGCACCGTCGGAAATCTCGTAACGGTTGCCGTCGTCTTCCATATTGGCGTACATGTCGTAAGTAACCGGCGACTCCTTGATTAGCTCTTCGTACGTTTTCTTTTTCATGTTCGTTCAAGATCCCTCCGCATTAAACAAAAATAGCACCCCAGCAAAGAAACACATCTGTGTTTATCTTTGTGAGGTGCTTCCTCGACATTATTTCCTTCATTATGCCGCTGTTCCCGCAAGCTGTCAATTTCGTGCAATAACGAACCCTTCGTCGGCCAAGTACTCCTCGGCTTCTTCGCGCGTTTCGAACGCCATTTCGAGATTCAGCCCCGCAAACAGATACCACATATCGTCCTCAAACTGCAGCGATAGCTCGTCGCCGGCATCATTGCGCCACTTCTCTCCGGTCGCGCCGTCCGTCTCCGTATTAGCCGCCTTAGCCGATCCTCCGGACGACGATCCACCGCCCAACATCCGGATCGACCGGGCCACCAGCTCTCTTAGCTGCGGTTCATCGTAATCTCGAACGTTGGCAAAGCCTTTCCCATCCGTCTCAACGCCGTCCAACCCGACTGCATACACGTAGCCGTTGCCGTTCGGATGAAAATGATAGCCCACGTTTTTCTTATCCGTCAGGCTAGCGTCATAATGAAAGTTCACTCTTCCCAGGGAAACGTCTTTGCGCTGCAATTCAGGAAACGACTGCATAATCGCCAGCTTCTCTTCAAAACTCAACATATGGATTCACCCTCCCTTTCCAAATACATTATTACACACCCATTACGACCCTACGCGCTCCGGGGAGCCCTCCGGGTCTCCTCCATTCTCGTCATCCCTCGTAAACCGCCGCTCGATCCTTTTGCTGATCCACAGCGACAGACCCACGAACAGCACGACGTAGACGAGCTCGAACGGCCGCTCGACGAACCGCATCAGATCGTGGCCGATGATCGATACCGACATGACCATGATCGCCTTGCCGAATAGAACCGCGATGAGGAACGAGCGAATCCGCATCTGCGCGATAGCCGCGGCGATATTGATAATGACAAACGGCCCGACCGGGAAAATGCTAAGCAAAAACACATAACTGAATGCGTTGCGGCGCACCCACTTCAAGCTCTTCTGAACCTTGGGCTTTTGCGCCATTCGAACGAAATAAGGATGTCCGGCGATTTTGCGCACCACGAGAAATGTCGTCAGACAGCCCGCAACGATTCCGATCCAGGAGTAGAGAAAGCCAAGCCATAAGCCATAGACGGCCGCATTCACCCCGACGATCAGAATCGTCGGCAGAGGCGGGATAAACGATTTCATGAACGTAAGCGCTATACCCGGCAAAGGCCCGAAATTGCGATATTGTTCCAATATATGGGTCAAATTCTCTTCGGTAATGTTGGAGAGAATGTCCGACACGAGACTCATCCGGGGCCAACACCTTTTCCGCTACGCAGTAATGTGCCTATTATACCACTTGTCCGTTCCCGATACTTCAACGCATTTCCGACAATCCTCGGAACTTCGCCGAGGCAACGGTCAGTCGTTTTGCCCGGAGAGGAGCTTTTTCTATGGCTGAGGACTTCTGTCCGGCAATTGCTCTACGAAGCTGTCGGACAGATTAAGCAGCTCCAGCGCTCGCTCGTATTCGGACCGCGAAGCGCCGCTGCCCTCAGACAGCTCTTCACCGTCGAAAGGATAGTTTGCGCCGTCCTCATAGTCGTTGCCGGTAATGAACACTCCGGTATCCGACACGATGGAGCCGGTCGGCAGGAAGTGCCGCATCGGGAGCACATTGGAGTCCGAGTTCAATAGATCCTGCCCGAAATATAGCTGATTCCCGAGAGAAGCCCCTACCAGATTCGCTACGGTCGGCAACAGATCGATTTGTCCCCCCGTGCGCTCAATGACCGCAGGATAGGTCGCATCCGGAACGTGCATAATGAGCGGTACGTTGAACATTTCTGCATAACCGTACTCATGGCCGACCAATTCCTTCATGAGCTCGCGCTCTTCGTCATTCATCGAGTATACGGGCAAGCCTTGATGATCGCCGTAGAAAAGCACAACGCTATCTTCCCATAGCCCGCTGCTTTTCAGATCGTCGATGAAGGCGCCTATCGCATAGTCGGCGTAATTTTGCGCCTGAATGTACCGCCCGATCATCGAATCCTTCATCTCCTCGGGAAGGGCCAAACGACGCTTCGATTCCGGCAGATTGTAAGGGTGATGAGCGCTCATGCTCAGCACCTGCGCGTAGAAGGGACGATCGCTTTCGTTCATTTTCTTCAACTCTTCGATCGTCTTCTCGTACAGAACTTCGTCGGACGAGCCGAACGCGATATGATCCGTATCCCCGAAAAAGCTTTTGTCATAATACCGGTCGAACCCAAGTGCCGGATATAGCTCGGTCCGGTTCCAGAACTGAACGTCGTTCGTGTGGAACGTAGCCGTATCGTAGCCGTAGCTCTTCAGCAGTTTAGGCAGGCTCGGCAGCTCCTTTTTCGCGTTATTTTTCGTCGCCGGCTCGTGCTTAGGTACATATAAAGACGTATTCACCACGTATTCGGCATCCGCCGTTGTCCCCTGCCCAACCATCGCATAGAAACGATCGAAATGGAAATTCTCCCGGGCGAGCTTCGATAAATTCGGCATCGCCTCCTGGCCGTTCACCCGAAGACCGATCAGGAAGTTCTGCATCGATTCCATCTGAACGATAATGACGTTTTTTCCCTTTGCTGCGCCGTAATAGAGCGGTTGCTCCCGGGACGTCTTCCCTTTCAGCTCGTCGATTCGGGCTTGGGTAATTTCCTTCATATCTACCCTCTCCGCATCGACCTTGTCATCCGCGAATATCGTGTAAAACTCGTAATTCAGAATGCCCATTTCTTCCGCTTGCATATTCTCGTTCATGCTGGCGCGGTTAGGCCAGATGCTGATAAAACAAAGCATGACGGACACGACAAGCAGAACGGACAGCGCCTTGCGGCTAATCGGCCTCAATTGCAGCTGGAATCCCTTCGTTCGGCTTCTCAGCCACAGAGGGATGGCTACCAGAACGAGGATATCGACGAACACTAGCAAATAGTACGGATCCATCAGCGAGTAGGTGCTGTCTCCGACCTGAGCGACTTTATTGGCTTGATTGAGCGCATGATAGGTTACGATAACGCCGTAATATTTGTAATACATCAGCACCGTAAAATAAAGCAGCGTAAACAGCAGGTTGGCGATCGTGTAATAAAGCAGCTTGCGCTTGGTCGCGAACCATTCGATCAGGCAGAAAACGACCCAGAAAAACGGAATTTCCGTCAGCATCGTCGTCACCGAAGGACCGTCTTCGAACACCACGAACCAGGCGAGACAGCATTTCAGCAGCAATATCAAAGTAAAAAGCACGAATCTCCGGTTGCCCAGCTTGATCAACAGATTCATGTCCATATCCTCTCCCTTGCGAATCGCGGAGAATCTTTTTTCTATTATTCTACCGTATACCCCAGCCTGAGGTTTCTTAAAGTTTCCTTAGATTCACGACCTCCTTATCGATAACCTTGAAAAACAGCTCAAAAAACCCGCCGTCTTACACGCAGGTCGGTTAGTTGGGGTGGGAGCGACGATTGTTAGTCTAAAGCAGAAATCCCGCCTTAAATGTGCATCCTCACTCTTTCGGGGCCGAATAAAGCGGATAATCCGCTTTAATTTTGCAAATTCGGCCATTTCGGAAAAATAAAGAGAGTTTTCCACTTTAAATCGTCCATTTTCACCTATTACGGGAAAATAACGCGGATTTTCCGTTTTAACGTTTCCACCAAGTTGAAAATAGAGGAGGGGGCCCACAAAATCAGAGTCCCCTGAGATATATAGAATATGTAAGGAAGGGGTAAGCACCCCCGCCCCCTCCCTGAGGAGCCTCGCACGCCCCTGAAATGACCTCTTAACGGGTTTACCCTTTCCATTTCAGGAGCGCTTCCGAAGCATTAGCACAGCAATCGAACTTGGCTATGGGATAGCCCCTTCTTGCTCTTACCTTTTATGCCTCAATTGCTCCTGAGCCATCCGGATCATCTCCCGCACCATTGCGCCGCCGATTCTTCCTCCGACCTGCCCGGCTTCCTCCGTCGTCAGCTTCCCGTTATCGCCCGGCTCCAGCGGCACGCCGATTTCCTTGGCAACCTCGTACTTCACCGCGTCCGGACGCTGCGGATCGACCGAGTAGCCCTCCTTGCGCATCACGTCCGCTTTGAGGGCGCTAACGCCCTCTTCCGCTCCGGGCACCGCCAGCCTCCGTCTTCTACTTCTGCCCATCTGTTCGATCGCCTCCGTTCAGTTCGGGAACGCCAAGTCTAATGTCGATGCTAGCCTTCCCGGACAAAAACGAATTATTCGTCGGCCGCTTCCATCCATTGCTCGTACAGACGATCCAGACGTCCCCGCACATCCTCTCTTGCCGCCCAATCCTTCTCCAATTCGGGGGGACTGATCGCCGTTCCGTCGTGCACCCGGGCATCCAGCTCGGCCAGTCGCCGCTCTAGCTCGGCGATCTCCGTTTCCAGGCGCTCGCGAATAAGATCGGGCTGCACAACGGAGCCCTGCCGCTTGATCGCCCCCGGACGCTCGAAGGCCGCTCTCGGCCGAACGCCGCGCGATGGCAAGGACTCAGCTTCTTCGGAAAACTCTAAGGCAGCCGCTCTGCGCCTGCTCTCCGCCTTGTAATCGTCGAAATCCCCCAAATAAACCGCCAGGCGTCCCTCATCCAACTCCCAAACCTTTTGCGCCAGCCGATTGATCAAATAACGATCGTGAGTCACCGCCAGAATGGTCCCCGGATACTCCATCAGCGCTTCCTCGAGCGCCTCCCTCGACGCGATATCCATATGGTTCGTCGGTTCGTCCAGTACGAGCAGATTGGGCTTGCGCAGCACAAGCAGCGCCAACCTCAGCCTCGTCCATTCCCCGCCGGACAGCAGGCCAACCGGCTTAAACACGTCGGCTCCGTAGAACAGATAGGCCGCCAGACGCGATCTGGCTTCCCCTTCTTCCATACCGGCCTCACGGCGAAAATAATCCAACACCGACTCCTTCGGTTCTTCCGGCTGCTGCTGCTGGGCCAAATACCCGATCTCTACGCGCGAACCGAGCTTAAGCTCGCCTCCGTCCGCTTGCTCCTCGCCGAGGATCAGCCGGAGCAGCGTCGACTTGCCCGCGCCGTTGCGGCCGATGAGCGTCACCTTTTCTCCGTATTCCAACTGCGCCGAAGCGCTCCTCAGAATGTCCTTATTCCCGTATCGCTTAGCCACGCTGTCCAGCGCGATCACCTGCTTGCCGGAACGATCGGTCGGCCGAAGCTCGAACTCCGCCTCCTTGCGATCAAGCGCCGGACGCTTCACCTTCTCCATTCGATCCAACGCCTTCTGCATGGAAGCGGCTCTGCGGAAAAACTTGCCGTTGTCGCCGATTCTGCCCCATTCCATCAGCTGTTTGATCGTTTCGCGCATCTTTTTGATTTTTTTCTGCTGCTCCTGGTAATCGGCGAACTGCTGAAGCAGAAGCTCTTCCTTCTCCTTCATATATTTCGTGTAATTGGCATGGAAAACGAGCGATTCCCCATCCTCCAGCTCAACGATCTTCGTTACGAGCCGATCCAGAAAATAACGGTCGTGCGAGACGATCAAGCACGCGCCGTCATACTTCAGCAGAAACTCCTCCAGCCACTCAACGCCTTTCATGTCCAGATGGTTCGTCGGTTCGTCGAGCAGCAGCAGATCCGGCTTGCGGATCAATTGCGAGGCCAGCCCTACCTTCGTTCTCTCTCCTCCTGACAACGAGCCGTAGTCCCGCTCGTACCACGTCTTATCGATCCGCAACCCCCCAGCGATCTGATCGATACGCGCGTCCATCTCATAGCCGCCCTCCCGCTCGAACCGTTCCTGAAGCAAAGCATAGCGCTGCAGCAGCTCCTCCAAGCGGACCGGATCGTCCGCGGCTGCCGGTTCCGACATCCGCTTCTCCAAATCGGCCATCTGAGCCCGGCACTCCAACAGTCCGCTATATCCGAGAGCTAGCACATCGTATACAGAACGATGCGCCATATTGGCGGGAATTTGCTCCAAGTAACCGATTCCGGCGTCTTTGCGCACGGTAAGCAGCCCTTCGTCGGGTGTATCCAGCTTGGCGATCAGACGCATCAGCGTCGTTTTGCCGCTGCCGTTGCGGCCCACGAGACCGGCCTTCTCTCCGTGATGAAGCTCAAAGGTCACATTGTCCAGCACTAGCTGCGCTGCATTATATTTACGTACGTTTTGGCAATTTATCGTTAACATGTCGGTTCCTCCTGAAATATCGGAGGCTCCTGCCCGGCAAATACAAAAAGGGCGCAGGGAAAATTCCCTACGCCCGTTCGGATACGTTAATCCGCTTCGGTCAAGGCAGGAACCTTCTCGAGAGTTGTGAAATCGTATGGCCGAAAATGGACGGACTTCTCCCGTATTCGCCCGCGCCATGAACGATGCCAGCCATCGCAATCGGCAATCGGCTGACTTGGTTGTTCACAAACTCTCGATTCATCCTGCCTTCACCTCCCGTCAAAAATCGTTATTTCGAGAATACCATGGACTCCGCCGACAGCGCAAGCTTTCTCCAGCCAACGCCGCCTAAATATGCATTGATC
>Ga0256901_1001860_pt1 | contig 10176 bp, 6 predicted proteins | sample MC6MC0689MT_FD_190200 | JGI IMG/M metagenome (GOLD analysis project Ga0256901, IMG submission 190200) | Metatranscriptome of enriched soil aggregate microbial communities from Iowa State University, Ames, United States - MC6-MC0689-MT... | ecosystem: Environmental > Terrestrial > Soil >... | reverse complement strand
TCGACAAGGGAAGGCACTGCGTTTTTAAAATACACGTCCATCTGGTCTTTGTGGCGAAATATCGCCGCAAACTATTCGATGGTGACGCCATCAGTCGCTTGCGTACCATTTTTGCCAGGACCTTCGCCGGCTTTGAGGCGCAACGGATCGGGATGGATGGCGAGGCTGATCATGTCCAGCTGTTGGTGGAGTACCCGCCCAGGGTGGCCGTCTCCAGTCTCGTGAACAGCCTCAAAGGCGTTTCCAGCTGCCTGTTGCGTAAGGAGCGACCCGACATCCGGAACCGTGACCGGAAGGGTGTGCTATGGTCGCCCTCCTGCTTCGCCTCATCCTGTGGCGGTGCGCCGGTTTCCATTGTGCGCCAATACATCGAACAGCAGCAGACACCGCACTGAAAACCAAAATCAGGGACGGCTATGCCGTCCGCGCTATCCTTCCCCACCCTGAGCGGCGGGGCTTGTCGCGCCACATCAGCCTGTCGTCAGGCAGAGTGGCAAACATCGCCCACCCCTGTACAAGGATGGAGCGCTTAAGCCCGGCTTTCTGGCATACCATACGTTCCGGTTCTTCCACCGTACCCCGGCAGGTGCTGTCATGTTTTTGATTTTCAGCCCTTCCCACAGTGCCGGGCAATAATGGTGGAGATGTGATGCAGGAAATCCCTGCGGCTCTGGCGGCAATCCGCCTTCTTTGTCTGGCATAAGTGCGCGAACCGCGTTTACGACGGGTAACCACCCGTTGCCCCCGGCTGCAGTGATCCGGGGCGCATATTCCGGTGACCCTTATTCGTGCGCCCTCCAATAAATAGGGGTTGACGATGCCGGGTCTAATCGTTCAATCCGATAACAATTGATGAAATCTGATCGCACCGTTTTTTATAGTCGCGTTTAATTTAGTTATACAGAATTCATGAACGGAAAATTGAAGTAATATTTGGAAGGCTTCTCCCGAAACTGTCTGTGATGACCCTGGTAAGGTCTTTACGTGTCAGTGAGCCCTGAACAGGGGGGAAGCCAGGGATTTTGAAATGCCGAATTATTCAGACCTGGCGTCTCGTGGCGCTGTTGCGTACATGATGGCCGTCGCATGCCTGAGCGGTGCGTTTGCAGCGCCAGCCCAGCAAGAGCCGCGAAAAATACAGTCGACCCGTTATGGTGACTGGTTCTATCGATGCACTGAGAGCAACCGCGCATCTGCAAATGTAAAACCGCAATGCGAGGTGATGCAGATTGCACAGGTGCAGCAGGCCAAAACCATTGTGAATATTCTCACGCTTGCTATCGCACAAACGCCAGCCGGATCGACACGCAAGCGCGGGGATCTGCTGCTCACCGCCCTGGTGCCGCTCAATGTTTCGCTGCCACTTGGACTGGTTCTTTCGATCGATAGCAGAAACCGCTTACAGATGCCCTATCGCAACTGTAATCAGGCTGGCTGCTGGGCTCAGCGCAAACTCGATCAGAAAACGTTGAAAGTTCTCGAAGGCGCCACTGCCGGGTCAGCCCATCTGCAACTGATAAACGGTCAGAATATCAGTCTCAAATTCTCACTCAAAGGGCTGACAAAAGCTCTTGCTGAGTTGCAGAAGCCTTCCAGATCCTGATCGGAGTTTTCATGACGCTGTCTGTTTGCCGCGCAAAGCAGCGGCTGGTACTTTCCATGACCCTCACTCTGCTGCTCAGTGCAACGGCTGCGCTCGCTCAGTCCCCAGGGGATGATTTTATTCGTCGTCAGAATGAGCAGGATCTGACTCAGCGCCTCGATACGTTGCGTATGTCGACACCGAAGGCTGCAACCACACAACCGCCGGCGATGACAAAATCCACGCCTTTAGCGACTGGTACCAGTTGCTTTGCGATCCGGCATGTCACCGTCGATGGCACTACCCGTTTGTCGGCGGCAACGCTCGCTCCGGTCCTTACCCCCTATCACGACCGCTGTATCGCGCTGAGTGATATCCAGGCTTTGCTAAAAAACCTGACAGCCCTTTACATGGATGCAGGCTATATAGCGGCGCGGGTTTACATTCCTGAACAGGATATTGCCGGCACCGGAGAACTGCGCCTGACTGTGGCCGAAGGCACACTGAGTGATATTTACCTCAATGGAAAGCCCGCCACCGCGCCGGGTTTGCTGCAGACAGCTTTTCCCGGCCTGAAAGGCCGTCCAGTCAATATGCGTGACGTTGAACAGGGCATTGATCAGATCAACCGTTTGTCGTCCAGCGCCGCCAAAACCACAATGCTGCCCGGCCAGACTCCGGCAAGCTCCATTCTCAATGTCGAAAATACACCTGGTTACCCGTGGCACTTCACGCTCGCCAATAATAATCTTGGTCAGAAATCAACCGGTTATTCAAAATCGTCCATATCTTTTCGCATGGATAACCTCGTCAATCTCAACGACCTCCTCGCACTGACCTTTGAACACACCGGGCCAGATTATCCTGTTCCGGATGATGGTGCCGGTCAAAGCAACAGTCTTTCCGGTTCGCTGAGTATCCCTTACGGTTATTCAACGTTCACACTGAACGGCAGCTATTACAAATATCGAAGCACTGTAGCCAGTGACCTGTCTGACTATGAAACATCGGGGAAGTCCGGGCAGTTTGGTCTGAATATTGATCACGTTATCCTGCGGGATGCGGCTTCGGTGACAACCCTGAATGGCGGTCTGACTTACAAGCAAACCACCAATTTTATGCAGGGGGACAGGATTGACGTCGGAAGCCGGCAATATACGGTAGCCAGTCTCGGACTTTCCCATTCGCGGCGTATGTTGGGTGGGTTGTGGGTCTTTGATCTCAGTTACAGTCAGGGGCTGGGCATTTTTGGCGCAACCGGGCGCGGGGATCCCGGCGCCGGTGATGCCGAGCCGGAATTCTCAAAATTCACCGGCACCATCAATGTCAGTATGCCTTTTGAACTGGCAAAGCAAAAGTTTCAGTTTGCGACCCTCCTCAACGGCCAGATGTCACCGGATAATCTGTACGGCGCAGAGCAGATATCACTGGGCGGATATTCGAATGTGCGTGGGCCCCGCGACAGTGTTCTGTTCGGCAATAATGGCGGTTTCATCCGTAACGAACTGACATGGCGCACGGTACCATGGGCGCAGAATGCGATGCTGAGTAAACGTCTCGGGGAGCTTCGCCCTTATGCAGCGCTGGATTATGGCCATGTTTTTGCGCAAAGTCAGTTTGGCATTGAAGGAGGCGATATTGCCGGATGGACACTCGGCGTCCGTCTGGCAGGAGGCAACATCGGTGCAGATATTGGCTACTCCCGCTTGCTCACTTCGATGGCACCCGCCAGCGGCAGAGATCTGTTGTTTGTAAACACTTCCCTGCAGTGGTGATCCCGGATGGGACATCGTGCGGGGCTCACTCACTTTATTAATATTACGCAGAAATTTCAGAACCAGACGATTGAAGGAGTATAGTTGTGAAACGTATATTTATTTTACCACTTCTTACGATATCCGTTGCAATTGCCGGCTGCGGCGGTCGTGAGGCGCGGCCAGTCTCAATTACAAATCCTGGCGACAGCGGTTTTGACTGTCCTGGCATCTGGCGTGAATATACCGCCAATGAACGCCAGATACTTTTGACACTGAAAGAGCGCTCGCAGGCCCAGGGAAAAAATATCGTCCTCGGTGCCACTGGGGCTTTGCTGTTCATTCCGCTGTTCTTTATGGATCCCAAATCTCCGGAAAAAGTCGAAGTCGACGCATTGCGCAACCGTAACCGGGTTCTGGAAGATATCGCACGGACGAAAAAGTGCAGCGCTCCAAAGTCCCAGCTGCAGGATGTCTATCGTAAGCTTGACCACACCGCACCTGCGCAACCGTCCAGACAGCGAAACTGAAGAACACAGTCTTTTACCGCCATAAAAGGAAGCGGTGTGGCAGGGCCACATCGCTTCGTAGCGATGCGCTGCCCGTCAGCTACCTCTCCCGTTCTTGCCGGTCATCGTCAGAATGCCGCGCACCTCTCCATCAGTCCCTGTTTCACTCACCCGTGAATCGCCGATCGCAGCCGGCCTGCCGTTCGCTCCTGAGTGGAAGCAGTGTCGTTGCAACTGTCGGCTGAACCACAACGCTGTGCAATATACCACACAGCAACTGACGGAATGACTCCGCGAAAATGCTGAAAACCAAACACAGCAAAGCCATCTTTCACAATAAATATGATGCGATATGCGGCCGGTCAGCTGACCGGAGAAAGCATGTCTGTGCGTTGCCTGAGCCGCTGAAAGCGGTTACGCAACACATTTTAAAAATACCGTCATGCGCGGTCGCAACCTGAGTTACATACAGAAGCAAAGACTTTCTTCGTTGCCCTTTTTCTTGGCAAATACTTTAAATTATGATGGTATGATTGCGCGTTTTTATTTTTTATTATTTAGGAACAGAATAATGAAATTTATTATTACTGGCTTTGTCCTGGCCGTCGCAAGCTATCCGCTGATTGCGTCTGCTGCAGCCGCACCCGTTTCCCCGTCCACTGCTATACCGGCGGTGGGGCTGATCAGCGCCTACAACAGCCGCGGAGTCCTCAGCTATTGCGGTGAGAAGGGTTTTCTGGCTCCTGCCCAGGCGGAACTGGCTTTAAGCCGCGCCAACTGGCCGGCACTTTGGGACGTCGAACCGCATGTCAGTGATCTTGTCAGGGAGGCAGAAGAGATTGGCAAGCGTGGGGTCCTGTTTACTTTCACCACCGCTGAGGGCGATATCACAACGCCGTCAGTCACACTGGAAGGTCTCGCGGCTGTTACCCGGGTAACTCCGGATAAACTGTGCAGTTCGCTCATGGACGGGGGAGCGACTAAGCTCAAATCATCCGGGTAGACAGCTGAGCTTTCATTAAAGGTCGCAGATTCGAAAATCAGGGGCTGTTTTCGCAATGAGGCGCAACTGAAACCAGACAGACAGAGCGTTTTCTCCGCTTCACTGTAAATCCGACATACCTGTCTTCCGGGGGGCTGCGGATTGGTGGATTAACTGCGGCCCGCGGGAGTGGCCATCGAATTACAGCCCGTGTTCGTGGGTTAACATCTTCCCCGCATTAATGCCGGGGGAGGTTCATGCTGAGCTTGCTGTACGCCGCCTGTCAGACATCGTTGCCAAAGACTGCAGAGATGTCGACGCAGAGTTCACTGAATGCAACGACGATGTTCTCGTGTACCTGATGGTGATCTGTTCGCCCCACGTGGCTCACACAAAACTGATCGACAGTCTCAAAGCTGTATCCGGCTGCCTGCTGCGCGAATGGAGGCCCGTGGTGCGTGGACGTTACAGGCAAGGGGGCTTCCTGGTCGCCGTCATGCTTTGCAGCCTTCTGCGGTGAAGCGTCGCTTTTGAATCCCGTCGAATACATTCAAAATCAACGAACTGGAGCCGCAGCACCTCCCGGCCCTTAAGGACCGGGACAGGATATGAGCAGGTTTCTAATTATGCAGTGACCTGCCTTGTGCAATCGCTTTCCATCACAACACTGTGACCATCGGACGGATGCTTCCTTCCAGTATTTGTGAAGAGCGCTCACCCCAGACAATACGTTTTTCAGCCTGCAATGTTACTGCGCAGCAGAATACGCAGAATTCCCGCCCAACTGGTCTTCTGACGATCCGCTCTGCAGCGTGCCTGTGGAGATAGTCGCCCGTGGCGCTTTGATCTATCGGTGACAGGTTAAGTAGCTACTCCTTAAACATTATCCCAAAAAGTTGGACTGGCGGTGAAGATAGGTGCTGAAATAATAAACCGCATTCTGTTTGCTCACTCTGCTATGCGTTTCATGAGCGGCATTTCTAACCAACAAGTCGCCATACTGTGGTTTCATCGCCACGACGCCGTCATGTACGCTGCGTGAGAGGATTTTTTTGAACCGTTAATTCATACGCGCACGTGACGGACAACCGTCGGAGCCGGCCAGTGATTTTCACCGGACGGGCAGTGGTGGTCTGTCGTTTTGGGGCAACAGATCGGGGTCGCTGATTACATAAAGCGACATTTTTTACTTTACTAATTGGGGATAAGGGAAACACATGTGGCACGTTAATTCATTAGAAAAAATGCGTCTGAGAGCCGGTCCGAACGGCAACCAGCCAGGCGATGAAAGCCTTGCTTTCCAGCCCGGCGATCACACGGAGGTTGGTGCAGTCGCGCAGCGGGCGTTCGGTTATGATGTGGCTCATGCAGCAACTCAGAGCCTCGCTGCATTGCTGCCGCCTGTCTCGCAGCTCAGCCTTTCGTCCATGGGAGACAGACTATCGGGAACCGGCCAGGCGGGGGCGATGGTTCACGTGCTGGATGCATCGCGTCACCTGATTGGAAAGGCACTGGTCGGCTCAAATGGCGATTTCATTTCCGCCCTGACAGTCGCGCAAACCTCAGGCAGCACCCTGGAAGTTTATCAGGCGGATCCGCTTTCGGGACAGGCATCCCCGCCGGTAACCGTGCTGGCCCCTGTGACCGATCTTGCAGAACCAGCAGATACAGCTGGCAGGGCCGGACAGACCGCCGCTGAAGAAGGCGATGCCGCCGGCCTGCATGATCTGAGAGTGACCTATGCACTGGAAGTGGGGACGCCACATGAATATGTGAGCGGCTATGCGAAGCCAGGTGCCACAATTACGGTCACCAACGCAGCCGGTGAGGTTGTTGCCTGGGGACTGGCGGATGCCAACGGCTATTTCATAGCCTATATCCCAGCGAACAATTATATTCGTGGCGAAGATCTCACTGTCAGCTATGGTGCCGATGGACAGTCCTATACGCAAACCGTGGAGGCACCCGATTTTGAGCACCCGAAAACGCCATGGGATGTGACACTTAGCGATGATATGACGGAAGTGACCGGACAGGGCGTCTCCGGAATGACCATCGAGGTTCGCAACGAACAGGGCGTTCTGGTCGGATCGGCTGCCGTCGACGCAATGGGGCAGTTTACCCTTCGTCTCGATGAGCCGCTCACGCCGGGGGAAAAGATCAGTGTCGCTGAGCATTCGCCACTCGACAAGACGTCACCGGCCTACGAGATCGTTGTCCCTGAGCCGGTTCACCCGGATGCGCCTGCCGATCTTAGTGTCGATCTCAGTGGGACCCATGTCAGTGGTAAGGGCGAGGCAGGCAATACCGTTAAGGTCTATCACGACGGCGTTGTCATCGGCTCGGCAACCGTTGGCGCTGATGGGTCATTCAGCGTGACCATCAGCCCGGCCCAGGTCGCTCATGAGTTGCTCAGCGTCACCCAGAGCAGCCTCCAGCACGTCGAAAGCGAGGCAGCGACAGTCTATGCCCCCGATCTCACAGAGCCTGCACCACCGCAGGTCGATCCGCTCAGCAGTGCCGGTGACCACGTTACCGGAACGGCAATCAGCGGCAATGTCGTGACAGTCTATGACAAAACGGGCCAAAGTCTGGGCTCCGCGGTAGCAGCGGAAAATGGTCACTTCGACATCAATTTGTCTGCACACCCGCAAACGCAGGGTCAGAAACTCTCCGTTACCCAAACCAGCGCCTATGCTGTGGAGAGCCGCCCGGCCACTGTTTATGCCCAGGATCTGCCGCCTTCCGCGCCAACCGATCTGCATATTGATGATCATACCGGCCATCTGCTGACCGGTAAGGGCATCGCCGGGGATACAATCAAAGTCTACGACAAAGCCAATCAACTGGTCGGAAAAGGAACCGTCGCAGCTGACAACAGCTTTGTCATCGAACTCGATAAACACTTCACGCACGGCGAAACTCTCAGCGTCAGGCAGTATAGCCTCACGCAGAAGGAAAGTGCCGCGGCATATGTCGGAGCACCGTTTGTCGACATCGATTTCGGAACGGTGATCAATGGCGACGTTGCCGGACATGATTACACCAAAACCACCTATCTGGTTGATACAACCGGCAATGGTAAGCTCGATCTCGTCCACATACAGACCGCAGACTCGTCCGATTTGAACAAACCGGGTAAGATCAGTGTCTACCTGGGTGACGGACATGGTAATTTTGCCACGACACCCTCTTTCGTCACCAGCGATATGCCATCACCCGTTACCGGTTTCGATGGCTGGCGCAGCACCTTCTTTGCCGATGTGACCGGCGACGGCAATGTCGATATGGTGTTCGCACTTTACAATATCGCCTATAGTGACAATTATCTGGGCAGCACCATCTACGTGTTCAAAGGTCATGGTGATGGGACTTTTGATAAAACGGCAACGAAAACAACCGCAGCGGGCAATCTGTGGGGCGGCGGTGACGGAACTTCTAACGGCTACCATCAGACATTTCTGGTCGATCTCGATGGCCATGGTAAAATGGGGCTCGCATCCATTACCGACGCCGGCACCATGAAGGTCTATCTGTCAAATGGCGATGGTACCTTCTCAAAGACCGCAATTTCGACGCCCATGACCAGTTCTGTTCCAGGACTGGCCGGAACCTATGCAGGCTCCGATCAGTACCGCAGCAGCTTCATGGCCGACGTCAACCATGATGGCAAAGCCGATTATGTCTTCACATTCTACAATGTGTTTGATTATAAAAGCTATATTCTGGTCTATCAGGGTGACGGCAGGGGTAATTTTGCAAAGACGCCATCGGTTACCACGCATAATGGCAACGTTTGGGGTGGTGACAGTGCGACCACAAACACTTTCCTGGCTGATGTCGACGGCGATGGGTATCCTGATCTGGTTGTTGTCGATGCGGCAACGGCTGCTAATGGCTACACCCAGCACGGCATCCACGTGTATAAAAACCTCGGCAATGGCACATTCTCGTCAGCATCTGTTGATACCACCAATCTGCGTGGCGGCGCCTACACAGGATGGGATGGTACACACAGTGTCTTCATGACAGACGTCACCGGAGACGGACGCCCCGACCTCGTTACTGTCGTTTATGACGGCAGCCGCAGCCGCATCAGCGTCTATGCCAATCTGGGGAATAACCATTTCTCGACCGCGGCCAACGAGCACACGGTTAACAGTATGGTGACAGGAGAGGCTGAGCTCATGTCCGCGCTCAGTCATCCGGAACTGGACGATCCATCGGCCACTGCGCATGACGGCAGCCAGACTGATCATGGGATAACTTCCAAAGCAGCGCTTGGTGCCTCTATAGTGGAACTGACGGCGCTGACCGCGCCCGCATCAGCCGATACCGCTTCGCATGAGGAAAACCCGCTTCCTGCTACGCCGTTCCATCCCGAACAGTCACTGGGTGCAGATGTTTCCGCAAATGGGGCAGATGCCGCTGGCGTCCCAAAACTGAACTCTGCCGCCAGCGATCCGTTACATGATGGGACAGGGCACCCGCCGCAGCAGATTGCGGAAGACAGTCCTGCCAGCCCGGAGACGTCGCAGGCGCCGGATCCGGACTGTGCACAAAGCACGGGACCAAAAATTGCAGAGGGCGATCACGCACTCGATTTTACGTCTGTTAATGGTGCGGAACCAAATCCGCTGATGGCAGATGCTGATCACAGGGCTGACGGAGCGGACGTCACTCCGCAGGGTTCGCTGATCGATCCTGTCAGCACCGGTGACGTCGACCTTGGCGCTTTTGTAAACGCCAGTATCACAGAAGAGCCAGCCCGGACGGGCGCTGCAGCAGAAGCGCCGGCAAGTGGTGATAGCCACGTCTTTGATCTGCCAGCCTTCGTTATGCCAACACTCGGTCTCGAAGAGCCGCACAGTCTGCTTGGCTGACGGGTCTCGCCTTTCATCCTGACAGCGCGCCCTCCGGGGCGCGCTGTTTTAAAGTTATCATCGCTACCTGTTATCTCCCGTTTTCATAATCTGCTCGCGCTGAAACCGCTGCGGTACCCTCCAGATACCGGCTCAGGGATTTGCGGTGTGGCGGAACATATCCCATTCAACCGTCGCTGCGGCGCGTGCAATATCCCCGTTTCCGCTTCTGGCGTAGCAGCCGGAGAAACTGCGCGATTGCATCGTTCGGCCGGTCGAAATGTTCATGTCTGCTCTGCCCCGGGCAACCAATCCTGCCCCAGCGCCGCGTGAGGCAGGAATCGCCCAGTAAAGAGGCGGTAATTTCAATGGCATAATAGCGCGCCATGTTCAGAGACGGATCGCTGCGTTCGATGTAGAGCCTGAAACGATGTGTGATCATCGTCTCAGCGTGGTCGAAACCGCTGCTTGCGTCCAACGAGAGTTT
>Ga0256901_1001857_pt1 | contig 10187 bp, 1 predicted proteins | sample MC6MC0689MT_FD_190200 | JGI IMG/M metagenome (GOLD analysis project Ga0256901, IMG submission 190200) | Metatranscriptome of enriched soil aggregate microbial communities from Iowa State University, Ames, United States - MC6-MC0689-MT... | ecosystem: Environmental > Terrestrial > Soil >... | reverse complement strand
GATTTTTATACATTTTTCCCCAACATGAACAATTTGGAAATTCTTCTTCTTCTTTTTATTATTATTATTATTATTATTATTATCACCACTCTCAGTTTTATCAAAAACATCATCATAATTTGGCAACGCAAATTCCCCATCATCCCCACTATCCCCACTATCGCCCTTATTATCCATTCTACCAACCAATAAAGAAGCCCTTGGGATCCGTGGTGATGAACCTGGACTGGTAGGACGATGAGCTTGAACGTCCCCACTCGTATTCGAATTAATCGAGAAAAAGAGGTCGTTTTTCGGCGTAAAGGGAGTCAAAAATGCCATATAATTAATCGGCCCACGTTCATCCCCAAGTACCCCGCGATCAGGCAAGCCTAATTGTTCTTGGAATAACAAAAATGGGATGTTAACCCCTAATACATCACGCAGACCATCAGCCCATTGCTGACGAGAAATAATCTGTTCCGAACATGGTAGAGCCGCGGTTGTATTGATATTTTCAACAATCTCACCACGTTGTGCACGGGTTAGATTATCCTGTGCAATACGACCGTAGTGGGAAATTAAATCTAACCGATGGATTGCAATACGGTCCATTAACTTTTGCACCACCGAATTTTCTAATTTTTTAAAACGAATAGATGAACGTGTCGCTAATTGATTAGAAGCCTCAGCATAAAAAGTAACCAATGTTGGACGGAGGGAGCTTTCAATAATACAATAACCACCTTGATTTCCAACCGATTTTTGATAGTTTGATGCGGAAAAGACAGTTAAACACATATTATGATGTGATAATTGCCACCCTTGTTCAACACATTCATGTGAACGAATAAGCATGCAGCAGCGATTATTACGAAGGAAATCTAGTGTAACATCGGGGCCAAATTCATACCCAGCCCCGCGAGAAGACGGATAAGTGCCCTTATAAACCGATGGATCAGACCATAGCATATTAAAAATAATAGAATCAGTCGGTGGGATTGTATAAAAACGGTTTTCTTTTTGAATTTGGGCAATTGTAAGACCTTTTTGAGGAATACCACCATGCGTAACGAAAATCGCCGGTTTTGACGCAGGTTTAGCCTTCCCTTGATCAGTATCAGTATTATTATTATTATGATTATTCCCACCGAGATTGTTATCTTGTGCAGAACCATAAATACAACATGCAATTGGAACTGCCGAAAATAACTCACTAAAAAGTGGAAAAATACCAACACCGTACTTATCTTTGCATTCTTTTTCGAAACCATCGCGGGAATTAATATCAGAACTTTCATGATTCCCACGGTTCAAAAAGACATATTTTGGATATAACGCCTTCCATGCAAGTAATAAAACCAATACTTCAATTGATTGAGAACCCCTATCAACCCAATCACCGTTAAAGACGTATACATTTGATGCGGCAGGATGTCCATTAAGACGAAAAATCGAAAATAAATCAGCTAATTGACCATGGATGTCACCAACAACAGTAACTTTACCATTTAACGGTACCGTTACTTCTTGTACATTAGGTTCTTTACATAAGATTGAAAATGTAACCAAAATTAAACGTTCAACAATTGGAGCAATTGGAATCCTCCCATCAGCGAGTTCATCTTTCAACGCATGTACCCATTCTAGATCGATTTGACGTGTAGCAGTAAGGAGAGGTAAGTTAGCCCGTGGGAAGGTATCAATAATGGATTTATTTATACGATATGAAGTACCCAAACGATTACGGAACTTTGGTGCTTTAGCATAGTAAAACTCCTGATCTTCTTGTGTAATATTATCAATCGCATTCCAATCAATAGAAATATCTTGATTTGATGTTAAACTCGATGAGGATGGATGAGGAACTGCATGTTCCCGGAATTCTCGCAAGACACGTAATTGTTTCATTCTAGTCTGTACCTTTTCAACCCAATCACTATCTTCGTCTTTCCCAGCAATAGAAAAGGTTGAACGTTTAGTCGCAGCACCAGTAGGGACTTGTAAATCAGCCAATGATACAGTCGCATCTTGCAAGTCATCAATACCAAAGGAGATCCCACTAGCAGGTCTATAGAGGCCGTTTTCGACAGTTCCGCGTGATATATGAGAGGCTTGTGATGAGGCTATAGACAAAGCTGGACGGGATAGCGATACTTGTTGGGGGTTAGCAGTAGTGTGGTCATTTTCGTCATCAACAACGACGGGTCTATGATCATCATTATTATTATTGTTATTATTGTTATTATTATCATTTGGAGTAATTTGTGATGATGGTTCTGATAGTTGTGATGCTTTTGTTGGGGATGGTGATGACGATTTACGTAAAATTTGCTCATTTTTACCGATTTCTTGACCTCTTCTTTCCCCTCCAATATCCTTCTCACCAATTGGTCCCATCATACCAACATCATCATGATCAATATCATCATTACCAGTAAGTGCTTTGATTAGTGGTGACCCATTTTGATTATTTTCACTATTTTGTAATTCCGTCGCCTTTTCTTTCAACTGTTCACGTAAACTACGTTGCATAACCTGCGCATTATCAACATCAACCATAGTACGTAAAGATTGTAATTGTTGATTTGATATTGTTAATTCTTGTTCTTCTTTTGTGTCCAGTTCTTTCCACGCCTGCAACATTAACTCCTTTCTTGCTCTAGAACGAGCCAAGTAGCCCCTAACTAACGATTGCGCCTTACAAATCCCACGAATAGTTACCGGATGTCTATACCCAGTTAAGTCAATCCCTGTTGTGGTATCCTGGACCGGTGTTGAGTCGGATTGCGAGGTTGAAGAGACATGACCACTTTTGCTATCTTCATCATTATTATCGTTATTCGATTCGCCACTGCTTACACCATCCACATGTTGTTTATTAACATTATCTATATCAGTATCAGTCTTGGTATCATCATTTGATAATGTTAAGGGTTGCAAAACACGGGCATTCTTTTCAGAGGCATTATTCACAATTTGGTAATTCAATCTAGCAGCGACATCTTCAGGATTATTACCTTGTTGCTGTTGCTGTTGTTGACGCGCGGCATGGAGGGTAGATGGGGATATAATCTGATGATGATGGTCCTTAACACGGCCTTTGTTTTGATGGTGGTACAAATTACTACCAAACTGCCTATTTGAGCTATTCCCACCAATAGACATAGCAAATTGATTATTAGCCATACTGACAGTATATTTATCATCGCTTAAAGGCGAACGGGGGCTGGTAGTACTATCAGGGGAGAGGGGGAGACCTAATATTGGTGTGGATGGGTGTGATGATTGCATCCCTGGGATCTCTAATACATCCTGAGAGATCATCTTACCCATCATATCTTGTTGAATTGCTTTATTTTGTGGAAGAGGTGAAGTTGGAGGGAGATTTGAGGAATTTGGTGAAAAATTTGGTGAATAAATATTCGAATTTGAATTTTGCGAATTTTGTGCTCCTAATTTTGGTGAATAAATAATTTTTTGATTACTACCGCTACTGCCAGACCCATAACCTTTACCACCAGATAGAATACTATGTGAGTTATCTATGTTCTTTTGGAATTCGTCCACGTCAGCATCTGGGCGCATTAAGAGACTAAAATGTGGTGTGAGATCACCATCGCCGTTTACTGACATTAAGCTTCTACCCTTAAGTGGTGGTGTCCCTAACCGAGTAGTACTAATAACATTTGGTTGATATTGTAATTGTTGAGAGGGTAGGTTTGGTTTGGATGGAGTTTGGGGGAAGTTATTGTTGTTTTGTGAACGATTTGGTTTGTGTTGAAAATTGTGTTGTTGATCATCATTGTCAAAATAATTTGGTTGATTAAACCCTTGGGGTGATTGTTGTTGATGTTGAGGTGATGTTGTTGTATATTGTGGTTGGTTATAGTATTGTTGAGAGGTAGGGGAACCATATGATGATGATGATGATGATGGTTGATGTTGTTGTGACACGTTATTGCTGTTATTTTGGTAGTAATTATTGTGATTATTGTGATTATTATGGGACATTTTTAGTATCGACAAAATTAATAAAAATGTTCAAAAATTATATACAAATTCACGTCTGTAGTGTGTATAATGGGGAATCGGTATGAATGGTAAATAATGTGGTCTATTGTGGGTAGTGATAAGGGTGCGTCGCGATGTTGAGCAAAATTGGAGCAGAAAAAAAACAACAACAAAATTGGGAAAAAAAATGACAAAAAATTAAATAAAAAAAAAATCAACGTAAAATCAGTATAACTGCCAATATGACCGGTTGATTGGATTGGGGTAGTATATATATACTGATTGATACGAATGTTAATCACTGATCAGGTAATCATAATGGGGAAAATGGTAGTATTCGTAGAAAAAAGAAAGCCCAAAAACAAAAAAAACAGTAAAAAATTCAGTAAAAATGAAGACAAAAACAGCGAAGAAATGAGTCAAATGGAGGAGAAAGGTATTATTACAGCCATAATAATTTATTATTTGGGAAGTCTTGGTGGTAGAACAATAGGTTGTGGGAATGCTCCACAAATGACTGAGTAAAGTGAAAATTATCAAAAATCAAAACTGAAAAAAAAAGTTTTGAAAAAATTGAAAAAAATTGGAAAATTTTTCAAAAAGCGAACAAATTCGAAATTTGGGACAATTATGACTGTATTGGGTTAAGTTATGGGCTTTATCGGGGGAAACAAAGAGAATTATATGGCCAAATGGTGCAATCCAGCTCAAAGAAGGGATATAAACAAAAAATTCATTTTTTAAGGTTTTTGTTTTTTTATTTTTTATTTTTTATTTTTTATTTTTTATTTTTTATTTTTTATTTTTTACTTTTTATTTAAAATGTTTTGTAAATCAATTTCCCTATCAAGCCCGTGTTGAGATGTCTTCAAATACAGTCACCATATCGTTTATATAATTATCCACTCAAATAACACCTTTTGTAACCCTTCTTCGACGATTTAACCCCGATTAACATACCGTACTTTTGAAAAAAACGACAATGATCATAGAATTACTCTCTCAAACACTACCAAAAACGCCCCCAATTGAATTTTAGAACATATACATCCCAAACTTACCCAACACACATTGAATTGGCGAAAAATATTACTTTTTTAATTACTTTTTTTTTTTTTCCCTTCAAACAAACCAAAAGATAAAAAAATGGGCAAAAAAAAATTCACCCCGCTTGTTCCAGATGCTCCAAAAGCCGATGAGTATTCGTTATATCGTTCAAATCTATTAAACCCGCTTTTAGAAGAATTTGTATTACAAAATCGTCTAATTACATTAGCTGAAGCTAAGGAAACACAGGATCAAGTGAAGTTTTCAGGTTTGTTTAAAGTCGAACAATTTGTAAAACTACTTAAACAATCACTTGATGATATACCACAATTAAAATTAACCGTACAACCGGGGGATATTATTGCTGGTGTTCAGATGCATCAGAACACTACCGGGAAGGGGAAGAATGAAATCCTTGCCCAAATCTCCCCACCGTCCCAAATTGACATTTCTGGTTCTTACCTTCATGGGACCGTCGTAAATTCTTCTTATAATGTCGATATTAACATTACATTACCGGACGGATATCTTCATGAGAAAGACTTCCAGAATTATGGCTATTTTGATAAAAGAGCAATTTATGTTGCGGCTGTTGCAATGCATTTGCGTCATTGCGAGGATTTAAAATTCTCAAATTTATACATTTCCCACGAAGTTAATGATCAAATGAAACCAATTATCGTTATTAAACCCTCACAGGGTGTTGATTTGGATGGGGATATTGAGGATAGTGATGATGATGATGATGATGATGAAGATGAGAAAAATAAAAAAAATGATAAAAAAATTAGTTTAAAACGTGCTGCTGGTTTACTTGGGAAGTTTACATTTATACTACATTTTGTCCCACCAATCAATTCAATTTCAACCCGTAAATTAGCACCAAATCGTAATAATGTCAAGGTTTTGGAACAACACCGTTGGGTCGATTTTACCAAAAAAAACTCCCTTGAGCAAGATATCGACACACCTCTATCTGAAACCATCTTGATGAGTAACATTGCACCAACGCCTGATTATAATCATAGTATTATCCAAGATTTGCTCTCGACTAGTCAAGCATGTACATATTCAACATTGTTGAGTGAATCAAAATTAATGAAATCAGCAGTTATTGTTGCAAAAATGTGGTTAAAATTACGTGGGTTGTATTTAGATCCGGTTGAAAGTGGTGATTTCGGTCAACACTATCATGATAATTGTAGAAAAATTTCATTTGAAATGGTGCAAAAATATCAACAATTTTGTTCAAATCTCAACAATGAAGATTTAACCCCTTCCGCTGAATATCTTACTTTATTCCAAACCTCACCAATACATTATTCATATCATCATCATTATAACAAACATTCAACTGGTTTCACCGGTACTCAAGTCACACATTTAATCGTAAATTTATTTTTAACGCGCAAAGTTACTGTCCATAACAACCTCCAATATTGTATCGATGCATTTTTTCGTTTTTTTTTATTAAATTACCCAAATAATCATGACGCCCCAATTGCATATACGTATTTACCAAATCAAAATACCATGTTGAATCCCGAACATGAAAATAATCTCATCATGTCCCCATTAGTTTTGCCCCCAGATTACGACGATAACCTCACCATTTCAACTCTCCAGCAAAGCCAAGAAGATTATAAAGCCCTCTATGCGACAATTCAGCCTAGTGTTTTATTTCACTCATTTGATGTCGTTATGTTAGATTGCAACAATATCTTCAATGTGTTATACAATATCCCAATAACAACATGGTACCAAGTCCAATCTCATGCATTGTATGGCTTAAAGTTGATTTATGGTAACAATATGGGTTCTTTATTGTCTCACGAAATCACACCTGAACATCTCTGCGGGAACTTATCAACCACATTACGCCATTCTCATCTCGGTCCATTATCAGATCAGGATATTTTCTCATCATTATTTACGACTAGATTGACACATAGTAAACATGGTGGGGGGGTCATTAATGGGGATTATGAAACTAAAAAAAATTTTGAACTTTATTTAACTCAGTTACATCGTTTATATCTTGCCAATATTGATACCCTTATTAATACCGGTGAGTTATCTGGTGAATTAAAGACTTTTTTACCACATCAGGACGGGGGAAATGATGGTGATTTTGGTGATTTTGAAGGCCGACATGATCGTTTAATTCAATTTTTACAGTCATATCCACAGTACAATGAGGATTTATCGTTATTAAATCACGACTCAGTATATGATGTATCTTTACCAGTTAATTATGCACCATTTTATCCAATTTTAAACGCACTTTTATACACTCAACGTGTTGGGAAAGTGGCCAAAATTTCACAAAAAGACGCAAAAATTGCCCCAAAAGTTGGTAAAAATGGAAAACCACTAACAAAATCAACCACAACTCCTACAAAACAACCAAAATTAACACAATTATATCTCCACGAAGAATATCTCATCAAAATCGGGATGACAACACCAACATCGTCACCAATGCCATTGTTCATCTCATCAAAACCGTCCAAAACAACCCAATTTTCCACCTCAACGACACTTCTAGAACTCTCCACTGTCTATGGAACCCCGCAGACCCCAGAACAATATCAAAAGGATGGTGATTTGGCTTTATACATGCCTCAATCACACTCCCCAACAACCCCTTTACATACTCAAATCGCCAAAAGAATGACTAATATCCTCACACACTCTTACACCAACCGTGTCACATCACTCCTCATCGAACCCGTCCTTAACACGACCCATACATCCTTCATTTGGAAAGTCTGCGTCCGCTTTGACCCCGCTGAAGCTTCTCGTAGTCTTGATAAAGGTCCACAAGCTGAACAAGCTGTGAGATGTAAAGAATGGCGTTCATGGTGGGGGAGCACTAAATCTGAATTACGTCGTTTCCCGGACGGGGCTATTATGGAAGTGGTGGTGTGGAATAATAGTAAAAGTAGTATGCAATTACCCAATGAACAAATTCCTTTTATTATTACGCAGTATATTTTACCAATTCATCTATTTGCAACACCGATTGTCGGTCAACAACCTGATATTACCGCTGGGTTTAACAACAGTGTTGTCGTTACGATGGGTACTCATCCGTTCGGGGCCTTTTTACAGTATAAAAATGATACCCATTTGTTGGATTTACCTAACGGTCTGAATTCAGCTCAGATTATTTCGGATGGATTTTCCCAAAACTTGTATCAAAATTTACAAGTCAAAAATATCGAAAAATTGGTGTCAATAAATTGCCCAATTCCAAATACTTTATTGACTTCTTATCATCACTTACAAAAGTTATTTAGAGAAATGGATCAATTACCTCTTGGGGTTGATAATGTTGAATGTACTAGTGCTGCGATGAGAGGAACTATGCCGTTTTTCCCAAAACAACATCTATTTGATATACAAAGATTTATGAAAAATAAAGGCGATGAAAGTGTTGAAAAAGACAATTTCGACCATTATGTAAATCATTTTTTTTCACAATTATTATACCCACAAAAAAATGATAAAAATAAAAACCACTTTTCTGAAGATATTTTTGATAAAGATCCCAAATTAATTGAAAACCATAACGTATTCGAACCAATTAATATCGTACTAACATTAGGTCATTCAAATAAATGGCCACAAAACGATTTGGTCGCATTGTCACGTATAAAAACAGCATTTTATTTAAAACTAGCGCAAATTATCCGTCAAGATTATTCCGCCGGTGATTACTTTGAAAAAAATAAAAAAATGTCCTTCTCGGAACACCAACAACAAATCCTCTCCCAAAAAAATGCAAAAAACGGTAATAAAAAAAATAATTCTGACAATCATGCTACCCCGGGTGGTATCCAAGCTGCACGTCAAGCAGCAGCTCAAGATGATGCTAATGCTGATGCTGCTAATAATATGGGTCCAATCTACTCCCAAGTCACTGAAAACTACATCGACATATATCTCCAAGGTTATATCTATCGCTGCCGTATTATGCACCCGGGTGAGTTGAGTTATTTTAGATCACAAACTTCCAATGCTCTTACTTGTGATCAAATACCACCATTGGTATTAAATTCTGGACTTTTCCGTACTTTGGAAAGGGAATTAATATTCAACCCAAAACATGCTACATTAATTAAAAACTTGACCAACACCTTCCCAATTCTCGCTACAACAACACAATTCATTTATAGATGGTTACAAGCTCATTATTTGACTCGTAATTGGACAATTGAACTGTGTGAGTTATTAGTCGCGTCGATTTTCGTCCAATCCTCCCCCTTTACAATCCCCACCTCACTCCCGGCATCATTATCACGTATTCTCTACCGCCTATCAACATTTCAATTCGGTTCTAACCCGATTATTATCCCAAATTTTGATTTCTCGATGTCTTCGAACGCCGAAGCGAAACTTCACCAAGAAAAATTCCGTAAATTACGTCAATCCCAGTCCCTTTCTGGTGGTCCATTGAGTAAAATATCAGTATTATGTTTAAATCATCAAAATTTAGGCTCTTATTATCATGGTGAATATAGTACTGATATTAATATCGATCAACTACCCCGTATTTATGCCGCTTTCAATCGTGCGAAAAGTCACAATTGTTTACCGACGATTTTCATCTCAACAACGCATGATGTGGAATCTAAAATATATACCATGAGACCAGCTACTCATGTGTTATATCAGGATCATTTAGATATGATGTTAACACAATTACATTCGAAAGATCAAGTTGATCAAAATACAACTGATCGTATTTTGGCTTCTTTTTCAAAAAATAAACATAATGGTGATGATGGTGATGATGATGGTGATGACAATGATGATGACGACGATGATGACGATAAATATGTTAGATTAGCTCAAGAAGAAGAATTAGAATTAGATAGTTTAAAGCACTCCTATCGCAACTATTACTCCACTTTAATTGACCGTGGTGAACTCCCTAACCACGTCTCGAATTCATATAATTTGATATCTTCAATCAATCTCCATGATTTAATTCAATTACAATCTCTTACGAAATCTGCATTTCATACCATTTCTGTCTTATTGAATATTAATACTGCAATTAATACCCATAATTCTATCACTACTCGTCAAATCTTCCCCCAAGAGCGTCAAATCGGTTATAATAAAGAATTGTGGCCGCT
>Ga0256901_1001854_pt1 | contig 10196 bp, 4 predicted proteins | sample MC6MC0689MT_FD_190200 | JGI IMG/M metagenome (GOLD analysis project Ga0256901, IMG submission 190200) | Metatranscriptome of enriched soil aggregate microbial communities from Iowa State University, Ames, United States - MC6-MC0689-MT... | ecosystem: Environmental > Terrestrial > Soil >... | reverse complement strand
TGGGAATTCAAAGATCCAACTCCATTTATTCGTACTCGTGAATTTTTATGGCAAGAAGGCCATACTGCATACGCAAACAAAGAAGATGCTGATAAAGAAGTTTATCAAATTTTAGATATTTATGAACGTGCTTATGAAGAATTACTTGCTTGTTCCGTCATTAAAGGTCGTAAAACTGATTTTGAAAAATTTGCTGGTGGTGATTTTACCACCACTGTTGAAGGTTATATTCCAGGTTCTGGCCGTGGTATTCAAGCCGCAACTTCACACTCTTTGGGTCAAAATTTCTCAAAAATGTTCGAAGTTTCTTTCCAAGATGAAGACGGTGCTACTCAAAATATTTGGCAAAACTCATGGGGTTTTACTACTCGTTCAATCGGTGTTATGTTAATGACTCACTCTGATGATAAAGGTTTAGTTTTACCACCAAAGGTTGCACCAACTCAAGTTGTTTTGATCCCAATCGGTAAGGGCGATAATGTTGAAGCTGTGAATAAAGCTGTTCAAGATTTAGCTGCTCAATTAAGTGCTAAGGGTATTCGTATTGAAGTCGATGCCCGTACTCATGTCACTCCTGGGTTTAAATATAACCATTGGGAATTAGTCGGTGTCCCACTCCGCGTTGAAGTTGGTGCTCGTGATCTCGAAAAACAATCCGCAGTTTGTTGTCGTCGTGATACTGGTGTTAAATCATTTGTCCCATGGGAAAACTTTGGTGATTCCGTTGAACAATTACTTGATACTATTCAAAACGATCTACGCGTTAAGGCAAAATCTGATCACTTAGCCGCGATCAATACCGTTACTACTTGGAGTGATTTTATGACATCATTATCCAAGAATCAACTTGCTATGATCCCATGGTGCGGTAATACTGAATGTGAGCAATCTATTAAGGTTCAATCCGGTGTTGACTCCGTTAACTTCGGTGGTGATCGTGTTGGTGCTGCTAAATCACTTTGTATCCCATTTAAACAACCAGAAGGCGATGTTACTTGTGAAAAATGTTTGAAGTGTGAGGGTGTTGCTGCAAAGTGGGTCTTATTCGGTCGTTCTTATTAAAATTTTATTCTCTTGGTTGAGTAAAACAGAATAAACAGAACAAACAGAAAAAACAGAAAAAACAACAACAACAACAACAAAAGTTCGAAAAAAGGAAATGGGAAAAAGTGAGTCTTGTTAAACCTTTTTTTGGGGACGTATTTGAACTGATAACAATTGCGGAAGAGTTGAAAAAGCGGTATTTTTTTGTCTATTCATTTTTCTCCTTTGTCAAAATAAAATTATTTTTAAAAGTGTTATCAGTATAATAGATGGGTTTATTCGGAAGAAAGACAAAAGCTAATTAACAACATCGTGTGTTCTTTTAATTAATTTAGCTATTGTACATGGCTAATTCACTTCTCCATTCCTTGGAAATTGTATTGAATGCAATAAATTTTGGTTAATTTTGTGAAAACAATTTCCCATTTTTCATTTTTCTCCTGCACCAAAAAGTAAAATGTACGATAACTGTTCAAATGCCAAGAAATGCCCGTAAAATCCAAGAGTGCACCTCTCACTATGTACCGAGTCAAGAAAGAGGTACAATATCACTAATATACACCCAAAATATCAAATTTAGAGATTCCACGCACATTTTGCAAATGTTTGGTACGAGATATAGATATATATATGCTTATCATCATCACCGTTCTCTGAATACGCATGTAATTATAGCTCCATACTGTGTTTGTGGATGTGACACTATATTTTATTGAACGAAAGCCAATAACTCAAATAAATATATCTTTTTTTCAAATACATTGTCAAAATAAATACGATTAACCTTCCTCCCGTAAAAATCAGCGAAAAAGAAGTCCAGAATGATTTCTCTAACATATAAATGAGACAAAAAAGACAAAAATGAGAAAAAAGATAAATGATAAAAAAATTCGAAAAAAATTCGAAAAAAATTCAAAAAAAATTCAAAAAAAAAACCGAAAAATTTTTACAGCCATTTTCTTTCCCCCATAATACCCCACATATGGTTTGGAACCTTATCAACAGATGAAAAATATCATCATATCGAAGTACATCTCATTAGGACTATATTCTGGCCCAATATGAACCCCTGTTTTGATTTTTTGTTTCAATTTAAAACCCCCCTAGTTGACAACCGTAACCTTCCCACCCGAACTTGTATCCTTCCAAATCGATATATAATTGTTATATCCCCATTTTGACCCGGTAGGAAATCATTATTAACCACACTTTAACGACTAATGGACGTTGGATTTGACTTTTTTCCAATTTTTTTCCAATTTTTTGCTTCCACAAAGCAAAAAAAAGCACATTTTCAGACAAAAAATTTCCCAGTTTGTCCCTTTTGTCAACTCCTATTTCAATTTTAATCATTTTGCAAAAACTTGACCTTGTTTTACACCATCCCAGCCCATCATAATGAATATTATCAATAGTATTCATTCGATGAAATCTGGTAAAAAATTTATAACACTTCTTTTGCTCCGAAATGACCCCCATTTATCCTATACATCGTTTATCACTCAACAATCCAAATACTATTGCCATCATATTGAACATTTTTATTCCTCAGGATAAACTATCCCCATCTTAAACCCCAAATCAACTTTAAGGAGTTTGAGTTTTCCAAACAATCTTTGTTATCCAAATATTCCAAAAAATCTTTTCCGCCGTAAATTTTCTCATCTTTCATTTTTCCCCCTTTCCATTTACATATATTATCGTCGTTATTTATTTCACCACCGTCTACCCTATCATATCTACTTATTGATACCCATTAGATGCCACGTGCTCCACGTACTGCTGTTAAAAAAGCAGTCAAAGGTAAGGCAAAGCAAACCTCAACTCGTGGTTTAGCTGTATGTTCCCAATTCTTGACCATTTTGCCACATTTGAACCCGTTACTAAATTGACTTCATCATAATGATGATTAAACTCGCATATTTGGCGTGTAATCATTTATATTAAGGGCGTTCAAATTGTCATTTTTTGACTTTTTCCGCTAACAATGTTTATTTTTTGGTTATATTGATGTTATTATCTATCAGATCAATTAATTAAGCTTGCAAGTACCTCTCAACATTTGATTATTACGGTTTTAAACTAATATGAACCCAAATTGATACAATTGCTCCATCTTTTTCATCTTTTGCGTGGTTTTTTCAATTCATCATGTATATTTCATTTTTCAACCATTTCCCCCCTTGAAATCCCCAAAATAATAACGCTTCCATATCGGTGGTATATATTTTACTCCTTTTAACTCCCATATTCTCCCCCAAATATTTTTTTCTCAATTTTCCAAAATTTTAATTCATTTCTCATTTCTCATTTCTCCCCCACATCCCCACCTCCCACCTCCAAACTACTCTTACCTTTCGAACCCCACGCCATCTCTTCAGACCGCTGCTCTTGCAGTTCATGGTGCTTTCCCAGGTTCAGTTGTTTCTGTTGCTGGCAAGTCTGGTCTTACCATTCAAACCAACTCTGCATCAATGAAGGCTTCTTTATCCGCGCAATCTCGTAATATCCGTAACTTACGCAAGATGACCAAGCGTTCCATCACTACAACTGTTGCAACTGCTGTTGATACTAAATTATCCGCAGAACAAATGTGGGAAGGTCCACACGTTGATGCTGCATACGTTGATTCGATTGCATCTATTAAATCTCAAGTTCCTGGTTTTGCATATGCTGAAATGTGGGCACCTGATTCCAATGGTGACCTCGTCGGTAAGCACAATTATTTAGCTTCAGAATTATTAGAACAACATTCCCAAGCCGCACAAGATTATAAAAATAACCCAGCTGATGGTGATGATGTTGAAGTCTTAGAAGCGTTCAAGACTGGCAAGACTATTGTCTTAAAGAGCAAAAATCATAAATTCGGTGCTGCTCCATTTAATACCGGTTTTGTTGTCCCAGTCCGTCACAATGGTAAAGTTAAAGCTGTTATGCGTGTCTTTTCCCAACGTACTGAACGTGATTTTGATGGTGATGAAGTTGATACTTTAGTTCAAGGTATTGTCTCCGCTGCAATGTATGGTAATACTAAGCACTATGAATCACTCCCATTCGTTCAACATAACCCTAAGGTTTCTTTAGAAACCCAAAAACAAGTCTATTTAGGCCTTGTTTCTAATGGTGTTTTCTCACCATCACGTGCTTTTGCCGAAGTCGATGCATTTTTCAAAATGGGTTTTGCACCAATCTATTTTAAACGTTTCCAACCACGTGTTCTTGCTAATCACATCCAAGCATTTATTGCTTCTAAACAATTCGCACAAGCTTCTGCAAACCCTGAAGAAGTTTGGTTAGCAATTGAAAATAACGTCAAGTTCATGGGTGGTTTACCACCAGAACAATCCTTCCACATTGTTCCAACTGAACAACGTAAGGTCTTTGCTGTTGAACGTAACATTATTCGCCGTGTTAATCATATCCCCGCAAATAAAAACTATGCGTTAGAAATGTCAACTTCATCTGAACCAATTGTTGCTGGTTCTAAGAAGAATGCTTCAATGTATGTTTTACAAACTCATGATTATGTTGAACCAGAAAATGTTGGTAATGAAGCTATTACTCAATTAGATAAAATTTGTTCCACCGCATTCATGGCAAATAAAACTAAACGTATTTTAAATCGTTATCAAGAAGTTATTACTGAAGCTGCATCATCATTATCCCCAGTCGCTAAGGTTTATGAAGCTCATGAAGATGGTTCTATCCCAGTTATGTTTGCATTCCGTGCCCGTGGTCATGCCGGTGCACATTCTAATTATCTCCTCCAAATGACACAATTATTAGAAAATAACAAATTAAAAGCATCACGTAAATTTGTTGAATCATTTGCAAACAATGTTACTGTTATGTCTTTATATTTAGACCCTGCCGATGCTGCAAAGGTTAAAAATTTCACCGAAGAATTCTCAATGATGTCTTTAACTCCACAATCTGATGTTCTCACTCCACAATTCTTATCCGGTGCTATTACTGCGGAAGAATATTCATATCTATCCGCAACTTCTAAGGTCTTATATTACGTTATCTCTTCTCGTTCTGATGAATATAATATGCTTTCTAAGCACTTAGAAAAGGATACTCTTAACTTAGGTCGTTTACGTAACTTATACACCAGTATCCGTCGTGAAGCTGTTTCTCATTCTCGTATTCAAAAAACTATGTTAAAATATCCAGAATTGGCAAAGGCAATCTATCAAGATTTTGAACTCCGTACTACCACTGATCAAGTTAACGGGCCAAAAATCCCACAAAATGCTGATTTAGCGACCAAAATTAAACGTACCGTTATTGGTACTATGGAACAACAAATTTTCCAAGCTATGTTAACATTTAACCATTCCGTCCCAAAAACAAACTTTTTCCGTGGTACTAAAGCCGCAATTTCATTCCGTTTAGAACCAGAATTCTTTGCTGATATGGATCTCCCACGTCTCCCATTTGGTGTTTTCTTCGTTATGGGTGCTGATTTCCAAGCATTCCATGTTCGCTTTGCTGATGTCTCCCGTGGTGGTATCCGTCTCATTCAATCCCGTGATGATAATGTCTATTCCAAAAACGTCGCATCACAATTTAATGAAACTTTTAACTTAGCATTTACCCAAAATCTTAAAAATAAAGATATCCCTGAATTTGGTTCCAAGGGTACCGTCTTACTTAACCCAGACTCCCAACATCAAGGTATCATTTCATTCCAACGTATGGTTGATTCATTACTTGATTTAATTACCGAACCAGGACCAAACGTCAAGCCAGGTCACCCACATCATATTGTTAATAACTACGGTAAGGAAGAATTACTTTTCTTAGGCCCTGATGAAGGTACTGCTGGTGTTATGCAATGGGCTGCAAATTATTCCAAAACTCGTGGTTATAAATACCCATTAGCGTTTACTACTGGTAAACCGGCTTCGTTAGGTGGTATCCCTCACGATGTCTATGGTATGACTACTAACTCCGTCCATCGTTTTGTTGTTGGTGCACTTAAGAAACTTGGCTTAAAGGAAGAAGAATGTACCAAGGTTCAAACCGGCGGTCCCGATGGTGATTTAGGCTCTAACGAAGTCTTAATCTCTAAGGATAAGACCATCGCTATTGTTGACGGTTCCGGTGTCTTATATGACCCTAAAGGTATTGACCGTACTGAATTAACTCGTTTATGTCATGCACGTGTCATGTCTAATAACTTTGACAAATCTAAACTTTCTTCTGAAGGTTTCTTCGTTTCTGTTGACCAAAACGATGTTACTTTACCAGATGGTACCGTTGTTGAATCCGGTATTGCATTCCGTAACGAATTCCACTTAACCAAATTCTCCACTGGTGATTTATTCGTCCCTTGTGGTGGTCGTCCAGCATCTGTTGACCTCGGTAATGTTGGTCGTATGTTTGACCCAAAGACTGGTAAACCAAAATTTAAAGTCATTATTGAAGGTGCAAACCTTTTCATTACTCAAGATGCTCGTTTAGTTTTAGAAGAAGCTGGTGTTGTTTTATATAAAGATGCGTCTTCCAATAAAGGTGGTGTTACTTCATCATCTTTAGAAGTCTTAGCGGCATTATCATTACCAACTGACGTCTTTGAGACCCAAATGGCCGTTCATGATCCTAAAAATCCACCAGCTGCTTATGACCAATATGCGCGTGAAATTCAAGGCCGTATTATTCAAAATGCTGATTTAGAATTTGAATGTATTTGGAAAGAACATGAGCGTACTGGTTTACCACGTTATATCCTTACCGATAAAGTTTCTAATAAGATTAACACTTTGAATGATTTTATCCATGCTTCTAACTTATGGGATAATAAAGCTTTACGTAATGTTGTCTTAAAGGAATTATTACCAAAGAAATTACAAGATTTGGTTGGTTTTGATAAAATTGTTGAAACTGCGCCAGAATCTTATCTTAAGGCGTCCTTTTCTGCGTACTTATCTTCTCGTTATGTTTATAAGTATGGTATCGATGCAACTGAATTTGCATTCTTTGATTATATGGCTCCTTATGTTGCTAAGTCTTTGGAAGAAAAAAAGTAAGGTAAAGGATGTCAAATTTATTTCGATTTTTGAGTTTATTTGTCAACCCAAATTAAAATTAAAACTCTTTCAATGCCTCTTAGTACAATTAAATTATTCCTGAAATAGTTTTAACCATTATTTAATTTGGATTGGTTTATTTTTGAGAAATTTTTGTTGTTGTGTATTATCAGCAAGAAAAAAACAAAGCTCAATTTCGCCTCATTTTGAATTACCGTCTTTACCAATCCCATTCCCTTCTAATTCCCCGTTTTTCCATAACTACCCTCGCGTTTATTACCCAAACAAGCTCCATTTGGGGTGTCAATTTTCGTGCACTCTTTTGATATTCTTTTTTTTCCCCCCACCGCAACAAACTTTTGGGGAAAAACGTGAGAAACGATAAAGAATGCCTAAAATTTCCCCCTTTGCTTTTTTGTTCAATGTATACTAACGCGTTTGCTTCGTTATTTTGTAACACACACACCCCCCCACCCCCAATTAATTTATTTTTCCCAGATTTTCCAAATTATTTCCATTTGTGACCATTCTCACTCATGTATATTATGTACATGTATGAGTCTCACACATTCACACAATTTTTCTAATCCCGTTTTATTATTCTCCACCTTTTTTTTTTTCCAAATTTCGGTTTTTGATCATTTTATTAAAATCTTTTTTCTATTAAATTTACTCATATTTTTCTTTATTTAAATTCTTTTTTGTTCATTTTTAGTTTATATGATTTCATAAATGTTAATACCTTCAACTATCTCAAATCAGTCTCTCATCAAACTACAATGAATCGGAAAGCTGTTTTTTTTTTTGCCCACTTTTCAAACCAAACGCCTTTTCACAGTACCCATTAATATTTAATCTCCTACGCCTTAAAGTTAAGTTTTGACACCAAAAAAAGAAATTAAGCCTTGGGTGAATGTGAAAGAATAGTATAACTCCAACAGGACCTAAAATCAAAAATCAATTCAATTTGTTTTTTTTTTGTTTGCCTCGATTTTTACCTTCACTCTACTGACTTATGATCGTATAGACCGAAGCATTGAGATATTATTAAATGGTACTCACACACATATTTCCTTCTCTTTTACTTTCGTGCCCAATATCTGGTAAAAAGACCCGCTTTTTGATTTTTCTTCAAAATGCTGGCCCGTTCTCTTTCGATTATTCTCATAATCACATTCATGTTGAGCTATGTCCGTATGTTTTCTTCTCCATTTTCCCTCTTCTATTGCCCTATTCTATTGCCCTATTCCTTTTCTTTCAACAATAACCCTGCTAATGTTTTTTTACAATCATTATTCAGTTCATGGAAATTTGAGGTGATATACTTCCGCATAGACTTACAAAATTTCAAATATTACTTCCTCTTTCCCCTATCTGTTCAATATTTGCCATCTCAATTGCTAACTTCTTTTTTTTTTTTTTCCTCCCCAAAAACCGCTGCATTTCCCTCCCATAATTTCTTCTCCTCTCCTTGATTTAATATCAATTAGAATCAATTAATGTCAATTTAGTCTTACTAAAGTCTCTTGAATCTCAAATCGAAGTAATTCATCCAAGTTTTTCAAACCTTTTGAGATTTGATTTTAGTTTTCCTCTCACCTATTTTTCCGATCCAGGGCTCGATTATAACTGCAACTTTTGGGGTGAAATTTATTCAACTGGTGCTGGACTCAAATTGACAACATCTCAACAAGCTATATTTTTGACAAATGAAAGTCTCATTTCTTTGTCCGGTGGTGGTAATGATATATATTCGATTTCTGGTACTCAGATTAATTGGGGGTTTGATTTCACAATTTATTCTGATTTTGTTAAAAAATTTTATGCTGACAATCTCTCTGATCTTAAATTTTCACTATTTATCAGCTCAGTTGCAATTTCATTCCCACTTGGACAAAGCTCTCTACTAACATTCCACACCATGACTATCAATGGAGTCTCCTCCCTCAATCCCTCTCCTAACAATCCTATTGTCATCTACCGTCCGGCCACCCGTTTTCATCCCTATCCGCTAGGTCTAGCCGTTGGTAATGACTTGAGCTTTCAAGTCTTTTTAGTTGCCCTAGACGGTTACTTTTCCTTCACCTCACCAGTTTCGATTTTGTATCAGAGCTCACCGAATTCTGGTTCTGTACTGAGCATTTCATGTAACTCTGCTGACTCGGCAATTATCCAACAACACACATATACCTCTTCCCCCCCCGATCAACCACATTTTTCCTTTACCCTACCTGTAGCGGCCCATAGTTGTAGTACTCTTGTCTTTTCTATCAATCAGTGGGGATTAACTCCACCCCTCATTACAATTCACCACGCAAAGCCTATTAAAATATCAGCAAAGGCATCTCCCAATTTTCGTCCATTTTCAACAACAATGCTTCCGCCAACTTCTCCAATGATGCCGTATTTTTATAATATAAAAGGTACTTGCACTTTAACCACCATAATTCCCTCTTCTCTGGTTGTTGGTTTTTCAAATCGGGGGAAAGGCCATGAAACTGATTCTTGGCATGTCAAATGTCAGATTATCAGAGGTACTGATACATTTAACCCCCTTCAAACTGATTTTTACTATCCCAATACCGCTTCTAGCCTTTTTCAACTCCCTCCTTCAACGGACACAGAAGTTCAAATTGATTGTTATTTTTATACCACTAATGTCAAAAATCGCAGCCCTACTCATGACATTTTCTTAATGTCGATTGATGATGATAATTTGCAAACTTCTCTCTGTAAAATGCAAGAGGCAACAATTACTACTCCAAAGACAACATGGGATTATTCTGAATTTCCTATTTATACATATAATCTTGAAGAAACTACAAAAACTCTTAGAATACGCATTCCTGATCTATGTTTATGGGTCAAAGATGATTATTTTTCTCTAAGTTTTTATGATCAAGCCGGCAATCCATCATCTTTCTCACCAACAATTTCCATCCCCTCTCCCTCATCTTTTCAAAATTGGATAATTGATGGTAATACAATTCAATTATTACAGTCACATCCTTGTGATTTTGTCTTTGACCCATCAGTTGTCCCAACTTGGTCTCCATCAAATACTGTGACAATCTTACTTACACATTCTTCTATTGGGGATTATGGTTCATATCCATT
>Ga0256901_1001853_pt1 | contig 10197 bp, 10 predicted proteins | sample MC6MC0689MT_FD_190200 | JGI IMG/M metagenome (GOLD analysis project Ga0256901, IMG submission 190200) | Metatranscriptome of enriched soil aggregate microbial communities from Iowa State University, Ames, United States - MC6-MC0689-MT... | ecosystem: Environmental > Terrestrial > Soil >... | reverse complement strand
CTAAGTTTTAAGTAGCGGTTTTCAATTTATATTTGTGCTTTGTGAAATAGATATAAAATTTTGCCTTTAGCAAAATGAATTAGTTTTTTAGCATTTAAAAATTTTAGTTTATTTATGGTATCCAATGTAGCGGTTGATAATGAAGCTGGAAGAAAGCTACCCAAAATTCCAAAGACGCCATCTGGCATTGCTGGTCTTGATGATATAACACTAGGTGGGCTTCCAACTGGCAGGCCCACTTTAATTTGTGGCGGAGCTGGTTGTGGGAAAACCTTATTCTCTTTAGAGTTTATCGTAAAAGGCGCAACAGAATACAATGAGCCTGGTGTGTTTATGGCCTTTGAAGAAAAGGCCGCCGAACTGGCTGTTAATGTTGCATCACTTGGTTTTGATTTAGAAGGACTTCAAGCTGAAAAGAAAATAAAAATTGACTACGTTCATATAGACAAGAGCGAGATTGAGGAAACAGGCGAATATAATTTGGATGGGCTGTTCATAAGGCTTGGCCATGCTATCGATAGCATAGGTGCGAAGCGTGTAGTGCTCGATACTATTGAAAACCTGTTTCTAGGCCTGAGTAATGAAGCCATACTCCGTGCAGAGTTAAGAAGATTGTTTCAATGGTTGAAAGATAAAGGCGTGACTGCTATTATAACGGGCGAGCGTGGTGAGAAATCGCTTACCAGGCAAGGCTTAGAGGAATATGTTTCCGATTGCGTTATCTTACTAGATCATAGAATCATTGACCAGATATCCACAAGACGCTTGCGTGTAGTAAAGTATCGTGGTTCGCTGCATGGAACCAATGAATATCCATTCTTGATAGATGAAGATGGCATTTCTGTATTGCCCGTTACCTCGTTGAAATTGAATAAGGAAGTTTCTACTGATTTTGTTTCTTCAGGTATCACTTCATTAGATAAGGTGCTTGGTAAGGGTGGATTTTACAGAGGCAGTAGTATTTTGGTTTCAGGTACTGCTGGTACTGGTAAAACAAGTATAGCAGCCACTTTTATCGATGCGGCTTGCAAGAATAAAGAGCGTTGTCTGTATTTTGCTTTTGAAGAATCTCCTAAGCAAATAATAAGGAATATGGCTTCTATCAATTTAGATATGCAGCAGCATATTGATAGTGGCTTTTTACGATTCTCATCTTCAAGGCCTACGCTATATGGTTTAGAAATGCATTTAGTAGCTATTCATAAAGCTATTAAGAAATTTAGACCAACTGTTGTTGTGCTTGACCCGATAACTAATTTGGTGACTATAGGTACTATCAACGATGTGAAAGCAATGCTGGTGCGACTTGTAGACTTTTTACTGGATGAGCAAATTACAGTTATGTTCACCGCACTTAGCATCAACAATACCTTGCAGACGCAAACGGCAGAAGATGTTTCTTCTCTAGTAGATTGTTGGATTCAGGTAAAAGACATTGAGCAAAACGGTGAGCGTAATAGGGGACTATACATTATGAAATCGCGCGGAATGAAGCATAGTAACCAAGTGCGCGAGTTTGTGATGACAAATGAAGGACTTGATTTAATTGATGTTTACCTTGGTCCTGATGGGGTATTGACCGGCTCAGCTAGAGAGGCACAGATTTTATATGAAGAGACCGGTGAGCTCTTGCATTCTAACGCAGTAATAAGAAAAGATAGAGAACTTACTCGCCGCAAACGTGTACTGGAGGCTAAGATAGAGAATTTGAAATCAGAATTTGAATCGGCAGAAGAAGAATTGAATAAGGTTTATGTTGAGGAAGATTTGAAGAAGAAATTTTTAGATGAGACCCGACAAAAAATTACGGAGTATCGTAAAGGTGAATCATCTAATACGGATGAAGAAAATATAAATCAATAATTATCAAACAAACGATAGTGGAAATAACTTACGAGCTGAGGCTATATGTAGCGGGGAAAACAGCAAAGTCAATAACTGCATTGAGCAATTTGAAAAAGTATTGCGAAGAGCACTTACAAGGGCAATACAGTATTGAAGTAATAGACTTGATGGAACACCCTCAACTTGCAGAGGGTGACCAAATTTTTGCCGTACCTACTTTGGTAAAAAAAGTGCCGGAACCTGTGCGTAAAATTATAGGTGATTTATCAAACGAAGAAAAAGTTTTGGTTGGCCTTGATATCCGTGCTAAGGTATAAATAAATATAAAAAATGTCCAACGATGACGCTCTGAGTAACTTTATTGAAAGTGATGGTAAAGAAATATACACCTTGAAACTGTTTATTACAGGGGCTTCACCGGTGTCTATCAGAGCAATCAATAATTTAAAGTCAGTACTTGACCAGCACCTCAAGGATAATTATGATTTGGAAGTAATTGACGTTCACCAGCAACCAAGCATGGTCAGGAATGAAGATGTTACGGCAATACCTATGTTGATAAAGAAAGCACCACTTCCTGTGAGAAGATTGGTAGGCGATATGTCTGAAACGGAGAAGGTTTTAAAAGGCTTGGGATTAATTTAATATTTTTTGGAAAGCACAAAAACATACCAACAGCTTGTTGAGGAGAACGCAGAGCTGCACCTTAAATTGGAAGAGGCTACCGACATCATTGATGCCATTAGAAAGGGCAACATTGATGGCCTGGTTGTGCAAACTGATGAGGGCACACAACTCTACACCTTAAGAAACGCCGACCAAAATTTTAGAATTTTTATTGAGCAAATGAATGAAGGCGCCGTCACTTTAAATCGTGATGGCTTGGTGTTGTATAGCAATTTTCGTTTTGCCGATATGATAGGCTTACCAATAGAAAAAGTTATTGGCCAACACTTCATATCCCTGGTTATAACAGAGCAAAAAGATTTTTGGAAAGATTTATTTATGTCCTCATGGGAAGATGATGTCAAAGATGAGTTAGTGCTATCAGGCAATGGCATGGAAGTGCCTGTCATTTTATCTTTGAAGATATTAAAGCAAGAGGAAGGTTTTTCCATGAGTGTGCTCATTACCGATTTGTCTGGACAAAAGGAAACACAGCGTATCTTAACTAAGAAAAACCAAGAGCTAGAACGGGCACAAAATACGGCATTACATCTTAATGCCACGCTGGAAAACACAGTACAGGAGCGCACCTTAGAATTAAAAAGGCGAACAGAAGAATTAGAGCAAAACATAAGGCAGAAGATAAATGTTGAAAAGCAATTGCGTAGTAACGAAGAGCGACTCCAACAAATATTGGAAACCATGGCCGAAGGCGTGGGTATCTTTGATGCTAACGGAACAATGACTTATGCCAACCCTATGGCAAGAAAAATATTGGGTTTGCGATTTGGTGTCTTGTACGATTATAAGCAATGGAATCATCTAAAAGTAGATGGCTCATTTTTACCTAACGAGGAGCATCCTATTGCAGTGGCGCTAGATGCAGGCAAGCTCATTTTCGACTACGAATTGTCCTTGAAAAATGAAGTAGATGGTACTATCTATATTTCTATAAATGCGGCTCCGCTGCGCAATGACAATAATGATATAGTGGGCTGTATAGTTACCTTTATGGATGTAACCCACCGTCGTTTGGACCTCTTTCAAAAGGATGAATTTATAAGTGTAGCCAGCCATGAATTAAAAACGCCCATAACAAGTCTTAAAGCGTCTTTGCAGCTTATGCACATAATGAAGGACGAACCTCACTCTGCTGTTTATGGCCAGATGTTAGACCAGGCTTTAAAAAGTTTGAATAAGGTGAGTGCATTGGTAGAGGATTTATTGAATACCACAAAACTAAAAGAGGGACAGCTTAGTCTGAAAAAACAACACTTTCTATTATCAGAAGTAGCTGCAGATTGCTGTCAACAAATAATAGCTACGGCCAGGCAACCTATTCTTATACAAGGCGACGTGCAGCTAGGCGTGTTGGCCGATACCAATAAGATAGAACAAGTAATCGTAAACCTTGTGAATAATGCTGTAAAATATGCTGCGGATTCCAAGGAAATTATTATTCGCATAGAGCAGGAAGGGCAGATGGCCAAAGTGAGTGTTATAGACCAAGGCCCAGGTATACCTTCTGGTAAAATTCCGCATCTGTTCGATAGGTATTATCGTGTAGACTTTAATGGACTGCAATACTCCGGTTTAGGCTTAGGTTTGTATATCAGTGCGCAGATAATTAAAAAGCACGATGGACAAATAGGTGTCGATAGCGAAATTGGCTTAGGTAGCCGTTTTTGGTTTACCTTACCTTTGTAGCCCCTCTTTCAATTAAATAAAACTTCTGGTTTTTTGTATACTAAAGAACAAGCATCAGCTATCAAGCAGGCTTTCTGGAAAGCCTTTGGGAAGTATATGGCCCTGCACTTATCGGCTGATGGAGAAAAGGTAAATTGGATAAATTATAAAACGGGTATCAAGCATCTGGCCTTTAAAATGCAGGCTGATAATAAGCGTGCATGTATATTTATTGAAATGGCGCAGCCCGATACAGGTATTCAGGAATTGATGTTTGCCCAGTTTCAGGAGCTTGAAAAGATATTGAATAGCTTTCTACAAGAAGATTGGCTTTGGGAAATGCATGTGCCCAACGAACATCATCAAACAGTAAGTAGAATTATATGCTGTATTGAAGATGTCAATATTTTCAAGCAAGAAGATTGGCCTACTCTCATTTCATTTTTCAAGCCACGCATAATGGTGCTAGATGAGTTTTGGAGCAATGCCCAGTATGGTTTTGAATTGTTTAAATAATTGCGTCCCAATCCTCATCTAATCAGACTAAGATCACCTTTGTAGGTGTAACTTTTCCCATCCTTACCGGTAAGCGAAATGTAGTAAAAATATACACCTGCATCTGCTGTATTGCCCTTGTGTAAACCGTTCCAATACTCGTCGTGCCTAATAGTATGAAACACTCTCTGGCCATAACGATTGTATACCGAAAAATAATACTTAGCTAATTGGTCGCAGCCAATATGAGGGCCAAACTCATCATTCTTTCCATCGCCATTGGGCGAGAAGGCATTGGGCACAAATACCTGGTCGCAGTTGCAACCTATAACATTAATAGTTACAGAATCGGTATAATAGCCGCAGGGCGATTGTGCAGAAACTATATAGGTACCCGATTGGTCTACCTGAATGTTCTTCCCTGTTGCGCCTGTATTCCAGTAATGGGTGTTGTCAAAATTGGATTCCGCTTCGATGTTGAGCAGTGTTCCTTTGCAAATTGTGGTGTCGTCTTGCAATATTTCAAGGTGGTGGTTGGCCGTATAAACTTTTATAGTATCACCTAGCGAACAGCCATTGGCTTCAACGGTTACGTGATAGCTTCCTTCTTCACTTACATCAATAGCGCTGGTGGTTTCGCCCGTACTCCACAGATAATTTTCTATGTTTTCATCATAAGCATTTAAGCTGAGCATACTGCCTGAACACAATAAAGTATCGTTGCCAAGTTCCAGCGAAAAATCGGTTAATTGCACATGAAATGTATCTAACAGCGTTGTACAATCTTTCATACGTTTCACCCAATAGGTGCCACTTTCGTTTACCGTAATGGCTTCGGTGTTTTCGCCAGTGTTCCAGATATAATCACTTCCACCAACCACACTTCCATTTAGCTGTAAAGCCGTTTGGAAACATAGCGAAGAGTCTTTGCTGTTGATTATAGTGTCGGCATATTTTCCCACCACTACGGGTTCACCCAACGAGACAAAAAAATTATCAGGCGACCATGCTGGGTGCGAAAATATAACGGGTACATTGTTGCAGCCAGTACCATATATATTGGGGCTTTCTATTCTGCCAATATAGCTAAGCCCTCCAGTCCATTTCATGGTATACAGTTTATTGTCGGGACCTAACCTAATTTCATAGCACCTATTTTGATTGCCTCCATTTTCAATTGTGGTTAAGGATGCGGAAACCGCTGTTGTATTAGGCAACAGGGAGAGGTCGACCTGCATCAATCCATACATGTCAGCAGCTATGTAAAGCTTACTGGCATCAGGGCTGAAGGCCAGATTGCCTCCATAAAAAATGCCACTGAAAGGTAAAAAGTCATATACAACACCAGTGGCATTATTGAACTTGGCCAAATGCAGGCGCAGGCCAGAAAAAGCCATAGTAGTGCCATCGGGTGCAAAGGTCATTTGGGTATAGCTACCTTGGTAAAAAGCGGTAGTAGGAAAGGGCGTAATGACTGGTGTAGTGGAAACGCCATTCTCATCAATTTTATAAGCATAAAAATTACTGGTCAATTTCTCTTGCACTAATACCCAAAAACTCTTACAATCGGCGCCCCATGTCACCGCCATGTTCTCCGAGTTATTGGTCATCATCACTCTATTTTTAATACTATCTACTACATCACCCAAACCATTATTCAATGTCATGTCTACCATTGAATAATACACTTTAGGGTCAATGCTTACCTCGTAAGGGTCGCCACACACCACATAATATTGATTTTTGTTTCCGGGATTGCGCACAATCAATACCCCGTTTTGGTTGGAGCCTACTGGGATATTACTCATTGGCGGATAGGGGCCATTACCCAGTAAGTCGTCACCATTGGGCATTAGATTGCCATTACGGTCCCATACTTTGGCACCCATAGTATAAAACAGCAGGCTGCCTTGAGCATCGCTCATGGCGGCTCCAGCCTCCATCGTCATTATATTGCTTTCCACCAGTTGTGGTGGATTCTGATTGAAATCCAGTGCGTACTTTCTCCCAAAATGCCAATTGTTATTTTCGCCTTGTGCCAGTAATAGGCTAGGGGAACACAACAGTATTAATAAAAGTGTAGCAGAAAGTAAACAATTCATAGGCATCACATCTGTAAGGTATTGGTAAAGACCGCAGCTTGATGCTTATGGGTTGGTTGCACGAAAATGTTTAGGCGTTCATTTGCCTTTAATTGTGGTGTTCTGTATAAATAATTGGTTGACTATTACAAAAGCAAATACAAATAAGCAGCAAGCTGTACCAATATTCCAGCAATATAACCCAGCCAGATTTCGAAAGGGGTATGCGCCTGCATTACCAAGCGTGCAGTGCCAATAATGCCTGCTACTACCATGGTGATTAGCAAAGGCAATATCAGATTGGTAGGACTATACATCATCAACACCAATATCACGCCAATGGCGCCACCAGCGGCGGCTGTGTGCATACTAACCTTGATGAAAATATTGAGAATAAACACAACTACAATACCCCAAAAAGCGCCCAGGGATAATACTTTTAATATCAAAGGTGCCTGTAAGCCTTTCATGATTAGGTAAGCCCAGAAATAGAACATCATGGTGGCAATCAGCGGCATAATTCTATCCTTGGTGGTATGCATTTGCACGCTATCTATAAAGCCAACAGCCTTCAGCAATAAAACAGATACCAAAGGAAAGAAAATAGTGTTCATGGCAAAGTTGCCCCAAAGTTGATTGCGCTGTGCTATGTTGAGCCCTCTAAAATCGGTTACATTTAAGAAGGTAAGTATTATAGCCATAACAGTAGGCATAAATACCGGATGGAAAAAGTAAGTAACTATTTTGGCAGGAACACGCAAACCTTTATAAGCCTTGATGTCCAGATGTGGTAGTTTTGTTTGCATCGTGGCGCGAAGTTAAGGCAAATAAGGGATAGGGGAATAAATGAAGGATTGGTTAATGTGTTTGCAGGAGCCTTGGTTTAATAACAACCCACCGCCGCAAGCTCGCTCTTAATACGTGCTGCCCATTTAGCCTGCTCCTCTTCAATTGTGCCGTGTTGGGTTTCTCTATCGTATTGCACTTGCAGCTCATTGAGTTCTTTGGTATATTTTTTTTGCAAATCCCTTATTTGCTGCATCGCTGTTTCCGATTTATAATTGGCATTGGCAATAGCTTTCGACAGTTCGCATGCTTTTAAGGCGGTAAGGTCAAAATGGTTTTGTTCGTGCGCCAGTACACGGTCACTTTTTCCATCTTTCTTCGCCCACGATTTCGATTTATCGAAATAAACAGTCAGTACCACGTCCAATTGCATTTTATTATCGCGCACTGCGCCTTTCATGGCTAATTGAATACCGCTGTATGTAGCTGCTACAGCATGCGACGAAGCATCGGGCCGGCCTTTAAAATCGGCTACTATCAATGGACGGTCGTAACTGAACAGTATTAAATTTTTATCATCAACCTTATCTTCAATAGTAGTGGTAACGTTAACTGGAATATTTTTGGGTGCCGATTTTTGTGCATTACTCCAAAACGGCAAACTAACTAGTACAAGCAAAATCATCTTCAATCTAAACATCCGCTATAAATTTTTAAACACAAAAATAAACAATGACACTCTTTCAACGCTTACCTTTGAGCGACATTAATCACAATAGTTTAAACAACACAGGCCCACACCAATTATGGCGCAATCATTAAAGATAGAATGGCTGAAAATTAAAAGTTATACCACCTTTTGGGTAATGACTTTATTGTTTGTGGTGCTGCTCACCGCGTTTTATGTTTCGGTGGGGTTGGGCCTTATCAATGCTGGGGCTGGTGGTATCAGCATATTTGGTCAGGCCTCAAGTTTTGCAGGTGTTTGGGACGACTTATGTTTTTTCGCAAGTTACTTTGTGATAGCTATAGCTATACTCATGGCTATTATTACTACCAATGAATATCAGTATCGAACCAATAGGCAGCATGTGATAGATGGCTATACCAGAATGCAATTTTATCATGCTAAATGGTTTTTATTACTAGCCATTTCTTTGGGTACTACTTTATTTGTTTTCTTGCTGGGCTTATTGACCGGGCTAATAAGCGGCTTGTCGTTCAGCACTTTGTTCGATAATAGTGGAAAGCTTCTTTGGCTGTTTTTACTGTGTGTCAACTATCTAGGATTCGCTATGATGCTGGGTTTCTTGTTTAAACGTAGTGGCCTTGCCATAGGTGTATTGATGTTTTATAGTATGATTGTGGAGTCTATTTTACATGCTATTTTCTTGTTCAAATTTTCGATGCCGGGCGGCGACCTATTTCTGCCTTTGCAGGCCAGTGATGAGTTGATGCCCTTGAACGCTACCAAGTTAATGCGCATGGCTATGAAGACCGATTTCAATCCGGCTACCTGGCACTATGTGTTGGCCAGCGTTTTGTGGATAGTGGTGTACTATTTAATAGCTAGAGCTAGGCTTGCAAAAAGTGATTGGTAGTGGAGCTGCTAATTTTATAAATTCAAATTTAAAATTGAAATGAAACCAATAATATTAATTACCAATGATGACGGTGTTACCGCACCAGGTATCAGAAGCCTTATAGAAGCTGTACACGATTTGGGAGAAATAATTGTGGTGGCGCCGGATAGCCCTCAGTCGGGCATGGGGCATGCTATTACCATAGGCAAACCGCTTCGTCTGGATGCGGTACATATATTTGATGATTTAGGTATTAAGGCTTGGCAGAGCAGCGGTACGCCAGTGGATTGCGTGAAGTTGGCGCATGATGTTATATTGCATCAGAAGCCTACTATCTGTATCAGTGGTATCAATCATGGGTCTAATGCGTCTATTAATGTCATCTACTCTGGTACCATGAGTGCTGCTATGGAAGCCGCTGTAGAAGGTATTCCATCTGCGGGTTTTTCTTTGCAGGATTTTAATTTCGATGCCGATTTTTCTGTTGCAAAAATTGTAGCCCGCGATGTGGTGCAACGTATGTTGGCTGAGGAAATGCCAGAACAGTTTTTACTAAATGTAAATATTCCCAAGGTATCGGAGGCCGACTTTAAAGGCGTGAAAATATGCAGACAAGCCGATGCCAAATGGGCTGAAAACTTTGACAAGCGTAAAGACCCGCGTGGTAGAGATTATTATTGGATGACGGGCAAATTTATAAACAGAGATAGGGGAGAAGATACGGATATAGAGGCCTTGAATAATGGCTATGCCTCCATAGTTCCAGTAAGAATTGATTTTACCGATGAAAAACTAAAAGGCTGGTTGCAGAAGAAATATAAGGATTTTAGTTAGTGTTGATTTATAAAATGAAAATAGTAATTATGTCTACTCAGATATATTAATTACTATTAAAACACACTCGTCATTGCGCCGCATTTTTCAGCATATCAATGACGATTGTATTTGGCTAGTACTTGTAGATGCTGAAAAATCGAAAGCAATCTCCCCGAGGTTTAGAGATTGCTTCTGAAAATTTTGCTGCCAAAATTTTGCATCGCAATGACGCGGTTTTT
>Ga0256901_1001852_pt1 | contig 10201 bp, 1 predicted proteins | sample MC6MC0689MT_FD_190200 | JGI IMG/M metagenome (GOLD analysis project Ga0256901, IMG submission 190200) | Metatranscriptome of enriched soil aggregate microbial communities from Iowa State University, Ames, United States - MC6-MC0689-MT... | ecosystem: Environmental > Terrestrial > Soil >... | reverse complement strand
GTTGTTGTGGTTGTTGTGGTTGTTGAGGTTTTTGTTCAGGTTTTTGTTCAATAACGATAACCTCAATTGGTACAGAAACAATAACTGGTTCTTGCTTTTTTTCCACAACAATCGCAGCAACTTCAGAAAAACTTAATTTTGGTTGTTGTTGTTGTTGCTGTTGTTGTTGTTGTTGCTGCTTTGGCTTGATAGTTTTCTGCTGTTGTTTATTTTCATGTTTTGTTGCATTTTGTGTATGTTGAGATTTTGGTTGGTTATTAATGTGTGCTTTTTCGTTTTTGGTCACAACTTCGGCAACCATAACGGGTTCAGCAACAATAACTTCAGGAGTCGTACCAGCTACAGCCTCTGGTGTATTATTATTGTTATCAGGTCCCCATTGCCCAAGGCGGGTCTTTTCAGTTTGCTGTTCTAATTCTTCTCCTTGGGTTAGTACGCCGCCGTGACCAGGATGAAATGGGACAGCATGTGGATGGAGTTGTTGTTGATGTGGTTGAAAACCATGTGGGATAAAACCACGTGGGGGATATGGTGGATATGGGACAAAATGACCAGGTGGGGGAGGAGGATAAAAGCCTCGAGAGTGCGGTGGTGGTAGTGGTGGTGGTGGTTGTTGTTGATGCGGTGGGTAAAAACCAGGCGGTGGTGGTGGATAAAACCCTGGTGGTGGTGGTGCATAGAACCCAGGCGGTGGAGGTGGATAAAACCCAGGCGGTGGTGGTGGATAAAACATTTTTGGTTGCTGACTTTTCACCTTTTTTTTCTTACGTTTTGGTTGCGCTGGTGTTGTTTCCGTAGTGGTTTCAGGAACAGCTAATTCTTCTGTATTTTGTGATGGAACTGTATATGATTCTGGTGGGACAAAAGTAGCGGTGACCGGAGTGGTGGAAATTGGAGCTGAGTTTTGTTCTTGTTGTTTGATAATATTAGTCATTTGAGTGGTTATTGTAGCCTGGGCTGGGGTTGTAGCAGAGAGGGCTGGTTCAATTTTTGGTTTGACCTCAACCCTTTCTTTAGCTGAGTTTTTTAAACTCGACAGGGAACTCATAACTGGGTGTCGTTGATGGTTGGGAATTATTTTTAGGGTTTGGCAGGTCAAGATGAGCGCGGTGAATGAGAAATGGGGGTTAAACAGTAGATAAATCCCCTGACATGAATTTAAAGCCCGTGATGTGGCATACTTAATTAAGAAGGGGGAGTATTAAAGAATATAATTGGCCAAATTGTGAAAAAACAATGGCTTTTTCTGTTTTTGAAATGTTATTGAAAAAAAAAACAAAAAAAACGCCAATTAAAAAAATTGAATTATCGAACAATTATGATACTATACACGACAATAACAAAAGCTCTGGGAGTGAATACTCGAATGCGATGCGATGATTAGAATGGACCAAAAATTGTATCAATTAGGCAGGTTTTTTCATATTCCGTGTTAAAATTTCTGACAAAAGGACAGAAACAAAAACTTGATTTCTTTGATTTTTTTCATGTTTCCATCAAAGAAAAAAATTATAACACCCAAATAAACGACACTACCGGCGTTGTTCGGAATTATTGTATCTACCTGCATATTAATATGCGAAATTAATCCGTGGTAGCACATCATATCTTCCTCAATTTGTTATTCTCCACGCGGTTCTGATTTTTGAACTTTTCAAAAATCATTTCATTTTGCATTTCTTTCAAATCTCTTTTAAGATATTAACAATACCAAATCATAACGCTTAAAACGTATATTAATTCCCCAAAATCTCATATTAATCTCTGTTAACATCACCTGAATTAGTTTTAAAAACTGTCAAAAAAATTATCAAATTAAATATCTCCTCCTATAAACCGCATTACTCTACGAAATCGTTTTTATTATCTCTGCTTTTACAAAATACATCCAGTTTGACCATTTATACACCACAAACAATTCATCCAGTCCCATTATTACTCAAAAATACAATTCTTTTTTCAACTCGTTTTTGACTCCTTCTACCCACAGATTTCATTATAAAAATGGATCAGCCCGATCAAAATAACAACAAACCTCGTGGCCGCGATGGTAGGCGGGTTGGCGTGTTACCGGCCCCACAATTGGCCCAAATGAGTGAAATTACTGTACCGAAAACTCAAGCCCCAAAACCACAAAAACAAACTGAACAATATTTGGTCCCATTATCCAACCTTGAAATGACTGAACAAGATAGCCAAAACTTTACATTTACAAATAATCGTGAACTAACTCACGGTTCTGGGTTGGGTTTTTTAGGAAATAAAAATTCAAAAAAACGTGGCGCCCGTGATCGCTCAACGAGTCGTGGACCAACTGCTAAAGGTTTATTAGGTCTTCAATCAGCTTCATCTCGTGATTTAATAAAGAATACTAAACAGGGTTTACATACGCCACCAAATACGCCCCCACATACGGCCAACCCCAGTCCAATCTCTCACAGTTATTCCCAATCTCAACTCTCCAACCTTCACCCACTCCATGAAGATGACCACCATGATGGTGGTTTCGATGATTTTAGCCCCCCCATCGCTCTACATTCTCAACAGTCATTTTTCTCCTCTCCAATCCAAACCAGCCAACATGGTGATAATATAAGCCTTAACAGTCATACTAGTGACGTTAGCAATAGCCAACCCTCTCAGCCGCCCAATTTCTTCACCCAAAACTCTCAACACTCTCTCGATACTAATGTGGAGCAAAATAACACCCCATTTCAAAGCACCCATCATTCCCGTCAGCCTTCCACTGTGAATAGTCATAGTGGTGGTGGTGGTGGAAGTGGTGGTGCGAATACTACTACCCCATCACGTGAACAATCTTTGGCTAACCTTATGTTATCACCGTCACAGTTTAATAACAAGGATACTTCAAGCTTTAACAACACTCAATCACATTTTCAACACACTCAACAAGCCGGAAACACTTCGGGTCAACCACCTCCCCTACCACACCCATTACAGAGAAGTAGCAATGTTAACCAGGTTTATTTTTCTGGCGGGCATCCTAACACTCTTAACGTCACTCATAATAACCAAAAAAATGATAAACATAATAATAAAAATAATGATAAAAAGAACAAAATCAAACCGACATCCCATCAACTCGAAACGCTCCTCCTCACTCGCCGTGATAAAATTCTATATTATCACCAATTCCGCAGTTTATATGTATTTCAACCAGATAACCTCTTTCGGCAGTTATGTATTCAATTATCACATAACAAATGGTTAGAATGGTTTTTATTACTTGTTGTGGTTGTTTCAATTTTTTTTATCGCACAAGCATCAAATACTGAAAATCGTCTATTTGCCTGGGAAAAAGGACCAAGTTATTGGATCGAAGTTGTTGTGAATTCTATTCTGACTGTTGAATTTATCATGAAGGTTATCGCATGGGGGCTTATAGATTCAGGTCAGCATAGTTACTTCAGGCAATCATTTATTAATTGGATTGATTTTGCCATGATAATCATTGGCTGGTTATCAATTTCACATGTATTTGATGCTGATAGCCCCGATGATCTTACTGGTGGGCGGGGCTATCTTAGACAGCTTCGTATTATCCGTTTGTGTAAGATTTTATATTCCCTCGAAGCCACCCGTTTACAACTAAATGTCATTTTCATGTCAATCCCTTCATTATTTGCTGTTCTATGCGGGTCATTTTTTATTTTTTTAATCATGACATATATTTTTCAACAATTTGCAAGACCATTATCATTTAGATGTATTCCAAATGGCACAGATCTCACTACTCTTGCTGCTGATACAATTGCTGACCTTGTAAATAATTCACCGATTTGTTCTACTGTTAAATACTGGGGTCATCATTGCCCGGAAACGAATGATGCAGGTCAAGCCCTATCATGCATCAATCTTGGACGTTCAAAGAACGGCGGTGTGACCTCATTTGATAATTTTTTAGTTGCATTTTTAAACGTTATGTTGGCTTTATCGTTTGAAGGTTGGTCGACTACGATGGTTGATTACTCCAGTGCGAGCGAATTTGGTCGCGGGATGTATATCGTCTGGATTATATTTATGATTATCTGTGGTTTTGTCGTTTCAAGATTAATCGCAACAGTTTTGGCGATTAATTATCAACAAGCTGTTTTGTTTGAAAAGCAACGTCAGCGTTTGCTTGTTTTTCGTAAAAAATTACAAGTCTTGGTTGAATTAAAACGGAGATCATATTTAGAATATTACCAACAACAAGAAAAGCAATCATTATTAACACAACAAAATGATAATCGTCTTGGTGGGTCTGATACGGGTACCAGAACTGTGACTGGTGCAAGAATGATTGGTGATGTGGAAGATACTTCGCCTCAATTACCACTACGTGAACGATATTTACGTTGGTGTGATCGCACTTGCAGTTGTTTAAGATTTGGCGGGATGAGTTTAAAACGTTATGATATTTTCAAAGAACAACATAAGAATGATAAATCTAAAAATAAAAAGAATTATCATGGTTGTCATCCCGGTATGCCATTCTCAAATAATTCTATTCGCCTTGCTATCCGTCATTTGCTTCTTAAAACCACAATTTGGCAATGGATTACTATTATTGTTGTATTATATACTACTTCTGTTCTTATTTCAGTTCATCATGACCCCAATAATATTAACTTAGTGAATCCAAATGACCACCACCCCTTACAATCCACATATTTTTCTTGGTATCAAATTTCTTCATTTGTTGTATTGGGTTTTTTTTCGCTTGATTGTGTTTTGAAATTTGTAGCGTATGGTTCAAAACAATATTTTCAATACAAAATGAACATTTTCGAACTTGGGATTACCATCCTTTCTGTTGCATTCTTTTTTTCAACTGGAATGGTTAATAATTCCTTTTCAATTTTACACTTGCTGCGTGTTTTGCGTCTTGTTGAGGATAATGATGATAAAAAAGATGCCAATGATGAGGATGATGTGAATGCTATTAATTCAGTTTATTTAATGAAAGCAATTGTTGCTTCAATCAAAGATACCTTTTTTTGTTTGGTAATTTTGGTCGGTTTTGTTTTTGTCATTGCAAGTGTTGGGAGGGCGTTTTTACAAAACAAAATGCTCAATGTTGATGGAAGCCAATCAGATTCAAATTTTAATACCTTTTTATGGGCATGTGTAACAACATTCCAAACCATGACACCCGAAAATGTTAATGATATTATTGTCGCTGCAAAAGTTGGTGGAGGCGATGGGGCTGCTGGATGGGGACAGGTTATTTTTATCTTTGTTTTGTATTTTGTTGGGTTTTATTTCATTTTGGCTTTATTTTTAGCGGTATTATTGGCCAACTTTGACATGCAAAGTGATGCGAAAGAAATTGAACTTGAAGAGCTCCGTCGTAAACAACGTGAACAACTTCAACAACAACAGCAACGTGAAGATGATCATCAATTGTTATATCGACAAAATCAACAATATTGTGATAATAATACTCATAATAACAACAACAACAATACCAACAATAATAACAATTCACAAAATCCATTACTCACTCATTCCCATTCCCCAACTCCAAATGAATCGAATACCAATCTTCATGGTAATTCACAAGGAACACTTGCTGGTCTTACTGCTCAACATGGTGGAAGTAATTCCAATGTTGGGTCACAAACTTCAACTTCACAACCAAACAGCACTGCTCCATTATTAGGTCCAGCATATTTCCAAGATCAAATTGGTAGAAATATTCAAATGCAACAATTCAATCAAGATGATAGCAGCGATGATGACGAAAATTCACCATATCATTATAACCCCTATCAAGCCCCTCCTCAAGCCTCCCTTTATCAACCTCCACAACCAACCATGTCAGTTTATCAACCTCCTCAACCCGGTACTCCAGGTTTTCAACCTTCCACTTCAGCCTATCAGCCGTTCCACCCATCCAATAGCCCCTATATTGGCCCTCACATTAATCAATATCAATCCGTTCCTTCAATATCATTAAGTGCTTCTCCAGAACCGCCCCCACCACCTCCACCACCCCCTCTCTTAGGGGGTCATGCTTCATCTCACCAATCTCTTTTACCAACCAGTCATTTTTTCACAACCCCAAATACAAACTCAAACAATAACAATGGCCCTCTCCCACCACCAGCTGTACTCCCTTCCTCCCCAATTAACGGAAGCAATAATGTGGCGTTGTATGGTAATCAAATCAATTCTCGATTTAATATGCTAAACACTGAGCTTGAATTATTAGATAATTATGGCAATCAAACTGACCCATCTAAGAGGCTTGAAGGGATGAATATACATCCACAACCTCCCGGGGTAAGCACTAATGATGGTATTGCAATGCTTGACCCAGCTCTTGCCGCTTTGGACACTATTGCACAAAATCCAACCATTACAACCAAAGCTGATAGAGTCTTTGTTCATGTTCCATGGCATCATCGCCCGTTAAATTTGACCCTTTGGCAGCGCTTACATAAGTTATGTTTTAAACGATGTTCAAAGCGATATCAATCATTATATCAATTACAAAATGAATATCAGTTCCATCAACAACAAGAAGGCAGACATATTGTCGACCATTTATATATTGAGCAATATTTACGCCCAATGTATACCAAAGTTGAACATCAACGTGATGAAACTATTAAAAAACGGGATTTAATCGCATTTAACCAAGCTGTACAAAATGCTGCCATTGTTAAACAAAAAGAGTTATTATCACAACAAGAAAAGGATATTGAAATGATGAAAAAGGAAGAAGATGGTGGTGAAATTAGCGACGAATTAGCATTTGATGATGATTATGATAGTGACGAAGATGGGGATAGTGATGAGGGCGATAGTAGTAGTGATGATGATGGGCATAAAAATGCTAAAAAGCATTTTCCCAGAAAATCAGTTTTAAGCCCTGGTACTGGTCTTCGCTCTACTGCGAGAATGACTGGTCAAGAATATCGAAATATGAGACACTCATCTTTGATGAGCTTTTTACCGTCGGCTCCTGTGAAATTTAATAACCTCAGTGGTAATAATCCAAACAAAACTATTTCTCCACCAATAAAACGTAAAAGTGTTGTCGATAAAGCACAATCAGATCGCCAAACTCGAATGATTCAACTTGCTGAAATGAACAAGCAAAAGCACCCCAAAAGTAAAAGAAAAACTCTTGTTGGTTCTCAAACCGATCCAAATCAACCAAATACTCCCCCAAACATCTCCAAACCGCATACAAAACGTTCTTCAATCATCCCAATACAGGTAGATGATGGGTTGTGCGATATTGATTCCATTCAACGGATTATTCGTCAGCGCACTTCAACCATTCATCATCAACTCCAACAAGAGCAACAATTAATGTCAGATTTCCCCGAAGATGACCATAATAATGATAATGGTTACTATAATAATCTTAACACGAGTAATGTTGAAATCCATCTCCGCGGTTCTGTCGTATCTCAACATGCCATGAACCAATCCATTTCCCACCAACCAGTCTTGACCGGTCCCGTTGGGTCTTCAAGTTCAAGTATGTTTGGTATGGAGGCCATTTCACCAGAAATGGACACCTTACTTGACCCACTACGTCTTGGTGAATCGAATGAAATCATTGCTGCTCGTGCATCCGTACAAAGAGCTATTAAGGAGAAAAAATTACAACTTGGTGGAGCTCATAAAATGATTAAAATGAATACTGGGCAATTATCATTCTTATCCCTTGACCAACAAGAAGAATATTACAATTTGTTATCTCAACAATCGCCTTCAAATGGTAATACCCAAGTCTATGCGAATAGTTCCCAATTAGTACTTTCTCAATTTCAACAGCAACAAGCATCTTTTCATGAAACACACCAAACTAACAAAAATGAGAACAAAACCAATGTTGGTATCCAGAATACTTACCTAACAGATGCTCGTAAACGCCTTGAAGAACGCCTAAATGAAGACCATTCCAGTTCGCCGACAATTTCTCCAGTTGTTGAGCCACGTTCAGCTGGCTCTTCAGAATTACTCCCCCCTACTTTAAACTTAAACAGTGGAATTGTTGGGACCGTTGATGGGAAAAATATCGTCAAGATGGAAATCCCCAAAAAAACTCCTCAAAATCAAACTACCTCTCAACAATTTATTACTACCTCGCAAGTCCCTACTGTGGCCACTATCACCGCTACAAATCAACCATCTCCGGAACAAATCCTTAGCAAATCCGATCACCACGCTGCTGTACACCAAAGGGGGTCTGAAAAGAGTTATTATCGTGAAGAATTGATTACATCTTGGATTTCAAGTGGTGCTGCTGAACATTCATGGCCTCCATTTGGTGTCAAATTTGAAGACGATGATGAAAGACGTTTTATGGCCACCAAACCACGTTGTACCGTCGCTGATCGCGTTGTAAGACAATTTTCAAAACTTTTTTGTTGGTGTACTTGTTTTGGTATTTGCCCCAATTCAAAACGTTATAATACTTTTTATTCACAATGGTATATTAAAAGTAGATACCGTGATAATGTTTGTTGTTGTATTGGGCCTAAAAACCCAGTTAGGAAATCCATTGCGACTCTCCTTCATTCACCAATGACCGAAGTTTGTTTATTATTTGTTGTTTTATACTCATGTATTATCCTCGCCATTGATATCCCCCATGCATTAACCAAAACTACATTTACGAAATCTGAAACGCGGTTTAATCAATTTTTGGATATTTCAAACTACACTGTGATTGGTATTTTTATTCTTGAAATTCTCCTCAAAATGTTTACAAATGGGATTATATTCGGAAAAGGTTCATATCTTTCCAATTGGTGGAATATTATCGATTTCGTAGCAACTGTAACCTCTGCAATTTCTTTAATCTCAAATCGATATAATACCCATTTATCTGATGGTTATCTCCTCCTTCGCGCTCTTCGTTCCCTCCGTGCTATTCGTTTCTTAACTCTTACCGAAAGTACTCGTGAAGTTATTGCTGCTATTTGGCAAGCCATAGCGAATTCCGCCATTGTTGTTACTTTTGGTATTTTTATTTTTCTTATTTATGGTGTCATTGGTGTTCATTTTTTTAAATCAAAACTGTATCGCTGTTATAACCCTTCAGCTGAGAGCTGGGACGGTTCATTATTTGGACTCAACCGTAGTGATTGTTTGGCTACTGGTGGGATCTGGGCAAACCCAATCTCAAGCGGTAACTTTGATCATCTCGGTTCAGCATTCCTTGTCCTCTTTCAATTTTCCAACATGGAAGCATGGCCGACCTATCTCTACGATTTATCCGCTGGTCTTTCATGGACTCAAGCTCCAGAACCGAATTCCAACCCATGGGCTGCGTTATACGTTATTTGCGGGATTATTATTGTGGGTTTTTTTTTCGCTTCGATGTTATCTGGGGTTATTGTTGGTGCATATGAGAGCTCACTTGCTGTCGATTTGCACCCAATTCAATCCACGTTTTTACAACTATATCAAATGATTCTTGATCATCGCCCACCCACATTGCTCCTTCCTCCGGAACCGCCTCATCAAATGTCCGCACATAGTTTATACAAAAAACAAAGTATGTATTTAGCACTTTGCTTGTGGGTTATTTCAGGTGATAACGATCAAGAACGAAAATTACTCCAACAACAAGCCGAAAAGGCTCGGGTCGATGAACAAAATGGTCGAAGACCGAAACCAAGTGATGAAATACCACCTCCATTAACCACAGATGAGCAAGCGATGATATTACAATCCATTTTTAAACTTTCACGTGATTTAAAACATGCAAATCAAACCCATATTTGGTATCAATTTCGTCTTGCATTGTACAAACTAATCACTTGGCATTATTTTGATCTTGTTACGTTACTTTTGGTTGTATTTAATGTTATTTGTACCGCTGTGTTATATCCTGGGATCCCAGAAGGATATCGTCAATTTTCCAAATGGTTAACTGTCGTCACATCATTTGTGTTAATTATTGAATGCTTTGCCAAACTCACTGGTTTAGGTTTTAGGCAATTTTTTTCATATAAACAATACCAATTTGAATTTCTTATTTCTGCTTTTGCGTTTGTGGATATCCTCACTGTCCAACCGTTTACATTATTTGATTGGCATTCAATCTATATTTCACCAAAATTATGGGCCACTATTCGTGTCTTTAGGGCTTTTGAGTTGATCAAATTTGTGCCAAAAGTAAAAAAATTATTAAAAACGTTATTATTTTCATTAAAAGCTCTCACATCAC
>Ga0256901_1001851_pt1 | contig 10208 bp, 18 predicted proteins | sample MC6MC0689MT_FD_190200 | JGI IMG/M metagenome (GOLD analysis project Ga0256901, IMG submission 190200) | Metatranscriptome of enriched soil aggregate microbial communities from Iowa State University, Ames, United States - MC6-MC0689-MT... | ecosystem: Environmental > Terrestrial > Soil >... | reverse complement strand
CTAGAAGCGAAAAGGCCCAGACTTTCGACCCTCCCCCTCCCTTTCTGCACGAATCATTCTCATTTGATCGTTTTTCACTGGTTTTTCTGGTTTTTTTTGCTTTCAGCGCCGGGAATTGCCGAAACCACCATCCTCGGAGGCCGTCTTGCTGGAGTGGCACGGACCACAGAGGCTCTGCCAGTTGTTCCGATCCCAGAACAGGACCATATCGCCCTTGTGTGGGATGACGTGATCAACATCGGTCGCCGCAACCACCTTGCCTGCCTGCTCGCAGCACCTGCACAGCGGATGCTTTGCCAGCCAGCCTGCCCTTGCCTGCTGCCACTTGTAGTTGTAGTGGCGCTTGGTGCTGCTCTCCCGAGGCTTGGCCCAGGTCGAACTCTTGAGTAGGTGGGCATGTTCATCGCAGTACCGAGGGTTTCGGGTCAGCGTGTTGCAGCCCTGGGCATTGCATGGCTTCTGCGGCCTCAACGGCACGGGGTGCCGTCCATGTACGTCAGTGGGCGGGCATCAGGGTCTTGCTCGCCCTGATCCTCTGCCAGTGCCTGGATCAGCATCGCCTGATGCTTCTCCATCCTTTCGAGGATTGCCGTCTGCCTCTTCTGTTCTTCCAGGCTGTCCTGAAGGAACTGGGAAAGTAGCGTATTCATGCCTCGGCCCTTGCATGCTGACGTGACTGCGACTGAAGGTCAGTGACGTCTACCTCGACGATGCGCGCTTCGGCGCTCACTGGCTGGATGATCTTAGGCAGTACGGTGACGGTGGCTTCCCACACTCCACCTGCACTGGCCTTCAAGGTGACACCGGTCACGCCTGCCAGCTCACTGCCGTCGCTCAGCATCACCTTCGTGCCCTGTGCCATCTGGGCGCTGCCTGGCTTCTGGTTCGGCGGGGGAAGGATCGTTACCACGCTCAAGGAGTTCTTTGGCTCGTTCATATGCAATCTTGCTCCACTTATTGATCCATTCACGCCGGGCGGCGCATCCACTGCAAGCCATCGCTAAGGCGACCTGGTCGGCAGCTTGAAATCGGTGACCCTGTCAGCTATAGACCGGATCTTCTCAACGCCCAGGAAGCCGACCCATCCACCTACGAAGGTGGCCATGCTCTGCGGCAGCCCGAAGAACTCCAGACCGCTGATGATGGTCAGGGTCAACCCACCACACAGCACGCCTTCCACGATCATTTGGCGGCGCGAGCCACCACCATAGGTGATGCGCAATACAGCCATGGCGAAGGACAGCCCGGCCGGGTAAAGGATCGGCGCATGCTGGCTCAGCCACGCAAGCATCAATGCCCAGGTGTCTGGCTTATCTGGCATGTTCGACATCTCGATATCCTCCCGGTGAGGGAGTGAAGGAATGGATTAGCTGCGGCGCCAGAGCAAGCCGCCCTGACGAAGTTCGGCGCGGATCACGTCTTTGACCTTTTCAGCATTGAGCAGGCGTTCGGCGTCGACCTGGCCCTGCTCCGCCAAGCGGTCGAGTTTCATCTTGTCGACTTCCGCTTTCATTGACTTGCAGAGCTGGGTGATCCCTATCACGCCGGAAAGGGCATCAATCATCTCAGCTTCGCCTGCACTCGGCTTGATGGCGAAGCGATCAACCGACACCAGGATCTGCGATGGCATTCCTAAACCGAGGCCCGCAGCATAGTATTTGCCGTCCTGCCTGAGCTGCATTCGCACACCCCAGGCCATCGGCCACGGTGACTTGATGATGCCGTCCTGGATCGCAGCCTCGCTGATGTAGACCTTGTCGCCATCTACCTTGAAAGGTTTAGCCTGCTCGGGCTCTGGCTGGTCCAGATTGCCGAACCTGGCCCGCACGACACCATCGCAAATTATCGTAGCGCAACCGCCCGAGCTCACGATCCGCGTACCGGACACCTTCGCTTTCTCTTGGCGGGCCTTGGCCTCTTCCTGAGTTTCCTGGCGAACGTAGGTCAGCGTGGTGCGGTAGTCCGAGCCATCACGATCAAACGAGATGTCCTCGGTCGTGAACTCAGCGCTATTTCGGCACTCTGCCGGGATCTTCTCCAGCTCGGCACCGATGAAGGCGTGGCGTTCCACGGCATTGGCCGGCAGGTCGTAGTCGGACCACTCGCCGGCGGTGATGGTGATCGGTTGCGGATCAGTAGGCAGGCTACCCACTGCAATGTTCGAACTGTTGATCTCGTAGTCACCGGTTAGGGCGCTGAACTTCCAGCCGGAAACGCCCGGCACGTAATTGCTGGATTGGATAGAGCCGGACATTTGCTGTGCCTCATAACGAAAAAGGCCCGCCGGATTGGCAAGCCTCACATAGATCAGCTCCAGCAGCACTCCCAGCTCGGAGCAATGGGTGTGGTGGAGCCGAAAACTAAAAAGCCCCGGCAAATGCCGAGGCTCAAGGAAGTGTAGAAAGCAAAAAGCCCATCTCGGAGACGGGCTTTGCACGCGGAAAAACCGCAAAGTAACTGAAATCTATATGCAGGGACCGGGGCTGTCAAGCAGCCTGACGGCGAATATCTAAAGCTCCATCAATCCACGCAATACCCGCCTTCCAGAGCCCGCGCGTCTTCTCTTCGCCGAAGCCCATCTTCTTGCCGACCTCCATCAGAGAACTGTCGCGGGTGGTGTAGTACTTCATGAGTACCTGACCGCATTCGGGGTATCGCTTCAGCAGCCGGCCCATCAACCCGTCGATCATCAGCGCGTCGTCGTCAGTGATCATCGGCGACAGTATGGTGTTCTCGCGTGACGCGCAGCACGACACACCAGAGCCCAACACAACCCAGCGGCCCCAATGCTCCAGCAGATCCTCGGCGGTGCGTTCTTTAAAGCTCGGTGTGAAGGCCATGGCTCAATCCCCTGTGTAGTTGGTGCCGCCGGCGCCGCGGCGGTTGTTCTGGCTGTACTGGGCGGACTCACCTTGATGACTAGACCCGCGCTCCAAAGACTTAACCACGGCCCGCACGCTCCGCAGTTTCAGCCCCAACTGGATCACCAGGTCCTGCATCAGAAGAGGCTCACGCGTTTCGGCATGGACGAAGCCAGAAGAGTGGCAGCCGATGCATTCGAGCTGATGGAACACGCCGCGTATCAAGCCGGCTCCATGGCATGAGGGGCACTCGGTCATCGGTATCAGGCAACGCACAAAGGCGGGGCCACTGCTCTTTTTCATCATTTTTAAACCTCGCCTTTTATGGTTTCTGGATTTGGCTAGAGGCCGCGCCATTCAAGGCCTCGGCGCCATTGTGCGAATTTCCGTTTCTAGTCATGGTCGAGCGGTGAATCAGGTTGAAACCCTTCCCGTCTAACCAGTCATGCCACTTCACCAATGCCTCGCGCTTGAGCAGTTCGGCCGAGGTGTGGATGTAGGTCTGCACGTTGCGGGTCATCGTGTGGTTCACCAGCATCTCGCCAATGAGGAAGTCGACGCCCAGGTCTGTCCACCCGGTTCGGGCCACCTTGCGCAGGTCGTGGCTCGTCCACTCACCCTTGCCCAGCCTGGTGAACACTGCGCAGGCCTGGCTGTCACTGATCGGCCCACGGCCCCGCGCCGGGAACACGTAGGTGCCCTTGTAGCCTTTAGCTGACTGCCAGTCCCGGTACCGCTCCAGCAGCGCGCACACCTGGTGGGTCAGCGGCAAGTGATGCTCGCAGCGGGTCTTGGTGTTCTCGGTGGGAATGAACCACTCGCCCTGCTCACCCAGGGTGAAGTGGGACCACTGCGCTTGCCTGGTCTCGCCGGCGCGGGTGCCGTGGCACAGCATCATCAGGGCCAGCATGCAGTCCTGTGGGTGCTGGTCGAAGCCGGCGGCAAGTTCGCCGATCACTTCCTCGAGCTGTACGGAGCGCAGACGAGACGGCTTCGGCTGGATGCGGGCCTTGGTGAAGTCGGTGAACTTGAACCCGGCGATGGGGTTGGCGGTGATCAGGCGTAGCTTCTCGGCCTGGCGGAACGCGACCACCAGCACTCCCCACATCAGTCGGACGTAGGACAGGGACATTTCAGCCTGCATCGGCCACATCACCAGTTTGTCGAGGGTGGAACGGTCGACGTCTTCCACGGCGATATCGGCGAGCCGCGGCTTCAGGTGGCAGGAAATGATCGAGGTGTTGGTAGAGCGGCGCTTGGACGACAGACTGCGGTCAACGGCCTGGCGGGCGGTGAACCAGTCCAGCAGTTGGCCAACGGTCTGCAGGGTGCCGGCCGCGGCTGATGCCTTGGGATCGGCGGCCAGGCGCTCACGGATTTTTGGCAGGGCGCCGACCAAGCCCTTCACGGGAAGCTGGGGAAAAGCGGCGATCTTCTCCCACTTGTTGCCCGACACCAGATACCAGGTACCGCGCTCACGGTTTCGGTGGAAACGGAAATACACCCCAGGGTAGCGCGCGTCACGCAGGTCACGGACGGCGGTATTGCCGGCCTGGCGGCGAATCTCCGCATCGGTAAACGAAGTGAGCACTGTCTGGGTCATGCGGCGGCCTTGGTTTGAGGTTGGAGAAGGTAGGCCCGGATAGCCTCTATGGCGTCGAAGTGCCCGCGGCAGACGATGGCCAGATAACCCTGATCGGTTAGCGCCTGGAGGTATGCGTCCTGGGCCGGGGATACCGCGGCGTCATGCGGCGCGGTAGCCTTGAACTCGATGTACAGCCCGAAGTAGCCGCCGCGCGCCATTGGCAGGACTAGGTCAGGAACGCCAGCCTTCACGCCCTGCTCTTTCAGCTTGATCGCTACCAGCTTGTGCCGGTGCCCACCGTTCGGGACGTGGTAGATCAGCTTGGCTGCCGCCGGATAGCGCAGGCTGATTTCTTTGATCAAGGCTGCCTGCTCCAGGCCCTCACGATCGATCGACTTGGCCCGCGCCGGCTTAGGGGTGAAAGGCCTCACGGCAGACGGATTCATTGACTTCATGCGCATACCCGCTCACCCGTAACGACATCAATCACTTCGAAAGTGGAGGGCCACATCGCTGACCCAAATTTCAGCGCTGCCGACGGGTGCTCGAATAGCGCGACAGCCCGGTCTGGCTTATCTGTGAGCTCCCACTTGTAGCCGCAGCAGTGCACCGCATATCGATATGCAGACGGATCGGTAGGAGCCAAACGAGCATTACTCATCAAAAACCTTCCTTTCCACGTTGCGACTCCCAGTCAAACGGGACAACGATGAGCCCGCCCTCGCGCAACCGGTCAACGCACCTGTCCCCCATGGCGCGCCCCAGCTCATCAGCTTTGAGGTTCGAGATAATCACCGTGGGGGCCTCTCGCTCGTAACGGCCGTTGATGATTGCAAACAACGTGGTCAGCTCGAAGTCGCTGGGCTGCTCCTTGCTCACGCCGATTTCATCCAGCACCAACAGGTCGGGACTTATCAAGCTCGCCAGGATGCTGCCTTCGGTCCTATCGCTGCTCTTGTCATAGGTGCAGCGGATCGCTTGAAGAACCGACCCAAACGTGCGGTATACGGCCGTCCGAGAGGACTTGTGCAGAAGCTCGTTGGCCATCGCCACACCCAGATGAGTCTTGCCTGTGCCCGGTTTCCCGATCAGCACCATGCAGCGTCCAACTTCGCGAATCTGGTCGAAGGTCGCGACGTAGTGGCGGCAAAACTTCAGCGCCCGACGCTGCCCGTCATGCTCTTCCTGGTAGTTATCAAGGGTGCGACTCAGAAAACGCTTTGGGATCAGGGCATCGCCCAGCTTTCGAGCCAGGGAAAGCCGCAGTTGATACGACTCCTCCGCCTTGGCGCTCGCTTCTCGATCTGTCGCGATCGCGCGCAGGCACTCAGGGCACCCCCCTTTAAGCTCTCGCCCAAGGATCACGGTAACCTTCTGGTCGAATTTGCCGTGTTTCTCACATTCGGCGGGCTGAGTTCGGATCGGCAGCACGCCTTCAGAAATCGATACGACCTTCTCAGAGCGCATAGGAACCGTCCTCTCGCTGGACTAAGCCGGCGGTGTAGTCGCGGGCAGCGAAACCCGTGTGCCGCGATGGCGCATCTTTCTTCACGAACGGACGTACGTTGCTGTCACGATTCTTGTCATCCTTAACCCACCGCACCAGTAGCGAAACCCATTTGGCCTGGGGTTGCAGCAGGCCGGTTATTTCGTGGTGAGCAGTGAACGGGGCGACCGCCTCCTTGGTGAACAGGTCCGTGGTGACTCCAAAGTGAACGCAGTAGGCTTTGAGCAAATCAGCGTCTGGCATCCAATCCAGCGTCATCTCGACAGGGGACTTCGGGTCAAAAGCAGGCCCAGGTTCTTCCGGCGGCAAGTCTTCTCCGACACTGCCCATGTCGCTGCCGGCCGCCGGAATTTCTTCGCCCGCGTTGAGAGAGTGGTGTTGATCTTGATTCGGAGAATCAGTGAATCCGGAATCAGGAATCAGGATTCCACAATCAGGAATCAGGGCGTTATCTAACGGTGGGATAACAGGCTCTAACGGTTCTTTAACGTTAAAAGACAGTTCGCCCACAAGAACCTTTCGTTGGGAGCCTGCGACTACAACGTTCTTTTTCCGTTCGTTAACAGTGAGGTAACCGTTAATGTCAGGGAGTGTGCTGTCCTTTTCCGAGCCGTGCGGGCTCTGGTGCTTCTGGAAGTTGATGATCTCAATGACCGAGAATCCAGCCACCTGGTAGCGAGAAATGAAGCCGGCAGCAGCCAGTCGAGCCAACCCAGCTTCGACGTCGTAGTCGTCGCACGGGAACAGTTCGATCTTGATTCGCTTCACACGATCTTCGAGGCGCCCTTCCCGATCCGCCAAGCACCAAAGACCAATGAAGGCAAGACGGTCAAACGCAGGAAGCTCAACCAGCAATTCGTTGCTGAAAAGACCTGGCTTGATATTGCGTGCGCGGGCCATTAGCGAGCCCTCCCGACAATTTGCTCAATCTCTTCGAAATGAAACTGGTGTCGCGACACGTTTTCCAACTCTTGAAAAGGTGTCGCGGCATGGCGGGTATTGCCTGGAGCGGCGTTGGTGTTCATAATGGCCCCACTATGTTTTACAAGCTGTTGAAAGGACCGCCCTGCCAGGCGGTTTTTTTATGTCTGAAATTCGAGTACTGGATGAATTAACAGCTGATCCAGAATCTCTAGCTGCCCCTCCCCGCTCAGCGGAAAATGGCGTCGTCGAACAGATTAGGCGGACTGCTTCAATGGTTGAGTCGGGTCATCTTCACGATTGGCGACTAATACACCACCGGACTCCTTTTCAAGAACGCACTGCATTGGGTACGAAAATCCTCCCGCCGCACGGCACTGGGAAACGCGGCTGCCGCTAACGCGGAGCGCGTCACCGATGGCGCGACCGGTGCGGAAATGTTTCAGGGCTTCGTCGAAGGTCATGGGGCGTCTCTCCAATGTCTTTGGCGAGTTTAGAGTTCTTAACAACACAAGGCAAGTTATCTAAACAATGAAATGTTTAGAATCCTAAATATGGACTTTAAAGACCGCGTGACCTCACGCATGAAGGCGCTCAACCTCAGCGCCACCGACATCAGCAAACTGACTGGCGTATCGAAGGCGACGGTAAGTTTCTGGGTGAGCGGCACGAATGGCGCAAAGGGGAAAAACCTTCTGGCGCTAGCGAAGGCTTTGGATTGCTCGCCGGATTGGCTGTCCGATGGCGTCGGTACGCCCGATCAGGCATCTAGCGACGACACAAAGGCCGGTATGTCCACGGTTGAGTTGATGGCCAAGATGCTCGCGTCTCGGGCTGGAAAGAATCTTTCAGAAAAGGCTCGGGAGACGATGCTCGCCGCAGCGGAGCAGGCAGATAGTCCAGCCGACCACGGCGGGAGTTTCGTCCAAAGCCATCTATCGAGTCTTCGACCCACCAGTGAAGAAATCGTCATTCCTCAATACGATATCCGAGCGGCTATGGGGCACGGCCAGGTGCCGCCCGACTACACCGAGGTCGTTCGAAATCTTGTAGTGCGCGAGGAAATTCTTCGCGAGAAAGGGGTCACTTATACCTCCGCGTCATCGCTTGGCATGATCAACGGCTGGGGCGAGAGCATGGCCGGGACGATCAACGACAAAGACCTTGTGATAGTCGACAAGGGGATAAAGGATTTCGTCGGTGAGGGGATATACGTTCTCACTTGGCATGGAGAGCTGTACATCAAGCGTGTAATGCGCATGGACGAAGAGTGCTATAGGCTGATATCCGACAACAAACACTATGAAAACCAAACGGCTCGAATCGACGACGTGACGATCCATGCCAAGGTGCTGTTGATCTGGAATGCCCGAAAGGCATAACCAAAAGCCCGCCACCTAGCGGGCTTTTTTATGCCCATCAGAAAGGCGCGGGCTCTTCAACCGCATCTAACTCATCATGATCCTGGACCCGTGGATCTTCATCGGCCGCAGCTTCCCAGCTCAAAGTGACCGATTCATCTTCGTCGTTGAAAGTCATCTCAATACCGTCAACGTCGGCGAGCACGCCCATAACCTCCTCCCACTCACGCTCTCCATCGCTATCAAGCCTGTGGATGGTTGCCCATTTCCTGTCCTGGGCTATCGGGTGGTTGATCATGCTTGAAACTCTGAGCGTCAGACGCTCAACTCCTGACAGAGGAGTTTGCTGTTGAGGTTTCTTCTGCGGGCTCGCCATCAGCTGCTCCTTGATTGCTGTATATGCATACAGTTATCCACTCAGATTATCCGAACTTTTCTAATCGCGTAAGTCTTGACGCAATCAGCGTTCACGCGTACCTCGCCGCCAAAATAGTTAAGATATCTAAATTAACTATTGACGAACTCTGTTTAGTTTTCTAAATTCACTCCATCGCCGAGCAGCTCTCGGCAATACACGACTGGTGAAGCCGCCAGATAGCACGGGATCAGCGAAGTGATCTCCCAGCCCCTGAAAACGGGACCGACTGGACCAAGCTCTTTAAACAGAACGGAAGATTTCACTGGCTGGCCTTGGTGACAGGGCCAGACGGGAAACCAACCGGGAGTCACATTGATGGAAGCAACAATCGTCAGCGGCGCATGGAAGGGTCACCTCGGACGAGGCCTTGCGCCGAAAGAACTTCAGTACCTGCTGGGCACTGCCCAGGGCAAGACAGCCAAGGAGATTGCCCGCCAATTCGACGTGGCAGCCTGCACCGTGGCAAAGCGGCTTTCCTGCGCCATGTTCAAGCTCGGTGTGAACCGGCAGACAGCAGCAGTTGCCGAGGCCATGCGCCGCCAGATCATCTCGCCGATGTGCATCACCCTGGCCGCGCTGATCGCCATGCACTCAATGATCGGTGACGACGCTATGCGACGTGATCGCCGGGTTCCTGAGCGCCGCACCGCCCAGGTTCGAGTGCTTCGCCAGGCGGAACGGCCAAGCCTTATCGCCTAAACAGAGCATCATTTAGCAGGCTAGAAAAAAGGAGTATGAACATGCACCACCCACACCCTGATTCACCAGGACGGCCGACCATTCAACCTCCAAGCATTAATGGAAGAATCGAGGCGGCACTCATGACCCTCGCTTGCAATGGGCAGCCTGGGCTCGCGACAAGAATGGCTCTGATGTACCCCAGCACTGATTTTGTCAGTGCAGAAAGCTGCAATAAGTTCGCGACTATCGTTCTTACTCGGACAATTGCTGCCTTAGTAGAAGCTCTGCCTGCTGAGCGCTCTGGCCAGATTCAGAAAGAACTAGCTGATTACCTTTCTGAGTTTTTCGAATCTGCCTGACTCCGTGCCACATCCCGTTTTCAAGCTCGATCACGTCCCCTTCTGATACTGCGCGTGCTGCCTCGTAAGCTTTTGGCAGTCCATCCCCCATGTCTCGATCGTATTTGATGCTGTAAGTCGGCATTAGATCGCCCTCCTTTGCAGGCTGCGTTGTGTGAGAGCGCTCAGCCTAGCGCAAAGCCCGTCACCTGGGCAGTGGTGAGCTGGCCGCTGGCCAACGTCTTTTCAGATCATTCAACGCGGAGGATTGGCAGCCATGTGAACTTCAAACCAAGGCGCTCGACCGCCCCCCCCCCCCCTGCGTGACATAGGGAGGTCTATGTAACGCAATGAAAAGCCCAGTCCCTGCTGGGCTTTTTTTCGGCTCGCCTTTATTCGTCAGCACCCTCCCCTGGGCCCACCGGCAACCATCAGGCGGTCAGGCTGCTGACGAATAAACGCAACCACAACCAAGGAGTCGGCATGAACCCAGCCATCCAACAAAGCCAAGCCGTTCTGCAGGCCCTGCGGGAACG
>Ga0256901_1001849_pt1 | contig 10214 bp, 8 predicted proteins | sample MC6MC0689MT_FD_190200 | JGI IMG/M metagenome (GOLD analysis project Ga0256901, IMG submission 190200) | Metatranscriptome of enriched soil aggregate microbial communities from Iowa State University, Ames, United States - MC6-MC0689-MT... | ecosystem: Environmental > Terrestrial > Soil >... | reverse complement strand
TATTAGCATTGCTTGCTTTAATTATAGATTATAAATTCCTAGTTTTGAAATAGTATTTTTTTTTTACTATTAAATTTTTTAGCATGAAAAATTTAATACTCTGCTTTGCTATTGTCGCTTTAATCTCTTGTAATAAAGAAGAGAGCAAACAATCAACTACCCCTGAAAAGCTTGCTTTAAGCCAAAGACCTCCTGGTAGCTCTATAATATTGCTACAGGATTATATCTATATGCCCTAATGTTCCAGATAGCAAACCACCTGACTATTGCATTGTAGGGCCATCTAGTTGCGCTGATATTGTAGCTTTAACAAGGGTGCCACAAATGGAAGTTTTTTCACAGTCAGTAATTGATGGTAATTATAGGGATTGGTTGAGCGTAGAAACTAACCTTGAATTTCTTCTGGGCTTGTTTCCTGAATATCAACCCCTATTTTTAGCATGTATTGATGGGACAAAATCCATGAAATACTACTCTCATTCATCAATGAATTTGGAAGCTGCAATTTTAATAGGAGACGAGTCCCCTATGGATATCACCAGCCATGATGCTTCAATAGTATTTGCAAAATAAGATTGGTTAATTCTTTCAACTATTCGTTATGGAGAATGTGTTTTTTGTGAATAGAGCCAACAACCATTTTTTTATTGTAGTTATAGCTTGTTTATTCTTTAGTTTTTCTGCCTGTAGTAAAGAAATATTTCTTGAAAAAAAAATCACTGTAGATATTTCGAAGCATTTAGAAAGCGGTGTATGTAAAAGCTGTATATATCCTGTCGCTTCTGATAAGAATGCAGAAGAATTTCTGTATTTTGCTATTCATCGTAAAAATGAACTATTAAGGTACAATGTTTTAGAAAGCAAGTTCAGTAATCAAATTGATATTGCTGTTGATAGTTTTAATAATGTTCTTCCCTTTTATGTTGATAAGGGGGAGAACATTTTTGGCTTTGCCCGGCAGAAAATGCTATTGGTTAAAATAGGGCAAAACAAAAAAACTTATCAAATGTCAGGGATATTTGAGAAAGATTCTTTTAATACAGGTTATTTGACATTAAGTAGCTATGTTACGAAAAAAGGGATTGTTTATTTGAACCAATTAAGGCTGCATAATGCCATTACAGCCTCAACATATTTTTCAATTATGAGAAAGATGCCTGCTGTGGGTGTCTTTGAGATAAATGGGAATAGTATTTTTCATCATCCGGTTCAATTCGTTAATCCTTACCCTGATGATAAAAGTTGGCGTTTGGCAAATAGCTATATCTTATTCGATGTCGATGAGAAGCGACATCTTGTATATTTTCAAAATCGCTGTGTGGACACCATATTTGTTGTTGATGAAAATAATGGGAAGGTGAAAAATATTGTACCGTATGGCTCACGATATAATATTATACCACAGTGGTATAACCCAGACTCAACAGAAATGGAAGACATTCTTTTGAGCCAAAACATGGTAGGAGCATTTTTTGTTGATTCAAAAAGAGAGATAATATATAGACAAATCTCTGTAAAGCATGAGGGAAGTTCTCGGTTTGCACTACAGTTATTCAATACCAAAGGCAAGTTTTTAGCTGAAACACTATTAGACGAAAATATTGGGGGGCTGAATAGATATGGAGATGAGATATTGATTTTTAAAAGAATAGAAGACAAAATTGAATTCTATAAAATTGTACTAAAATGATAAGGTGCTTGATGGTTGTGTTATTTGCTGTATTTTACTTGCAGGTAAATGCTCAAAATAAAATAGAAGACAATATATTTAAAAAATGGATTATTAATGATATTAAAACCAGTAATCAATTTCCACAATATTACCTTTTGTTAAACCCTAATGCTGCCTGTCAAGCATGTCATAAAGCCCAATTAGAAAAGATAAATCAAAATAGAGATGTACATAATAGGGTAAAAATAATTTCCTATAATGAAATTTTAAAAATGCTGTCATTTTCTCTTCATAAAACAATTAACATCACACTTAAAGATCGGAAAGATTTTAATAGTTTGAATTATTTAAGATATCGAAATAGTTTAATTAAATACGAAAATGACGAATTATATTTGGTTTTAAAGTTGTCGCCATCCAATGCAGATTCGGTTCTGTATTGGATAAGGAAATAAAAAGTGCTAATATTATTTTGAGGATTATAAACGTGACAAAAAAATTACAACCATATAATTTGATTCCAAAGTTAAATCATTACTTTTGCTATCTCTAAAATTTACTCACTATTAAAAAATTGGCCTGTGGCGTACGAAAACAACAACAAATCATTTGATGAAAAACGTAATACTGAAAGTATTTTCAGTAAACGAATTAAGGCAGGCAAAAGAAGAACTTATTTCTTCGATGTGCGCGAGACGCGCGGTAGCGATTATTTCATCACCATTACAGAAAGCAAAAAACGTTTTAACGATGATGGTTATGACCGTCATAAAATGTTTATTTATAAAGAAGACTTCAATAAGTTCTTAACTGCATTGACAGAAACCGTAGACTACGTGAAAACTGATTTGATGCCAGATTTCGATTTTGATGCTTTCAATCATGACGACTACGACGAAAATCGTGAGTATACGCCTGCTGCCGTTGCTGAAGCCGCTGCGCCTGTTGCTGTTGAAGCAGTAGCTGAGCCGGTTGAGGCCTTAGTAGAGGAAGCTCCAGTTGTTGAGGCTAGTCATATTACAAGCTCTAATGACGATACTGATGTAGATGCTTGGAAAATCTAAATTTTACACATTTATAAATGAAGCCTCCGATATTAATTGTGGAGGCTTTTGTTTTTATGGTAATGTGGTCAGAAATGGTGCTTTTTTCATCAAATAAAGGGATGCTATTTGGGATGCCAAATGAAAGGGTAACAAGCTCTGCTGAGGAGCAACTTGTGAGCATTTAATTTGGTGCTTATACGATAGAAGGGTGAGGGTTTTCCTCACCTTTTTTTTCTATCATTATTTTACTCTTTCACTAACTTATGGCTATAAACGGTTTGGCTGTTAGCCGCTTTGAGATATATCCAATAAATACCGGCCGGCAATTGACTGCAATTAATAGGATTTGTGGTTTTCTGAGAAATGTTGCTGCTCATGATCATTTTACCCGTCACATCAAAAAACTGGACGCTGGCATTTCCTTTAAGCCCTGCAATATAAAGTAAATCACTTGTTGGGTTAGGATAAATTTTGATTTGGCTTTGCTCTTTGATGTTTACAATAGAAGTGCTTGAATCGGTTGTTGGCGGCGTTTCTGTTCCACGCTCCAAAAAACGCATTACCACGGGGAAAATGGAGTCTGCGGCTTTATTGTCTCTTTTGCCATGTCCCGCCAGCATGATTCTATTATTGCTTTGCAAACCCAAATGATCAAAATGGTCATAAGCCTCCCTTGAATCTGTGATGTAGCTGAGCGGATTAGCAAAGGTCAGGTCTTCTGTTCCATCTGCATTGAAGCGTTGCAGCATATATGGAGCACTCACTCCCGTGTCGCTCATCCCGGCAACCAAAAGCTTTTCATTTTGCAGCTGAGCATCATAAGCGTACCAATTGTCATATTTTATATTCGGTACTGCTAATCTACCGTTTTGTCCATAGCTGTTATTCAGTAGGCCATTGCTGTTGAATTTGTAAACCAATACCGATTTTACGCCTGTAGAACCGCCGTTAGTAGCACAATTGATATAAATATCGCCATTAGCATCCACCTCAATGTCCTTGTTATGGAAGTATAGGCGCTCACTATTAAAGATTGGTATAATCACTTTACCATTCGTTCCAAAATTGGTTTGTAAAATGCCATTTTCATTGAATTTTGCAAGGAAATTTATTCTTTCAGAAGTAGTGGAATTAAAGTGATTGCCCGCAACCAAAAATGAATTGTCGCTCAAAACTTTAATCATACTGTAAGACACGTAGTTGTTAATGAAACCCAGATTGGGAAGGAGGGTACCATTGGTGCCAAAGCTGTTGTCCACGCTTCCATTGGCATTCAAGCGAGATATTGAACCTACACTGGGCGCAATATTGTCAAAGTTCATACCGCAAAGCAAGATTTTGTTAGTGCTTTGCACGCCCAATGCGCCTAAGCTATGCCAGGCTAATGGTCCAGAGTTGAACAATACTTTACCGTTGGTTCCAAAAGTGTTGTCGAATGAGCCGTCGTTGTTGAGTTTATGCACGACCATTTGAGAAGGATACGTAGTCGAACTTTTACCCGCATATATTATTTTATTGTCGGGCAAGGCAATGAGTTGGTCCATGTCCAGCATGGGTAAACCATCTGAACCACTCAGGAAAATTTTATGCCCCGTGCCGGCAAAAGAACTGTCTAAGGAGCCATCGGCTTTCATTCGGGTAATGGCATAATGCCCTCCCGAGATGCCGTGTGGCTGAAATAATGGCGACTGATTGCCTGCAACAAGAATTTTATCGTCTGGCGCAATGGTCATATTTCTCACGTTGTAAGTTCTGTATTGGAGGGGACCCCAAGGCGGATTATTACATACCTGAACACCACTGTTGGCAAAATAAGGATCTAAAAAATAAGGATTTTGGTTTTGGGCTTGGGTTGAAGAAGCTGTGAGGCCTAAACCAAGACATAAAAATAGTATTGATCTCATGATAAAAGGGTTTGGATAATGGTTAGTTTAGAAAATGGCCATTTAAAATTTGAAAAATGCAAAAGACGGACCTCATCACAAAGTGCGCCTTTTGCAAAAAATCAGCTTTTATTGTTTCACTATTTTATGGCCATAAACAGTTGGGCTGTTGGCTGCTTTGAGATACAACCAGTATGCGCCGGCTGGCAATTGACCGCAATCAATGGCTTGTGTTCTTTTGATGTTGCTGCTTAATATTAACTTGCCGCTAATGTCAAAAAGCTGCACGCTGAAATCTTCTTTGATACCTTCAATATATAGTAGATCGCGCATTGGATTAGGATAAACCTTGATCTGACTTTGATCTTTGATGTTTACTACAGAAGTGCTTGTATCGTTTGTTGGTGGCGGTTCTGTGCCAAGCTCCAGAAAGCGCAGCACTACCGGGAAAATGGAATCAGCTACTTTACTGCTTGGTTTGCCATTGCCACCCAGCATGATGCTGTTGTTGGTTTGCAAACCCAAGTGATATAAGTGGTCATAAGTTTCTCGCGTTGCCGTGAGCTCGTTTGTTGGATTAGCAAATGTCAGGTCTGGAGTGCCATCGGCATTTAAGCGTTGCAAACTATAGGGCGCATTCATTCCGGTATCGGTCATGCCGGCCAATAAAAGTTTGTCTCCCTGCAGCAATGCGTCATAGCCATACCAGCTGCTAAATTTGATGTTGGGTACCGTCAATCTACCATTTTGCCCATAGCTGTTTTCAAAAACACCGGTACTGTTAAGTTTAAACACCAACACCGACGAAACTCCGGTAGAGCCGCCATTGGTGGCGCAGTTGACGTAAATATTGCCATTGTTGTCCACGTCAATCTCTTTATTTTGGAAAGACAAGCGCTCATTGTTGATCAGGGGCAAAATCACTTTTCCATTGGTTCCAAAATTGGTTTGTAGTGTGCCATCAGCATCAAATTTTGCAATAAAATCATGTGTAATCTCAGTGGTCGTAGTAGCTTCAGTATGAGTGCCTGCTACCAAAAAAGAATTATCACCCAACACTTTTACCATCCAATACCGCACATTGTTCGTATTGAAGCCAAGGTTGGGTATGAGCACCCCATTGGTGCCAAAACTGTTGTCTAAAGCTCCATTAGTATTCAGTCGGGAAATAGAGGTGGTAAAAGGCGTTTGGGGGCCGCTATTGCTTCCAAAAAGTAAAATTTTACCGGTGTTTTGCACGCCCATATTTTGCAAATTGCTCCACATAGCAGGACCAACACTAATAACAGCTCTTCCATTGGTGCCAAATGTATTATCAAAGCTGCCATCGGCATTCATTTTAAATACTACATACCTTTCTATCGGATTGGACGCCTGACTGCCAGCATAGAGCATTTTATTATCGGGCAATATTTTTAGGAAATTCATGGTTAAGATAGGATTACCATTGTCTCCACTCGAAAACACTTTGTGTCCATTTACTGCAAAACTACTATCCATAGTGCCATCAGCTTTCATTCTGGTAATGGCATAGTGCCCTCCAGAAATACCAAGAGGAGAAAATAGCGGACTTTGATTGCCTGAAAATACAATCTTATCATCAGCACCGATAGTCATCGTTCTTACATTATAAGTTCTATACTGAAGCGTTCCCCAAGGTGGATTGGTGCCCACAGCAACGCCACCATCGGCAAAATTAGGATCTAAAAAATAAGGATTTTGGTTTTGCGCCTGAGCAAAAGAGGTAGTCAGCCCTAAACCGATGCATAAAAATAAGATTGATTTCATCATAAAACGGTGTTTGTTCAGTTAGGTAAGACCGAGAGAAATACACTTGCGTTGGTCGTGCGTTGAATATAATTAAGGATAAAGTGTTCTGGAAATCAATCAATTGCAAAAAAACAGATTTCAAATCTGCTTCATCACTAATTCGGAATATGTTTTGGAATGATTTCCAATAGCCATTACTCAAATTATCAATTCGCCAAATCAGTACATTCCCGGACTATTAGACATTTGTGGTGTTGTATTTTTGAGGAAAATGATTTCTTTGGTTTTAAAATAATTGACCTTTGTTTTGTTAATTGAAACGGAAGAGGCCCCCGATCTTTGCAGCGTTCTATGCACCTGCTGCTGACCCTACGTCTTCGTAAAGGACAAACAAAAAACTAAGGGTAGCAGATAAAATAAATAAATACCTTAACACAAATTCACAACCATTGTACAACGGTCGACGGTGACTATAAAATACGGAATAAAGCAGGCGTTCATATTGCGACCTTTCCTGTGGTAGCATGGGTAGATGTCTTTACAAGGAAGGAATACAAAAATATTGTGGTGGATAGTTTGCGGTATTGTCAACAGCAAAAAGGGTTACTGCTACATTGTTGGTGCCTGATGAGCAATCATATTCATCTGGTACTTTCGGACCAAGAAGTTAATGATAGCGACTTACTGCGTGACTCTATAAGTTTACGAGCAGGTCGATTGTTGAAGCCATCAAATTAAATCCGCAAGAAATCCGTAAGGATTGGACATTACCCATATCTGAACAAACTGGGGGGCTTCGAACAGCAGAAATAAAACATATCAATTTTGGCGGCAGGACAACCAGCCTAAAGAGCTTTACACAGAAGACTTTTGCATGCACAAGATAGATTTTAGCAACAACCATCTAATTTAATTGAAATGGGTGATGCAATTGCTGAAGTTTAATTTCAGTATTACACCATCCCATTAAAATTATGAACTGCTTATTTTAGGTGCCATTTCCTTAGTCCTTCATCACTTTCACTTGCCAATGTTTTCCATTTTCTCTACTGAAGTAAATAATATAAACACCTTGTGCAAATGCAGACAGATTAACTTGTTCCTTATCAAACTTAGCTTCCCGCTCTGCTAATATTTTACCTGCGATATCTCTGACAACCATTTTATCGCCAGGCTGTAAGCCTTCTAAATTAACCATACCAGCCGTTGGGTTTGGATAAGCACGGAAATTATCAGGAAGGTCTTTTGTATTTACACCTGTAGTTCCGACCGAAATCTGAATCTCATCACTGGTGGCTATCTTAGGGAAAGCGCAAGGTGAAAAACTCTGTAATTCTGCCCTTATTCTGGTCTTATTAAATATATCAGTACCAGCCACAGCTGTCCAAGTATTACCTGTCACGCCCTGCATTACTACATCATTTCGGTACCAACGTATTTGATGTCCGAATGCAGCAGGACCTTGTCCTGAGACATTGGCGGTAAAGGTTACTGCCTGGCCGTTTGTCAGGTTGCTGCCAGGGCTAACATTGAGTGTGATTGCAGGATTGGTCACGGTGACAATGGTCATCGGTACTATATTGCTCAAGACAGTAGGCTGGCTGGCACAAGCAGCGTTGCTTGTCATAACACAACTCAGCAAATCGCCGTCTTCGGGCAGGTAACTGTAGTTGATACTATTGACACCCACATTCACATTGTTCAATTTCCATTGGTAGGATGGATTACTACCACCATGTGTAGGCGTAGCCAACAGTACCACAACCGAATCAGAGCAAAGATGGTTTTCCACTACATAAATATTGAGTTCCGGATCCACAGTAGGCGTCACTTCCATAATAAGTTCATTGCTTACCATGTTGTTGCCGGCAAGGCAGGGGTAATTGCTTACAAGTGCACAGCTAATGGTATCTCCATCTTGCGGTATATAAGAATAGCTATCGGCATTAGCACCTACCATGCTTCCATTCCGCATCCATTGATACACAGGATTAGTACCGCCATTAGTTATCGATGCGGTAAAGTTGACCATTGTTCCAGAGCAATGTAAATTTGGCGCATCACTTGCTATACTTATGGATGGCGTCAATACCGGTGTGGCAACAACTGCTTTGCTAGAGGCTTGCGAAATGCCACAGGTATTATTGGCTGCAATATTTATACTCCCGTTACTGCTCCCTACAGTCACAGTTATGCTATTTGTTGTGGAAGTACCCGTCCAGCCCGGAGGCAAGCTCCAGACATAGCCTGTAGCACCAGTTACAGTGGTAGTAGTGTATGTTTGCGTACTACCAACACAAGGTGCATCAACACCAGTAATAACAGCAGGTGTAGCAGGAATTGTATTGACAGTTACGGTAACAGCACTGCTTGTACCCGCGCAACCGTTTGCCGTTGGTGTAACGGTATAGGTAGCCGTACCTGTTACGGCTGCAGTGGTGTTTAAAGTCTGCGCAATGGCATTGCCATTTCCTGCCAAGGCTCCCGTAACACCTGTTTGCGCAACCGTCCATGAATAGGTAGTGCCTACTACATTACTTCCGAGTGAAATGTTGGTAACACTGCCACTACAAAGGGTTTGGCTAGTTGGCGTAATAATATTGGTCGGTTTCGGATCCACGGTAACAACCATCGTAACAGCCGCACCAGCACAACCATTTGCCGTAGGCGTGATAGTGTAGGTAGCCGTACCGGCGGTGTTACCACTATTAGTCAAAGTTTGGGCAATGCTGTTGCCTGTGCCTGCAGTGGCACCGCTTACACCACTTTGGGTAACGGTCCAGGAATAGGTGCTGCCTGTAATAGTAGACGACAGCGGGATGCTGGTAGCAGTACCACTACAAATAGTATAAGCCGATGAAGAAGTGCTGAGCACTGGAACAGGATTTACTGTAATAGTGGTCATTGTAGCTGTGCCAGCACAACCTGCGGCAGTAGGCATAATGGTGTAGGTAACAGTACCAGGCACTGCGCCAGCATTAGTTAGTACTTGGGAGATATTGTTGCCGCTGCCATTAACAGCTCCGCTTACACCGCTTTGTGCAACTGTCCAACTATAAGTTGCACCTACAACATTTGATGTGATAGCCATATTTGTTGCAGCACCGCTACAAATAGTTTGGCTAGTTGGGCTAACAGTAGCTGTGGGCGTAGGACTTACCGTCAGGTTTAGGGTTACAATACTGTCGCAGCCCAAGGCCGTTTGAAAAGTATCTGTAGCAGTGTTGTTACTAACTGTATAAACTACATTATTGAAAGTATACGAATCTCCTTGGCAAATAACTTTTACATCGGCACCAGTCAAATAAGGATTGACGGTGAGGTTAAAAATAACAAGACTATCACAGCCACCAGTAGTGCTAAATATATGCTGGATGCCACTTTGCGTAGCACTGTACGTATTGCCCGCAAAACTATAAGTTTGACCTTGGCAGATGCTTGCGTTCAGCACATTAGGCAGAGCAGGAACCACTGTCAAGTTTAAAGTAACAATAGAATCGCAGCCATTTGCAGTTTGGAAAGTATCCTTCGCTGTATTGTTGTTCGCAGTATAAGTGATGTTATTGAACGTGTATGATTGTCCTTGACAAATTGATTTTACATCGATGCCTGTTAAATATGGATTGACTGTTAAGTTCAAGGTTACAATACTATCACAACCACCAATGGCATTAAACGTATGCTGGATGCCGCTTTGCATAGCATTGTAATTACTTCCGGCAAAGCTATAAGATTGTCCTTGACAAATACTGGCGTTTACCGTATTGGTTATTGCTGGTGATACTGTCAAGTTCAAAGTTACGATTGAGTCACAACCACCAACGCCTATCAATGTATCCTTCG
>Ga0256901_1001848_pt1 | contig 10215 bp, 2 predicted proteins | sample MC6MC0689MT_FD_190200 | JGI IMG/M metagenome (GOLD analysis project Ga0256901, IMG submission 190200) | Metatranscriptome of enriched soil aggregate microbial communities from Iowa State University, Ames, United States - MC6-MC0689-MT... | ecosystem: Environmental > Terrestrial > Soil >... | reverse complement strand
CAACTGGCAAAATATTTGCCAAAATGGTGGAACTTGTTCCTCTGTTACTAAATCCTGTTCATGTCCATCTGGTTTCGGTGGTGATACTTGTACTACAGTTGTTGATCCATGTCCTAAATGCAATCGTGATCATACCACATCTTGTACTGCCAATACCTGCACTTGTCAAAGTCAATGGGGCGGTTTGACCTGTGACTTGCCTGAATCTTGTATTAAAGACTCTGAAAAGTTGTGTGTTAAAAACAATGGTCAGTTAATCACTCTAGATGGCCAATGTACAAAGAATTGTGAATGTTTTAATTATTGGGGCGGGAAAAGTTGTGAAATTTGTCATTTACAATGTAATAACGGTGGTGCGGCATTTAAAAACTGTGATCGTTGTGGTTGTGCTGCAGGGTTTGCCGGATCAACCTGTGATTGCTCTTCAACCAAAGGTGGTGTTCTTCTCCATGCCTATAATGACGCATTGATCGTGTACTATGATTTACTTGCCAATAACCCTTCTGCATTAAACACATCAGATTATATTGAATTAATATCAACTGTTAAATTGATTGAAATGGCAATTTCTGATGCTTTTGTTGAATTATTACAGCTTCAACAATCATCAGTTCAAGTTGTTTTCCGACCACAAATTTCCCAAACCAATTCACAAAAAGTAACCCAATTTAACCTTTCAATCCTTTACAATTGCCAACAAGCCAATTTTGGACTTGGTCTTGATCAATTAAAGGCCAAATGGGAAGAAATGAGTCGTCAACTTGCTCAACATGAAACTGTCAAACGTTATTTTACGTTTTACCCCGGTTTTGAAAATGAGGTTGATGTTGAGGAACTCAAACCGACTGACCCAACACTACCAACTGAAGAGGAGGGGTTGCCACAGAATTCCTCCATTTTGATGAGTTCTGGAGCTGTTTATACCCTTTTGGTTGCCTTTTTTATTGCTTTTATTTTTTAATCATATCCTAATTATTTTATTAAACCGACCAAATCCACGTTATCTCAAATAATAAATCCAAATTATTGTTAAAACTGTGATTATATTATCGGAAGGGGATTATCCTTGGGCTTGACTGATTTATTTGAGAATTCAACCAAAAAATATCGGAAAAAAAATAAAAAAAATGCATCAATAAAGTATTAAATATCTTTAGCATTATCCCTTGTCTCTTGGGATACTCTAGTTAATCTTAAAATCATCCCATCATGGGCAACCAAAAGACCTTGATGACGTGGCTGTTGTTTTTGGGCAACTGGTGAATTTTGTGGAGAATTATAATCTGCAGTCATTCCAGTCTGTTCTTTTAATGGGAATGTATTGTCATTATCATCTTTATTTTTAAGAGCTTGTATGATACCATTACAAGGGAGAAAAAACCCATCACGACCGAAATAATTCGAAGCAAAATAACCCGAATCATTATCAATATACATACCATTATCTTCATCATCAATATCGTCATCCTCATGGTCATCATCATAATCATTACCGCCACCTTTACTACTAAGTTTACCAACATTGTGACGATTTTGCGGGTTCCGTGAACCAAACCCGCCAGTCGTGTCACTTGTGGGTTGATCATCAATACCTAATTGGTTCAAATCGACTGGCCCCGGGCCTATAATTGGATTCGGATTATTTTTTGAAGAGTTCTGTTTAAACCCGTATAACTCCAATAAACCTTCATTTGGAACCATAACATTATGACTAAATTGGACTAACCCCAACAATTCAGCGGCTTCCAAGAAGTGCTCACGGACAGTACGCTTTGTTTGAATATGAGCCGGAATACTTGAGAGCGAAATTGGATTTAATCGGGTGTTTTCAGTGAATCTATACATCGGGCGAGTTGACGGATCCCAACTTCGTTCAACCTGATTGTTTTTTGGATTTGATTCATCGTTTGGGTGAGCCCTAGTTTCTTGTCCCTGGCCCTCTAATTTACCGCGAAGTCTATTGTCCTCACTGGATGACCCTTCATTTTGACTCGCAGTTTTAAGTGCATTTTTGAGATGTTTTTTAACCCCTTTGCTTGGTTTCCCGCCCAAATTACCCCTCTTACTCTGCGTATTTTGGTTATTTCGGTCAAGAGAAGGTTCTTGTACAACAAGAGCGTCTAAATCATGGTTGATAAGAGGGATACTATAAACATGATGATTGGACAATGTACTAAACGAGATTGGGAGGTTATAATTATGAGGTAATGAAAAAGGAGAGAATGGATCGGCGGAGAATTGTTCAAGAGAGGTTTGGGTTGGATCATGGGGATGATTAAGGCGATGGTCAAGTTTTTGATATGCATTTGCATATTCAAATTGTTGTTGGAAAATTGCTTGGTGAGTAAATGAAATAGGTCCATCACAAACTGAGAATGGTTTTTGTAATGTAGATGAGATTGATGGTGGGAGTTTAAATGATGAGATTTGTTCAGAAAATGCACCGTTTTGAGTATTTTTGTCCTTCATGACACTTTCAGGATTCAAAAACGTTGTCATTGGTGATGAAAGCTGTGATGATTCATTCAAATTTACCTTTGATGGTAAATCAGCCTCACCATTGGGATTAATATCAACTGGTTGAGAATGACTAAGTAATATTTCACGAAATGCACGGGAATAACGATTATTAGAAATTGGTTCCAATTTGGTTGGATAAAGTCGTTGTAAAGCAATACGGGATGGTTGGGGAGCAATAGTGGCTGCATTCCATACAGGAGGAGATGAGGTAATTTTGTTAGCTCCTTTGATATAATAATAAAGACTGAGTTCATCCTTAGTCAAATTGTCAACTTGAACAAATTGGGCAGTTTTTGGGCGTGAAAGTAATGGGTTTGGGTTATTTTTATTCTTATTAACATCACCAACTTCAGCTGCTGTATCTTTCCCGGAATTTTGACCCCCCAGCCAACTATCATTAGTTTTGAATTCAACTGGGCTTCCCATATAACCACGCATCCATGGATGAGAGGGTGGGATGTAAGTAAATGGTCTAATGTCATATTTATCAACGTATAGGGGGTTATCGGCATCAAATGCATCAATACTTTGATCTAAAAGTAATTGATCATAAAGTTGTTTCAAAACGACATTTTCTTGGATAAACTGTGGGGTACGCGTTGCATAACGTAGGATTAACCTATCACCAATAATACCAACAATTGTATCGTCTAAATATTTTGAAGAAAAATGATTCAAAACGAGAGTCTTTGCACGGATATGTTTTGCAAAATTTGCGGCTATTGCAGCAGTAGAGTGCTTTTTAACCAAAGCTTCATAACGATCAACAGCATTTGATGCAAATGTGGATTCATGGATCAATAAATCAGGATCCATTGCAGTATTTTGAGCAGTTTTTGACATTGAAAATCCACCAACACTATCGAATAAAAGAACCAATTTACGACCTTCGATTGATGTTAAAATTTCCTCTGCAAAGGGATCAATAATGTCCCAATTTTGAGAAAAGTATTCAGGTTCATCGGAGGGTAAAATGAGATTATTGTTACCATCACGAGTGTTTGGGAGCTCTAAATGACCCTTGTCTTTTAAATAGCGACGGATAAATGGATGTTGTGAGTCGTCTGGACCAACATGTGATGAATTCTCAACCATATTTGTCTCCAAAGTGGGGTCAGCTTGGGAACAACGGGGTGATAATGGAGAAATCGGTTCTTGTGAGGGTGTTTGCGGAGCAGAAAATTGATTTTTTTTTCGGTTTTTTTGTTTGAGCGATTTGACTTTTTGAGTTTTTGTATATATATTATCGTCCATGTTATTTTTTAAACTACTGCGTAAGGCAACTGGGATGCCTTGTTTTAATGCTGATAAATATGGACCCCGACCATACGATTTGATGAAATTATTACATTTGTCTTGATCAAGCCGCAATGCTTTTTGTTCCTCAACAATCCACCCCCAAGACTGGGCTGAATGGGATTGTAACACGGCATTAACATGAAAATCTTTAAATTTGAAGGGGATTGGTTTCGATAGACGCGACTGGTCGGCAATGTTTGTTGTTATTGGGTACACACCAGATGAGGAAACTTGGGTGTTTATGAATGGGAATGCCCCTGGTTTGTGACTCCCAAGTGAGGCAGCATCGTTATATTGATTAGCAAAGTGCTGAACGAGTGATTGTGTGGCGTATGCATAGTTTGCAGCGTGTTTGAAACGAGTAACATGCTGACGCGATGTAGTATTTAATCTCCCGTCATAAGTGTTAGTTAGTGGTATATAATGGCTATAATTAATATAATCGTTAACAATTGGTTTTGGCATTTGGTAATTAGTTGACCATGGGGCAGATTTGGAATAATCATGGGCAGAATTTTGAGTTGGGTTTGGATCATTTGGACTTGTTGGTCCGTTTAATGGGGCAGGGGCATTAGGATGAGCGCGTAGATTAAATAACTCAGCTTGGGCATATACATAAGTAATTAATGGATCAACTCGGGTCCATTGGAGTTGTAAATGACGTAAAAAGACTTTTTCGAAATGTAAATTTACTGGATTTGTTGGGTCAAGTGTAATAATTTGGGAATTTGGGAGAGTATATTTTTGTTGAAAAAATTTAGTTTGATAGATTTCTTCACGTGGTTGGAATTCTTTGTTATTGTGAGGATCATTATTGTGCTGATCATTTTGTTTGAAATCAACATCCCCCACTCCTAATTCTTCATTTTGTTTTTTCTTCACGACATTAGCTTCACTAACATGACTAAAGTTATATTCTTTGAAAACACTATCAATTGATGGGAGTGATAATAAAGTCCTCCAAAATGGTGATAAAAACAGATCAAAAACAGACAAAAATGGTTCCGTGTGAAGAGAATTTAAATTAAAAACTTGTGGTGAAGAGACCGTGGGTGGGTAAACATGTACAAAATCTTCAGCAAATTGTGGATGAGATGGGAGGATGTATGGGTTTGTTAGGTTAGCATGTTGGAAACGAGAATTTGGATGTTGGTGTCCTGGCTCTGCTTGGGATTGAGAGGGTGGATTTTTGCGGGTGTGATTTTGCCCAACGGATTGATGATTCCGTTTTGCGAAACTCTGAGCATTATTAGCACCAGTACGAAGGTCGTATAACATTTGCATAGAAGGATCACGTTCTAACGTTTGTGGGATTGGATATGGAGCCGGGATGTTTTCGTTATCATCATTTTTGTCAGTGAAATATAATGAAATTAATTTTTCTGCGGGGTTTTGATCATTTTGGTCCATTTTTGGGCCCAATTTTGTTTTTGTTGAAAAACCCGATAAAAATTGATCCAAATCAAGACCAATTGAATCATCTTTTTGTTTGGATTGTTTTGAGGGGTCCAAAGTGGTCTTAGTGTTGGGTCTAAAAGGAGGTGGGAGAGCGGGGAGAGATGAAGAGGGTTGGTTTGAGTTATTTTTATTATCATCATTGTTTTCATTATTATTATCGTTATTATCGTTATTATCGTTATTATCGCTATTTTCGATACGAATTGTACTGCGAAGGCTTTTTTCATGAATTTGTTTTAATTTGAGTTGGTATTTATTCATAGCTTGTTGATAATCGTGTATTCCAGCAAGATAGAGTTCTTCCAATTGAAATTGTTGCTTTTCGGTCGGTTTGGAACTAATATTAAACGTTAACGATGACAATTTCCTATCCTGTTGTTCTTGTTTCGAGGCAATATTTTTTTTATTTTGTGCAAATTCTTTTCTTTTTTTGACAACATTTTCAAAATTTCTTTTTTGATTTTGTACATTTGGATTGAAACGATCAATATTTTGCACATTTTTTTCATCATTATCAGAAACAAATTCATCCTCTTCAATAAAACGAGTTAATTTCAAATGATTAGTATCATACGCAGTAAATGGTAATGGTAGCTCAAAATCAACACGTTGTAGGAATGTCTGTAGCAGGTGATAATATTGATGACACTTATTATAATCGGGCAAGTTATTAAAAAAAAGTGATTGGATCGGTAGTGATTGTGGTGGTGTAAATGCTTCAATAAGTTCAACAAAATGGATAGAATTAAGTGTAATTGGTCTGATAAATTTTAATGCGGCACTAACATAACTAACTAAACCAATGGGTCCATAAACTTCAAGTGTTTCACGAGGAGCTTCAATATTAACCGGCAGAGCTGGATGTTGTTGTTGTTGTTGTTGTTGTCGGGCAGCAACGGATTGATTAGTATTACCAACTTCATTTTGAACACCATTCTCCCCGATACTCACAGTTTCTCCAAACGATGGTAAGATCGGAGTCCCCAAAATCCCTCTATTATCGCTAAAAATAATAGATTTACGATGTCCTAATTGTAATGGTGGTTCCCGCACCACTCTTTGTAAGATAACTTCGGGCAGCCCCATTGTATGATCAGCATGAAAGTGCGAAATAAATATTTTATTCAAACTGCCTTGAGAAGACCCATTCGCTTGGTTTCTCATGGCCAATTTTTCTCTAGTCGTTGGTCCCGCATCAAATAACCATAAACCACCGTTGTGTCGTAATGTAACAGCACTAAGCCCGCGGGTTTTCGTCACAGTTGCAGACGAAGTCCCCAATATTGCAACTTCAAACGCTGTTCCCATATCACTCGGTTCAGTTTCAATATGTGGTAACGGCCCCGTCGGGATCATGGTGTTGGCGGTCGGGAGATGATATACGACACCAACATTAGGGGCAGTGGGCGGGGGGATAATGTCTTTTAAAAGTGCTTTTTGGATCGATTGTTGATAGTATTTACGCATACTACGCGGGAGGTGAAGTTTACCATAATGTTCTTGCGTTGATGTGGGCGGGGTGAGTGAGTTGTATGGAAGAATAGATGAGGGGGGTAGGATAACTGGTGTGGTGGATGTGGAGAAATTTTTTTTGAGTGATTGTGGGGGAAATTTGGATTTTCGAGAGTGGGGAGAAGTGCGTTGGGGGGGACGACGGGGGATATGGTGTTGCTTCATGTGGGGAGAGATGTTATTGTGAGTGGTTTGTTGGAGATTTTAAAAAGAAATGGTCTGGCAATTATATGAATGTTTTCGGGGTGTATCTGAGATAAAATGGGGCTGGAGGTGTATTTGGGGGATTGGTAGGGTAATTGATGGAGATAGCTTAATCTAAAGGAAACTGGGATTAAATTGCGTATCAGGAGGGGAGGGGTTAATTAAGTCAAAGAAGAATGTATATCGACTCAAATAAGGGTTTGGTTAGTATGAAGCAAAATTTGAGGTCGAGATTGGAGTGGAACACTGTTATTAGAGCTATGGGCGAAAGGGAGAATGGTGGGTATGAGCATCCACAAAGGGTGGAGAAATAGAGAGAGAGAGAGAGAGAGAGAGAGAGAGTGAGGTGAGTGGGGAAGATGTGATGAGGTGTGATCATGGAAAGCGAGAAAGAAGACAAAAAAAACAATCGCATTGCCAAATTATAGTCAAAATTGCAAAAAAAACGCGAAAAAAAATTCAAAACTCCAGATTGGGGATAGCGCGAGGAAATGGTGATGCTTCGGATTAAAAATGAACCGTATCAATAAATGTCATAGATCTAAGCGGAGCAATCGGCTTGGTGAGAGAACACTCATACTGAAATGAGATATTTAATTTTACAAAAAGATCTTCAAATTATTCACAATTTGATAAAAAGAAAACAAAGGGGAAAAAATCGGATAATTTGTTTATACTTTTTTCCTGTGTTGTTCTGTGCTAATATTAATTAACCCCATTTCAAATACTGATGACTCAATTTTATCCAATTTCTTTATCCCATATCATCACATATAACCACAACATTTATTATTTTTTTTTCAAATTTGCGAAACTCCAATTTTTGTCTCGGATCGATTTTTGTAAATTTTGATCAATATTGCCTTTGATCCGGATTATTATTGAACACATTTATCCTCATCAGCAATATATCTCTGTTCCAATATTATCCAACTTGCAGTATCCTATATAATCACCAAAATCGCAATTGACGAAAAACAATTGACACTTCTTCAAACTCTTGTAATATCAATGTCAAACAAATCCCCTCCCTCACAAGGTCACCAAACTCACTTGGATCCCCCCATTGATGGAAAATATCAACCAACTAACCCCCCACACGCACTCAATCCCGTAACTGACAATTCCCCCACCCACTCGCTTTCTGACCAACCCACTCAAACGACCCCAGCGGAGCCAAACACTAATAACCCCACCAAGTCCAGCTTTAATAGTAAAATTGCATGGATCTCTGGTGCATCTGGGGTTATTTCGGGGTTTTTGGCGACAATTTTATTACATCCGTTAGAAGTGTTAAAAATTCGTCTCCAAGGTGATGCAGCTGGGAAATCAAATTATCGCTTCTCACTTCGAGAGGTTGTTAAGGTTTCAAGAAAAGTCGGGTTATATTCCGGGATGAGTGCGAATTTAATCGCGTCAATGGTTGCGTGGGGTGTTTTTTTTGGTTCGAATGATTATTTCCGTATTTTAGGCAGGGATGGATATACACGTTGGAAATGCCAAAAGACTGGTCAAACTGAAGAACAAACTGCAGAAAAATTGAATTTTTTTGGGATTGATTTTGCAACCTCTATGGCGGCTTCCACTCTTGCTCAAATTGCCACTCAACCCTTATGGTTAATGAAAACTCGTATGTCTTTAGATTTGATCCCATTAAATAATGAAAACATGACATTACATCATGAACGCCTCAAAACAAGCCCATACCGATCCCTCGGTCGTGGGCTTCTCTACACTGCTCAAACTGAAGGCCTTCGGGGTCTATATCGTGGGTTTAGTGCTAGTTTATTAGGAACGACTCATGGGGCTATTATGATGTGCTCGTATAACTACTTTAAGGAATTAAAAAGTGTGCAAGAAATACTCAGCACCTACCCCCAATGGTTACAATCGATTATCCTACCATCGTATGCTGCTTTTATGTCAAAAGTTGTTGCAACTATTGCGACATATCCGACTCAAGTTTTAAGAACGGCTATCCAAGATCATAGATTGGAAGCGGAAAAATTAATGAAATCTATTGCGGAAAATAATATCTCAAATAGTGCCCAAAACCCACTTTCAAGATCTAGCCGAGATATTCTATGCCAACAAGCTCAACGGAAATATGGTCTTATTGAAGCGTCTGGTGATATTTTCAAATCTAGCGGGATTAGAGGGTTTTATCGTGGGGTTTCGATGCAAGTTTTACGTGCAAGTTTACAAAACGTTGTCGTTTTTGGTGTATATGAAGGTTCTAAATCAATATTCTCAGAAAAAGCTCATATTCCGACTAATACATCAATAAAGGCTCAGAAGGATTAAGTAGTATTTCGATTTTCTGTGTTATTACAAACTTTTTGTCGTTTCTCTTTTTGTTATTATATGATCCAGTGTGGGTATGAATCCATTAAAATAAACCAAACACCTTTGTTTCTGCCAATTTTGAGGAGAAGGGGACCAAAACGAAGTTTTGGGGTCATTTTGACGATTTAATATCACCGACTCCTTATTTGAAATGGAATGTTGGTTAATTTGTTTTTTTACACTTTAGATCTGTGTTATGAACTATTAATAAACCCCAAATGCTCCATCCTGCGGATTTGGGTCTCATTTTGATGCTTTTCTCCAGAAAAAATTCCCAAAACGAAAAAGAGAACAATAATCGCACAGTACTGATTATCTACCGACCCCCTTCAAATTCCGTCAATTCTAGATAAATTCAGATTTATACATCCATATTCATTCACCTTTCTCCATAAACCTCAACTTTTTTGTTGAAATGAAATTCAATTTTTCAAATCTCCTCTCAATTGGGTTTACCAGGAATCCCCTAAAATTCAATCAACAATTATTGCAGGTTACTACATGGTTATACCTGACAAACCATTAGACTACCCAATTTTGACAGATTTGGGATTCCAAAAAGTTTTGGTTTCATACTTCTTTCGGCTCTCTTTTATCCCCTCCTCAAACCCCAACCCGACATTTCGTTAATACCAGAATTATAACAACAAATCTTCCCAAAAACTTCCAGAAAAACCATTCTTTATACCAATTTTATACCCTTCTCAATAGAATCTAAAATGGGAAATACACATTCCGCTGCTCATTTTGATGAACAACTCGCCAATCACAAATCAACTGAGGCATTCATAGTATGTTATTTGACCTCGTCTTTGGTGGTTTAAACCCATATCTGCACATCTCCATGTTTTCATGTTCTTTTGCATTTTTGTTTTT
>Ga0256901_1001847_pt1 | contig 10219 bp, 7 predicted proteins | sample MC6MC0689MT_FD_190200 | JGI IMG/M metagenome (GOLD analysis project Ga0256901, IMG submission 190200) | Metatranscriptome of enriched soil aggregate microbial communities from Iowa State University, Ames, United States - MC6-MC0689-MT... | ecosystem: Environmental > Terrestrial > Soil >... | reverse complement strand
GTCCGGGTGAAATTCCCTTTTTAAGCTTTATTAAATTAGAGAGAGCACTCAAAACCCCGTTGTATTTGCAGTTGGCACAACAACTCATTAATGCCATACAGAGAGGCTTCTTGGTAGCTGGCACAAAAATGCCTGGCAGTCGCACTTTAAGTGAAATATTAGCTTTGCATCGCAAAACAGTAATTGCCGCTTTCGAAGAGATGGAAAGCCAAGGTTGGATAGAGACACGTCCTAACAAAGGAACCTTCGTTATTTATTCGGCTAGTTCAAAATTTAATGAACGTCCTTACAATTCATTGGTTTCACTGGCGCACTACCCATCAAAAACGGGTTATGCTTTTAGTCAATCAAACCTGCTCGACAACCCATTTGAGCATTCCGCATGTACTTATCAATTTACGGACGGCACGCCAGATATTCGTTTAACACAAATACAAAACCTTTCGAGCTTTTACACCTCTGCGTTGAAACGTAAGAGCACACATAAAAAGCTGGCTAACCGACAGCACGAAAGCGAATATTTCAAGGAACAACTGAGCAATTACCTCAATATTTCTAGAGGCTTGCACATCTCTAAAAACAACCTACTAATTACCCGTAGTACGGAGATGAGTTTGTATTTGATTGCTCAGCTGTTAATTCAACCTCAAGATGTGGTCATGGTGGGCGAATTAAGCCTTTTTACCGCAAATATGGTTTTCCAAAAAGCTGGTGCAAAGGTGGCTACGGTACCTGTAGATGAAAATGGCATTGATGTAGACCGATTAGCAGAGAAACTAAAAACCACCAACATTAGGATGGTGTACATTACGCCACACCACCACTACCCTACTACCGTAAGTTTAAGTGCGCAGAGGCGAGTTCAATTGCTTCAATTAGCTAATGAATATGGATTTATCATTGTAGAAGACGATTACGATTACGATTTTAAGTATGAAAAAGCGACCATCATGCCATTGGCAAGTGCCGATGTGAATGGCATGGTGATTTACATCGGTGCTTTCGGAAAATCGTTAGCTCCTGCATTTAGTGCTGGTTTTGTGGTGGCTCCTCAAAATTTAGTAGCAGAAATGCAAAAGTACCTCGGTATTTTAGATAGACAAGGTGACGTGGTGATGGAGCAGGTTTTAGGAGAAATGATAGCTGAGGGAGATATTCATAGACATTTAAAGAAATCGCTGAAAGTTTACTTAGAACGACGAAATCATTGCTGCAAGTTATTGATAGAGAATTTTAGAGATGATATTTCTTTCGAGGTACCTAATGGCGGACTGGCGATTTGGTTAAAGTGGAATAAACCTGTTTCGTTATTTAAACTGGCTAAATCTTGCCTAAAAAATGATTTGTTTATTCCTAAAAATATCCTTTATCAAAATCAAAAACTTGCGGCTATGCGGTTGGGATTTGGGCATTTAACTATTGAAGAGATGGAGATGAGTTTGGGGATTTTGGGTGCTTCATTAATTCAATAGTCTATTGGTTTATTAGAACTGGAAAGACTAAATGATTATGCTGTTCGACATTTGCAATGTCGAACTCCGTATCGCAGGATTTGTAATCCTGTTTTGATTAATTCGGATTAGAAATCCGTAGATAGGGCTTCGGGATTGCAAATCCCGAAGAGCAGAGCAAGTTCAGGAAGACGGAATTTAATGGCGGTAATGAAAACGAAAAGATTGTAGCGTATAGCCCGACTTAAATTTATAGTAGCAGTAACTTGCTTTTCTAGAAATCAATCTCACAAAATAGAGTGCCACTATTATCTAGTAAGATAGCCCAATCAGCCTTCGGACTTTCCAAAATAAATGGCATCTTTGCACAAACAAAATTTTAACATGTCAGACGAAAAAATAATCTTTTCAATGGCTGGAGTGAGTAAAATCTATCCACCACAAAAACAGGTTTTAAAAAATATTTACCTATCATTCTTTTACGGAGCTAAAATTGGCGTTGTTGGTTTAAACGGTTCTGGTAAATCATCTTTATTAAAAATTATTGCTGGTTTAGATAAGTCTATTCAAGGCGAAGTAGTATTTTCTCCAGGTTACTCTGTGGGTTATTTAGCGCAAGAGCCAGAATTAGACCCAGAGAAAACAGTACGTGAAGTGGTAGAAGAGGGTGTTGCTGAAATTACTGCGGTACTTAAAGAATACGAAGAAATTAATGAAGCGTTTGGCTTAGAAGAAAACTATTCTGACGCCGATAAGATGGATAAATTGATGGCTCGCCAAGGTGAGTTGCAAGATAAAATTGATGCATCGAACGCTTGGGAATTAGATAACAAGCTGGAACGTGCGATGGATGCTTTGCGTTGTCCAGATCCAGATACTAAAATTGCAGTATTATCTGGTGGTGAGCGCCGTCGTGTGGCGATGTGCCGTTTGTTACTGCAATCGCCTGATGTATTGTTACTGGATGAGCCTACCAACCACTTGGATGCCGAAAGTATCGACTGGTTAGAGCAATTCTTACAGAACTACGAAGGTACCGTAATTGCGGTAACCCACGATAGGTATTTCTTAGACAACGTAGCTGGATGGATTTTAGAGTTAGACCGTGGCGAAGGTATTCCATGGAAAGGGAACTACTCATCATGGTTAGATCAAAAAGCAAAACGTTTAGCACAAGAAGATAAAACAGAAAGTAAACGTCAAAAAGCTTTGGAACGTGAGTTAGAATGGGTTCGCATGGCACCAAAAGCTCGCCATGCAAAATCTAAAGCTCGTTTAAGCAACTACGACAAACTAGCTAGCGAAGACGGCAAAGAACGTGAAGATAAATTAGAGCTATTTATTCCAGCTGGACCTCGCTTAGGTAATGTAGTTATTGAAGCTAACAATATCTCCAAAGCTTATGATGGCAAATTGCTTTTCGAAGATTTAAGTTTCTCTTTACCTCCTGCTGGTATAGTTGGTATTATTGGTCCGAATGGTGCGGGTAAAACCACGCTATTCCGTTTAATTACGGGTCAAGAACAACCAGATGCTGGCGATTTTAGAGTTGGCGAAACGGTTAAATTGGGTTATGTAGACCAAATGCACAATGACCTAAATCCAGATAAAACGGTTTACGAAAATATTACCGATGGTTTAGATAATATGTTGTTGGGCAACAAACAAGTAAACTCTAGAGCCTACGTTTCTAAATTTAATTTCAACGGCGCCGACCAACAAAAGAAAGTTGGTGTATTATCTGGCGGTGAACGTAATCGTGTACACTTGGCTATTACTTTAAAAGAAGGTGCCAACGTTTTATTACTGGATGAGCCTACCAACGATATCGACGTAAACACTTTACGTGCTTTGGAAGAAGCCTTAGAAAACTTTGGGGGTTGTGCGGTGGTAATTAGTCACGATAGATGGTTCTTAGACCGCATTTGTACGCACATTTTAGCATTCGAGGGTGATTCGCAAGTTTATTTCTTTGAAGGTAACTACTCTGACTACGAGGAAAACCGCAAGAAACGCTTAGGCGATGTTGCTCCGAAGAGAATTAGATATAAGAAGTTAGGATAAAGGGATTTTAGATTTCAGAATTACGATTTTAGATTTTAACCGATTTAGGAGCCTAAGAGTAAGTTTCCATTGAGTGTCTGTTAGGAGATTAAAAATCGAACTAGGATAGTATAACATAGCCCCGACCTTAAATCGGGGCTTTAATTTGTTTACGCTTTAAGCATTTAATGAATGAAGAAGGTATTATTATTTATTTTGACAAGCTGCTTCAGTTTTTTTTCCTTTGGTCAAAACACTTGGAACAATAAAAAGAGTGCCATTGTGATTACTTATGATGATGCTATTCCTCAGCATATTAATAATGCTATACCGATACTAGATTCGCTAAATCTAAAAGCTACATTTTATCTAACGGCACACACTGCAAAAAACAATTTAATTGGTTGGAAGCAAGTTGCGACAAATGGGCACGAATTAGGTAACCATACTTTATTCCATCCTTGTATAGGCGATAAAAAAGGCAGAGAATGGGTCAGAAAAGAATATAACCTCAACAATTATACGGTTAAACGCCTGCTCGACGAAATATCAATGACCAATGTTTTTCTTGAAGCTTTGGATGGCAAAAAGGAGCGCACCTTCGCCTACCCTTGTGCAGACACCACCGTAAATGACACTTCCTTCGTTAAAGATATTAGAAAAGATTTTGTTGCTGCTCGTTTTGTTAAACATGCGATGAAACCAGTTACAAAGGTTGATTTATTTGCCATAGATTGTTATGCAGTAAACAAACATACCTTCGCAGAAATGAAAAAATGGGTAGACCAAGCTATAGAGAGTCGATCGCTTTTGGTCATTTTATTTCACGGCGTAGGCGGCGGAAACCCGATGGATGTTACGCTGAAAGACCACAGAGAGATACTAACCTACATTAAAAGTAAAGAGAGTGAGGTTTGGATCGCTCCGATGTTAGCTGTTGCTAAATACATCAAAAATAATAATGCAAAGAAATAACCTTTACGGCAGCAAGACAGCGGAGGTTGGCTAATACCTGACTAAAGATAACTCACATACTCTTACAACTTTAACATTTAAACCCGTACTTTTACGTCAAATTTAACGTATGGAACATTTAGCATTCGATTTCAACCAAATTCTCTCTACCTCCATGATTTTGTTTGCCATCATTGATATTTTGGGTTCTATTCCCATCATTATCTCTTTGCGCAAAAAAGCAGGGCATATCCAATCAGAAAAAGCAACTATTGTAGCTACAGCAATTATGATTTTATTCCTGTTTGGAGGAAAGGCGGTATTAAATGTCATTGGAGTAGATGTACAATCCTTCGCTATCGCAGGTTCACTGGTAATTTTCTTCATTGCGATGGAGATGGTTTTAGGCATTAATTTCTTTAGAGAAGAAGCCCCAGAAACAGTATCTATTGTTCCCTTGGCATTTCCATTAATTGCTGGTGCTGGTTCCTTAACCACGCTCCTATCTTTAAAAACAGAATACCGCACAGAAAACATTTTGGTAGGTATCTTGCTAAATATGGTGTTTGTTTACTTCGTATTGAAGAATACCGCTAGACTAGAAAAACTACTCGGAAAAACTGGCTTAAATGTTTTGAGAAAAAGTTTCGGGGTTATTTTGTTAGCTATCGCGATTAAACTTTTTAGAACCAATACCGGATTGTAACATTAATTGCTTAAATTCATCTAAACTAAAAACCAAGTAGATGAACTTATTTGAGCAATTTACGGTATATGTCGGCGCATTGGCTATTCTGTTAGAGGCAATTAGTTACTTGCGTGGAAAGTTGAAGGGGAAGAGTTAATTAATCCACATTTTGCAATGACTTCCTTAACGCGTCATCTCGACGTTAGGAGAGATCTCACATAATGCTGATCACAAAATTACTATGTTTTCATCTAATCGTTAGATTTCTCTCTGCGTTCGAAATGACGACGAAGTGTATATTATCCTACTCCTTTATCAGCCTCGCTACAAACATACTGTCTGCTTTATCATTGTAGCCTTTGATTAGTTCCATACTTTCTAATTTCAGTGGAAATTTCTCTAGCAAATAGTTTACTACATCCTCATTTTCCTGTTTAAACACAGAACAGGTCATATAAATCAAAGGCTTACCAGTCTTCAGATATTTCACCACATTTTCGGCAATCGCCTTTTGTAATTTTACATAATTGGCAACTTTATATTCCTCAAAGAAATACAGCATTTCTGGTGTACGTCCCCAAGTGCCAGCACCAGAACAAGGTGCATCTAACAAAATCCCATCAAACTCATAATGATGCAGTATCTGGTCATTATTTTGCAGAAGATCGATGGTTTTCTTTTGAAAATCTTTAATTCCAGCGGCAATGAAACGCTCTTGCAAATTGCCTAAACTGGTTTCTCTTACATCACTGGCTAGCAACTTCACTTTTGGTTCTAAGCTATGGATCAGCAATGATTTCCCTCCAGATGCGGCACAACAATCCCACCAATAATCGTAAGGCTGAGGCTTAAAATAGTGGCCAGTTTTCTGCGATGAAAAATCCTGCACTTGGTACAAACGGGCATCGTCGATAATTTGCTCTAGCTTCGTACCGTTTGGTAATGACAATGTACTATCAGACAATTCTTGAACAGCAACACCGGCAGCTTCAACTCTAGATTTGATGGTTGGCAAATGAGTTTCCTTCACCCGAATGAACAAATCTGGCTGTACAAATAAAGAGAGTAAAAAAGCTTCTTGGTCAATTCCGTCAGACAGTTCATGCTTAAACGGAAAAACGTCATTCAAATCAAAATCAGGGTATTGCGATTTTACAAAAGCTATTTTATCTACCAAAGGCAACGAAATGTACTCAGCAGCTTGAGGAAAAGTGCTTTCTGTAATTAAACTTAAATCTGTATTGCAAAGAAAATCGGCTATTGCCAAGCGTTCAATAGCTGGTAAACTAGCCAAAGCTTTGCCTAAGCGAAAGTAACTGTAAATATACCTACTTGCCCATCTCCTATCCGAAGAGCCCATTTGCTTGTGTTGCTTAAAATAGGTAATCAAATGTCTATGCAGCGGCAACTTGCCATCGTAACTTGCTAAAACTTGCTCAAATGCTCTAATATGATGGTGTACCTTCATGAAAGTTATAAGTAGTACGTTATACGTTTCGGTTTAACTCTTTAATCTTTGCTCCTTGCTCTTTATTCCTTGCTCTTTGTTCTTTATTTCTTACTCTTTGTTCTTAATTTCTTACTCTACTGGGCTCAGCGACATATTCTTATAAGCTAACAGCATCAAATGCTCATTATAAAATCCGTTCTCCGCATCGTAACCAAAATCAAAGTCGTTATGTAATCCTTTGTAATTTTCCTTCAAAAGAAAATCGATGTAACTAGCACCATGTTTGGCTATTAATTTTCCGAAGTAAAAACCAATATCGAAACCTTTAAAGGCATATTCTGTAGGTTCAAACTCATATTTAACACGATAAGCTTTAACAAAATCAATTACCTTTTTGCTTTTATAATCGATGTGGTAAGAAGAACTTACTACCGTTTGCAGGTTTTGTAATTGTTCGATATTGTAAGTCTGCTTTACCCAATTAGGGTGACCAAAAACTTGGATTGGATAAGCAGCAATATTCTTTAATCGGTGCAGCTTCGTTAAACTTGGCGCCACAAAAGCCGCATCATCCGAACATACAATTACTGCATACTTCTTCCCTTTTACCATCTTGGTTTCAAACACATAAGTGGATGAAAACTCTTGCACCAAAAAGCCAGGATATTTCTGTGCAAACTGCTTTCTAATGGGCGCTGCAAATTGCTCGTCAGATGATTTCTTCGTATTGATCAATACCACAATACTTTGGTCAGCTTTATATTGTTTTGCAATATAATCAGCTACTTTTGCACCGTGTTGGTCAATATTATTTACTACAGAAATTAGATAGGGATTACTAAATTCACTCGGCTTAGATGCTGCCAAAGGTGAAATAATTGGCATTTTGTTAGTTTCAGAGAAAGTGCTCATGTATTTAAGTCCGTCCGGAAAAACAGGTCCAATTAACAAGTGACTAGCTTTCACAGCCTCTCTTTTACTTAACGCCGCCAACTGACTGTTATCATCTCGGCTGTCGAATACATTTACCTTAAAGTTCAAACCTTCGTTTGCAGCAGAATCAATTCCCAACATTAAACCTTGATAAAAATCTAAGGCCATATCGGCTTTGCCGATTTGTGCTTTGGTAACTGTTTTTAAGTTAAACTTGTTAAGTTGAAAAGGTACAAAAACGCTGATGTTGCCTTGTGTAAATTTAACAGCAGGTTTTTGTTCAACAGGTTTAGCCGGGGTTTTCACCACCGGCTTAGTTATTTTAGGCGAACAACTCGCCAATACAGCAATAAAAGCTAATAAACTAAAAAGCTTATTCCCACTCAATAGTTGCTGGCGGTTTCGAACTAATATCATATACAACTCGGTTAATTCCTTTTACTTTATTAATAATTTCATTGGATATTTTAGCGAGTACCGGATAAGGCAAATGGCACCAATCTGCCGTCATTCCATCTAACGATTCTACCGCTCTCAAAGCAATTACGTTCTCGTAAGTACGCTCATCGCCCATTACACCTACCGAACGCACTGGTAAGAAAATCGCTCCAGCTTGCCAAATTTGGTCGTATAAACCAGCATCTCTCAAGTTTTGGATATAAATATGGTCTGCCTCTTGTAATATCGCAATTTTCTCTGCAGTTACCTCTCCAATAATACGGATACCCAAACCAGGTCCTGGAAAAGGATGTCTACCTAAGATAAACGATTCTAAACCTAAAGTGTTTCCTACCCTACGCACTTCATCCTTAAATAAAGTCTTTAAAGGCTCAACCACTTTCAATTTCATAAAATCTGGCAAACCGCCTACGTTATGGTGCGATTTAATGGTAGCTGATGGACCTTTAACTGAAACTGATTCAATCACATCTGGATAAATTGTACCCTGTGCTAGCCACTTTACATCTTGAATTTGGTTCGCTTCGTCATCAAAAACTTCGATAAACACACGACCAATAATTTTACGTTTCTTTTCAGGATCTTCTACACCAGCCAATTCGCTAATAAATCTATCCTTCGCATCAACGCCTTTTATATTTAAACCGAAATCTTTGTATTGCTCTAAAACAGCTTCATATTCGTTTTTACGCAATAAGCCATTATCTACAAAAATACAGTGTAAGTTTTTGCCAATAGCTTTATGCAACAATACCGCAGCCACACTGCTATCTACACCTCCAGAAAGTGCTAAAACCACTTTATCATCACCTAATTGAGCTTTCAAATCAGCAATGGTCGTTTCTGCAAATGCGTCTGATGTCCAATCTTGGCTACAACCGCAAATGCCCACTAAAAAGTTGTTCAATAAGATTTTACCATCGGTACTGTGTGTCACTTCCGGGTGAAATTGGATCGCATATGTATCTTCGCCTTTTACCTGATAACCAGCCACTCTTACTTCAGAGGTACTTGCAATAATCTCGAAATGGTCTGGCACTTTGGTAATCGAGTCGCCGTGGCTCATCCACACTTGCGAGTCAACTAAAATACCTTTAAACAATGGATTTTCGTTATCTACGAAGCTTAAATTGGCTCTACCGTACTCTCTCGTTGCCGATGCTTCTACATTACCTCCACTTTGCTGTGCAATAAACTGCGCTCCGTAGCAAACCGCCAATAACGGGTAAGCTTTAAACAAATTTAAATCCACAAATGGTGCATCTTCCTGACGTACAGAAAACGGACTTCCCGAAAGAATTACTCCTTTTACGGTAGAATCTAACGCAGGGATGTTGTTAAATGGATGAATTTCGCAGTACACATTTAGTTCGCGAACACGACGTGCAATTAGCTGTGTAAACTGCGAACCAAAATCGAGGATAATGATTTTTTCTAGCATGCGCAAAGGTAAGGAAATTTACGATTTTAGAAGTACGATTTAACAGATATTAGTATTTAGATGTTAGTAAGTAGAACAATTTATTCCGCTTATTATTTTTGAAGAGCAGTTTCAGTGCCTTATACTCTCGAAAGCCCTGCTAAACGCTTTACTTCACTCTCGCTGCGCTCTCGTTTCGTGTCCGCTTATATCAGGTCTAGTTAACAAAAACATACCAAATTCCAATAACCGAAAAATATAAATCTTATAAACCTAACGGCATGTAGGTAGATCAAGAGGTTTTACAAGTATTAATAACTTTATTTTTTTTTGACGTGGAGCACGTGTGTATAAATTCTTAAAACAAAAGCAATACGTTGTCGCTAGCAACAATTTTCAAACATTAGTTATCGCTTAAAAGCGTAGTCTTCACACCAAATCTATTCAGAAAATCTACGCCTTCATCGCTTGCCAAACCTTTATATGCAGCATAAGAATCTCGGTAAAATACTTCTTTAATGCCAGAAGAAAGAATGAGACGGGCACAGGCAATACAAGGCGATAAAGTGGTGTACAAAGTAGAACCTTCTATTTTAGAACCATTTTTCACGGCATACAAAATAGCATTTTCCTCTGCGTGCAATGCCAAAGAACAACTTCCTTTGCTATCTCTAGCGCACCCAGTTTCTGGCCATTCTTCATCGCAGTTATGCGTTTCTGCAGGTGGACCATTGTAACCTATGGAAATGATACGGGTGTCTTTGGTAAGCACCGCTCCCACATGAGCACGCACACAATGCGAACGACTAGCTAAGTCGGAC
>Ga0256901_1001844_pt1 | contig 10225 bp, 3 predicted proteins | sample MC6MC0689MT_FD_190200 | JGI IMG/M metagenome (GOLD analysis project Ga0256901, IMG submission 190200) | Metatranscriptome of enriched soil aggregate microbial communities from Iowa State University, Ames, United States - MC6-MC0689-MT... | ecosystem: Environmental > Terrestrial > Soil >... | reverse complement strand
TAATTTATTTTGTTATAAAAAAGTTTTTTTTATTTTTTGGAATAAATTGATAAAAAGTTTGTAATTGGGTGGGGGGGGGGGGGAATCAGAATGAAAATCACAACAGGGAGAGTACAAAACGGGAAAATTTGGTGTGAATTGACACAAAATAAAGAAATCAAATTTTAAAACGGTCAATATAATCTAGCATTGTTTAGAAAAGAAAGTATGAATAGGCAAAAGAAATGAGGAGTCAAAAAAATGAAAAAAGAAATGAAAAAAAAAAGTGTAAAAACATTCCCTCCAAAACCATTACAAGCTTTAAGGCCCAGTCGAGTTGGTCTTGGCAAAAGTTGGTGGTTTAGGGATAGGTAATAGTTGTCCTTGTTGTTGAGGTTGAGACGGTGGCGGGTTGATATTTGAAGGTTGTTTTGGTATAGGCAATGCTTGCATTGGGGGTTGAGCTGGCGGAGCCTGTGGTGCCTGTGGCGCTGGTGGTGCCTGTGGCGCTTGCGGAGGCGATTGTGCTGTTGGTTGCACACGTGGTGGAGGTTGTGTGTAAGCAGGGTGAGTTGCTTGGGCATGAACAGTCGGTTGCACACGTGGTGGCGGTTGTACATAAGCTGGATGAGGGTGTTGCATCATCATACCAGCAGAAATACTCGCACGACGAGGTCCACCAGTTGTTTTAATAGGAGCTGGAGTAGCAGAACTACCCACAACAGTAATCCCATGACCACTTGCGGAATTATATGATTGTTGTGGTTGTAAAGAGGTCGGATTTAATTGCATTGATGATCTATCATCTCCAAGAGTTGAATTAGTACGATGAAATGAATCACCCTCCCCAGGTTCAATACTAGATCGTCTTATTTTAGGCGTTTGATCGTTTTGTATTACAACCACAGATTGATCATTAACTTGACCACTATTATTAGCGTGATCAAATCCATCTAACAAATTCTTCATTGAAGACTTCATTGAAGATCTCATTTGGCTTAAATAAGATTCATGTTTAGGTTGTAGTTCCATTTTTGCAGCTTCACGAGCCATATCACGTTGATTTGGGTCACCAATAGCCTGACCTAAATGCTGAGCATATTCGTAGAACAAATTAGAAACAGTTATTGGGAAGATATCATGCGCGGGTTGTGTCCAATCATCAAGTGAATCTAAAAATAAATTACGTAAACCAGCACGGATATCAAAATCAATATCTTGTTGGGAGTGCAAAACACGATCGTTTGGTAGCTTTGGTCCGGAATCGTCTTTTTTATGATTTGAAAAAGAAGGCGATGAGATTGATTTTTGTAGTGGTAATAATTGTTCTTCAGTAGGAGTACTAATAAAACGGTAATCAGGTGGTACAACAGATGTGATTATCATTGGATGATTATAAACTGTACTATTTGTCTTGACCAAATCACCAGTGGCAATATTAATATCAAATGTATACTTTGCCAATTCCATTGGCGTTTCAACATTAAATTCATGCCCAAATGATGCTATTGATGCCGGTGGTTGTAATTGTAATGATTTAATTGTAATCGTCATTGAGGTCCCAGTAAAATCAATTCGCATAAACCCCGGATGTCCAACCATAAAGGCAATATCCTTATCAATAGCACCATAATTACGTTGATAAGCGACACGGGCATCATACATAATCAAATCTTTATGATTAATACTTAATGCCGTTTTGTCCAAAATACCAGAAATACCTTTATTTTGAAATGGTTCCAATGGTAACCCACCATTCCCACAAACAAACGAATATGTATTAATAGCATCACGTGAAAAACCTTCTGGATATTCATCAATACCATCACGAAGGACTTGTGATTGTTTTGAATTTTCTTGATAAATGGCGGTAGAATGTTCATCCCCTGATATCCAAATAATTTTACGTTGATGGCCAATAATATCATGAATAGCTTTAACCAAAAATTTATAACGGTTTTGGCGCGAACTTGAATTATGATGAGAAATAAATACCAAACCACGGGTATCATCTTCTAGGCGTACGATTGAGTCTAACCAACGTAATAGATCTTGTGGTAATCGATCTTCATGCTGATGACCCAATTTTGCATAATAACCGCTATCTAACGCAACCACACGCCAATATTTATTTTCTAATGTAAAAAATGATACTAATTGTGGAAATAATGGCTCGACATGATCTGGGCTAACCACAATCCCCATAGATTGTAATAAACAATGGACATACCCATTGCCATGCGATAACATATCATGAGTACCGGATATTGCAAATCGACCCCATTTTCCACTTGGAAATGATTGACAAATCCTACCCATTGGGTCTTGTTGCAATACTTGTGGTGGTTTTTCCATTGCAATTTTTTTTTCCTTTTTAAATACGTGTAATAATTTCGATTTTGTTGTTGAGTTTTGTTCACGTTTTTGTATAATACTATGATAACAGCAATTTTGTTTCCCACCTAAAAAGCTACTATGTACTTCATCTTCCGCACCAGTAATAGAAGCGTTCCCGCCATGAATTGTATAATGAATTGGTTGCCGAGAGTTTTCATATCGAATTGCATGTCCCAAAGCAAATGATGTATATACGTCATTACCCCAGTTTGACGCATATACCATCGAAACTGTCTCATTATCATCTAATAAACGATGTCCACTGGTTGTTTCGATATCAAATCCCATACACACTTTTGAAGGTTGTTGAATATTTTGTTGTGAGATTATATCCCCATTAAAATGAAACATATTAGTCTGTTTTAATGGTAATTGTACATCATCACGATTATAACGTTCCGGGAGGACATTATTATAATATTTCCCCAACCAATATTTTTTTGCCGCAACACCTTCCTCATAAAAATACCTTTCTGAGTATCTATAGTCAATTTCCCTGAGTGGGTTACCTTGATCAAGTACTGGTGTCGGCGGGTAAGCTTGGAATGGGATTGTAGCATCTAAAATTGGGACATTTGACGCGTTTGAAGGGGTAGCCCCGGGGCGAATTGGGCCAGGACGGTTGGTACCGCCTGGTTTACGCGGTGGCAACGGTGGTGCTGAACCGTTTGTGGATGAATTTGATTGGTTGAGTTGGTTTGGTACAGTTTGGATCGATAAAGTCGATGATGCTCTTGGTAAGGCAGTATTTTGTGGGCCATTCTGGGGAGATCTGCATTGAATTAACGTATTTTGATCACCAAAATTGTTTTTGGCTGGATTGGAGACGAAATGGTCACGGATTACGGTCGAATAATAGTCTTCTTTGGCATCTTTTGATAATAGACGGTCAGTATGTTCATCAAGGAGGAAGTAAGTATGGTCAACAATAACACCATCAAACCCATGAGGGGATTTATGGGGGGTTGCTTGTTGGAAGGTTGGGTTGGTGGTCATTGTGGTGATGGGTTTTTTTTATTTTTTTTTGGTTTTTTGTGGGAGGTTCTCTGTTCCGGAGATTTCTGAATTTAGGAGATTTTGGAATTTGGAGCCAGGATTATTCAGGAGAAATCGGAAGGAAACAAAGGCGATAAAAACAATAGCAAAAGGGAAAAGGAATACTTCGTAAAACCGAAAAAAGTTGCGGAATATTTGAGATTTTCCGGTTGATTTATATCTATTCTAAATGGTTATAAACAAATTAGGACGAAAAGTGGGGATATGAGATAATTGTAATCAAAAAAACGGAGAACAAAAGTGACAAAAATGAAAAAAAAAAAAGAAAATAAAAATTTAAAATCAAAAAAGTGAAATTCCGTCGCAAAACCTCAAAGAGGGGGGATACAAAACGAACAAAGTTGATTTATCAGATAAATTTGGTCAAATTTTCGGATAATTATATCAAGAAATGAAATCTTGCAGAGGAATTTGGTGAATTTGGAGCGAAACGATTTTGCAAAAATAATTATACTGGATTAAAGGGGAATAAGGGCTGAATTACCGTGTCTACGTGGTATAAATTTATTACAAAGCATGGTGAAGGTAATTGCACGACGGCTTTACATTATGGTGCCCGTTTTTAAACCATTTTGGTCGAAATTTAAAAAAATTTAAATCAATTTTAAAAAAATTTTAAAAAATTTGCCAGGCCATACATACAGAAGGATGACATTAGGAAGTTGGATTGTGGGATAATATTGAAAAAAATTGGGATTTTGTTTGGATATTTTACGCCTTAGAAACCTTGTGGAGGAGTATTTTAAAAAAAAAATCAAGTCCAAAAAAAAAAAAAAAAAAAAAAGATTTCAAACAAAAAACAGTTCAATTCCAATTTTTTTGTTTTTTTGTTCAATTTTTTTATCGGTGTTTTTATTCTCCATCTCAAAGAAAAGCATTTCCCCCTCGTATCGCATTAGTATGACTCAAGATTAGTTTGTTCTAATCATGATTTGTTTTTTTAAAGTTTAGGCCCTTATCACTCCCGCTTCCTTCAATAGCGTATCAATTTCTCCGGGCTATTTTTTTGGTCAAATTTGTTTTCGGAGCGCTCAAAAATTCAATCCAAAACACCCCCATCTCTCATCATTTTTTACCGTCTTCCCTGTCCATATCATTTGCAATGTGATTAAAAACGTGGTACATACCCGTTCCTAGACACCAATGTCTACCGAAAACAACCAAAACAGCGAAAAATGTCAAATTGTTGAAAATTGCGAAACAATTTGCGAAACAATCAACACAAATTACGACCCGAACAATTACGACCCGAAAAATCCAATTTTTGCATCGATTTTACCGCAACCAATATTGCCAGAAAATATTGAAATAATTCACATTTCGAAAAAAAACTATCGTGAATATTTTGATACCGTATTTGATGATATTGTTGTCTTATTCTCACTTTATGTTAAACATCACAATGTCCCTCATCCCCATGAAGTGTGTAAATCATTATTAACCCGTCGTTTGGAAGCGGGTTCACAATTATTTTGCGTTTACAAAGTTGAACCATCTACTGATGAGGCCCAATTAAAAAAGATCCCAATTGCGTATTCACAGTTGTATCCGACTTGGTTATCTATTCCAATGGAAGATAATTGGATCCTGAATGATTTATTTGTTAAAAGTGAATTCCGCGATCTCAAAATGGGTACTAAATTGATCGAATATATCCTATATTGGGCCGAACAATACGGTTCTTTTCAAGTCAGAATTGAAACTATGCTTAATAATGAAAGGGCGAGATATTTATACCCAAAATTGGGCTTTACTGAATTTTGTCGCCATGATGATTCTATTCACTATAAATATACATTCCAACGTGCAAAAAATAAATTTTATAATAGCTATTATGAATAATTATTATTTTTGGCCCCTCTTTTGCTCATTTATGTATTTTCGTACTTTTTTTGTTGTTTTGTGTTTGTGTGGCAAATTCTCGAAGACTTTCTTTTCCGTATCGTTCTGTTTACTGTCAAATATGAGAAAAATAAATTATCATCAATAATCGCGATTTTGGGGCGTCTAATTAACCGTGTCGGAGAGATTTAATGCAGTAATATTGCTAACCTATTTTGTGTCTTACAGTTGATCCCATTGGAGTTATTACGTTAAAGGTCGGCTCAATCGATGTGTTTTAATATAATTGTATTGTTTATTTATTGTTGCAACGCCATTAACTCCGTAAATCCCGCTTGTTTGTTTTTTTCCGACTTTTTTAATAATTTAATTAATTTTTCCGACTTTTTTATTAATTTAGGAACAGTTTTGTATTCGCATAATATGATATTTTTACTAAGAACGAGTTTTATAATGGTGGTTATGAACAATCACGACATTTGAAACGGTTTTGTATAGACGTTGTCTGTCATTTTTAATTGTTTTGATGAGATTTATGCAAAAAGTTGTTTTTTTCTTTCAAAAACTCGCAAAACTCAGATGAATTAAAAAGTGACCAGGAACGCACAAAATGGCATTCTTCTACTCCAATTAGGACTCAAATACCAACATGTACTCAATTACTACGCAAAAATCCGAGTTCTTGTCTCTATTAAGGGTAAATTTAATTCATAATAATGCGGAAAAAAAACCAAAGAAAAATCAACAAAACTGATTTAATTCCGACCAGATTCATTTTAAGTTGAATCTCCAAAACCCCAGCTCAATGTGATAAAATAATTGAGATTGTGAATAAATTTACACAATTGTGACCATTTTCATTCATGCTTGACCCAAATTTATGTAATTATAACCCTTTCCGGGCTTGTTTTTCGTTTTTTTTATTTTTTTTCGGTGTTTTTGCGAAGATTTGTGGAGAGTCGCTCTTTGTGAAAAACTATCCCATTCAAAAAACAAAGCCCTTAAATTTCTTTTGAACGTTTTGAGATGTTTTATCAATAATCCAACCCCTTCATACCATTATATCAGCGTCTCTCCCACAAGTGTTGCTTTTCAACTCAGGAAATTTTTCTGTTCAGGTCAACTCATTCAAAAAAAAAAAAAAGTGTTCATTAAAAATGCAAGTTTTTCTTCATTATAAACATCCATAACCGTGGAATTGTCTAGATACGGTTAAATATTCTTATATTTTAGTTAAACAGTATTCTTATCCACAATTCCTCCTTCTTTAAGTGACAAATTTACTTTTTCTCCGTCAAAAACCCCCTCCCCTTTGCATCGTTTTGTTACTATTTTCAACAATCCTGACCATTATTTGGAATTACAATTCATAAAATATATTATAATGATACCATTCCCGCCTTTAACAACCTTATCCCCATTTAAGGCACTTTTCAACTTCCTTTTGACAATTTCCCGTTTGGCCATTTTTTTTACTAATCCAGTAAAAAAAGCCCTTCCTGAAGCCCTCATAGCATTGTATATCCACAAAACGGGATTAAATAATGATGTTAATTTATTTAAATTACCTTTTTTATCAAACTCATCCTTCTTTAACCTTCTTTAACTCCCCTTCCATTTTTGATTGTTTCTTATCGCAACGACGTTTTGTTGTTTTCAAATATTTCACCGGAAATTTAAAAAAAAAAAGTATTTTTTTCAGTTTAAATTAAATATATTATCATAAATATGGATACAAATAGACGTAATTCACCAATATTTAACCAAAATCCCGTAAATACCCCTGTTAACATCGCAACTAATAATATTTTTCAAAACTCCAATTTTACCGCAACGGTAAACCCCCAACAACCCACTCTTTCACATCAAAGTAATCACTTACCCCCATCAACATTATCATTTGTTATTAAAAATCACCCTTCAACTTCAATATCACCCCAGTCCTCAACTCTCCCCCCTCAAAACCAATTCCAACCCAATCAAATCCACCATCCGATTAATCAATCACAAATCTACAACAATATCGCCCCAAACCCTAATAACCTTCATATCCAACATGGCAATCATAATCAACATCATGTTAATACCCAACAACATCAATCAGCTTTGAATTTGGTCAATTTGAACCACAATGGGAATTCTCAAAATGTATTATTTTATCAAAGTGGTGTTGATATTACTAATAATAACCCTCAACATTTACATAACCAACAACAAAATAATACCCAACATGTTTTAAATCCAACCTCACAAATATCAGGGAATATTCAACTTTTAAACCAAAATTTGACCTTGCCGTCATTTTTTTCATCAAAATTGCCAAATCCAATTTTGCCCCAAACCCATACTTTACCACCATCAAATCATGCAAATCCTTTACAAAATAAATTTCCCCTTCATAATCAACAACCTAGCTTATTGCAACTCAATTCATTACTAAAAACACCACAACCGCCTTCAGTACTTTCTCAAAACAATGCACAACAGGGTATGATTTTCAATACTCAACCGCAATATAATGTTAACAATACTAATGCGTTCCCATTATTGCATAAAAGTAATAGTAATAGTCATAATAATAATTATAATAATAATAATAATAATGGTGTTTCATTTTTTTCCAATCTTGGTATTCAAACTCCAGCCTTCCCACAAATTATTTCCAAACGTACTCATAGTCAATCCAATTCCCCTCAATCCCTTCATATTCTCCACAATCAACCACAAATTAACCAAATTAACCAAATTAACCATATTAACCATATTAATCAACCTAATCAACTTTATCAAATTCAAAACCAAATCCCACCAAATATTGTCAACTCTCTCCATCAACTTCAAGATGTTAAAGATGATAGTTATCATTTTTTTGATCGTAATAATGATTTGAATTCAAATACAAAACGTCAAAAATCGTCGCCTACTATCCCAGCTCAATTGAGTCAGTTATCTTATCCACAACAACAACAACAACAACAACAGCTACATCAACGTCAACACTTGCGTAGTGTTAGCGATGGGAGTAGTATTAATATTAATATTGGTCTTAATAACAACAATGATGGTATAAATCAAGTCGAAACACGTTCATTACGTGCTTCAGTTAATTCAACTCATGCAAATGCTCTTAATAATGGTACAAATAATAATAATAATCATTATAATAACACTCATAATACCCATAACATCCATAACACCCATAACACCCATAATAATGACCAAATTGAGACCCATTCACATTCAGATGACCACATTTTGGGTCAAATTTTACCAGATCCTGAATCAAACCGTTTATATTTTGAATGGATGATTGCACGTGGTTCTGCTTCTAAATATACATCAACAAATGTTAATGTTAAACCAATTATCCCAATCAAACGTATAAAAGATCCAAATATTTTATCGTCTTTGGACCCCACGCGCCCATCTCATCATACATTATATTGTTATACATGTCATACTTGTTGTGATAATCAAGAACGTCACTTAATGATGCATGAACAATACTTTGAATGTCAAGCTTTGGGTAGTAATTTAAATAATGATCAAAGCAAGGTCAAATTGTGTCATATTTGTATGGTTGGGAGTAAATCGGGGAACATTATTAACCATTTAAATGGTTATCAACATAAAATCTTAGCTGATAGACGTGCTGGTGGGATCCCAAATCCAATTCCGTGCTGTGTTTGGAGCTCGGCTGTTGATACACAACCAAATAACAATATTTTACATGATTATTCTATTGTACAACTGGCTAAAACTGTTAACGGGAATGGTAACAATGGTGGTGATAATTTATTGGGGTTGAATCTCCCACAAAATAATCAACAACAAAATAATCAACAACAAAATAATCAAATTATTTGTAATAATAATACAAACTTCCATGATCAACAACTATCATTCATAAACAATTCAAATAATAATAATAATAATAATAATAATAATAATAATAATAATAATTCAAACATTAATACTCATTTTAATCTATTTGATCATTATGACCATCATCATCATAATAACCAACAATTTAACTCACTCCTCCCGCAGCACCACCAACACCAACACCAACAACATGGCCAATGCGGAAATCAATATAATCAACTCCCACCAAACCAATTAAACTTCCACCAACAACAACAACTTCAATTTATTCAACTCCCTCAAACCCGCCCTTGTTCAAGCAATCCACAAAGTGAATGTAACACTACTGATGACGAACATCATCAACAAAATCAAATTGGTGGTATTAACCCTAATAATAACAATAATAATAATACACCATCTGTTACTACATCTAATCATCCTATTGTTCAATCTATTGTACCAATTCAGTTCATCAATGATCAAAAAATATTGAATTATATTGACGAAAACCGTGGAAACCTCGACAAGTATAAACTGTGGTGTAATACATGTTCATTATTATGTGATAAACCAGCACATCATATATCTATGCATGAATTATTCTTTAATCATATGATTCAACCATATGATCAAAATATTAAAATCTGCCGTGTATGTTTAGTTGGGACTAAAAGTACATCATTAAATAGTCATTTAAAATCATACCAACATCGTATTTTATCATTACGCGCTGCAAGTATTGATGACCCATTTTCTGAAAATCGTGCTAAATTGCTAAATCGTGCCACAGAATTTCAAAAAGTTGAGCAATTACGTATCGCTTCGTTACTCCCACCACCGTCCCAACCACAAATTTCCCCCCAAAATGATGCATTTAGTACATTATCTGCTCTAGATATTCAACAATTTCAACAATCTTGGGCTAAATCAGCCCCTTTGGCGTTCAATAGCCTTGATGTTGCTACACAAACCGATAAACAAAAATTCTCACACATCAACGTCTCCACCCAAACACATCTCCCGGCTCAATCCCATTCAATTTTAATCTATTCTAAACACCCCAAAGTTGAACCGATTGCTCTGG
>Ga0256901_1001839_pt1 | contig 10240 bp, 9 predicted proteins | sample MC6MC0689MT_FD_190200 | JGI IMG/M metagenome (GOLD analysis project Ga0256901, IMG submission 190200) | Metatranscriptome of enriched soil aggregate microbial communities from Iowa State University, Ames, United States - MC6-MC0689-MT... | ecosystem: Environmental > Terrestrial > Soil >... | reverse complement strand
TCTGTATATAACGTGTGGGTGGCTTGTGAGCAACGCCGTGGATTCTTTGCGCTAATTTGTTATGCAGAATCAATCCTGCCGCAATACACCGTTTATGCAGGATTTATCCTTGCTGCAACAAGTTGATTTTAATCAGACTTATCCCGTTATCCACAGAAAACACCCTGTGTTAACTACTATTACTAAACATATATATCTATAAACCAATATAAAACCAACTTCATATTATCGGCTCGGTACGGCTCAATACCTTCCTCTGTACAAAACCATTCGTGCCATTGGGCATATTTATTGCAGTTCCTGCAAACAATTATCTCCCATACGGAAGCCCCCTAAGCAAGAGGAAGTTGTGCTCGATAAAATCAGTAAAAAAATCCTGTCCGAGTTACAGGACGACGGTCGCATCAGTAATGTCGAATTGGCCAGCCGTGTGAACCTGTCCCCTGCTGCCTGCCTCGAACGTGTGCGCAAACTGCAAGAGGCCGGCTATGTTCTCAAATACACCGCGCAATTGAACCCACAGCTGCTCGATGTATCGCTATTGGTATTCATTGAAGTGGTACTGGAAAAAACGACACCGGAAGCATTTGATGAATTCAAGGAACACGTACAACGCATCCCTGAAATTCTGGAATGCCATATGGTCGCGGGTGGTTTCGACTACCTGATCAAGGTACGGGTCGCAGACATGCCGGCGTGCCGTACATTTCTGGAAAAGACATTATTGCGGCTGAAAAGCGTGCGGGAGACGCGAACCTATGCCGTGATGGAAGAAGTGAAAAATACGGTCAAACTGCCGATCCGATAATCTGGAGTGATCCCGACGTTTCGGACCGGCGTTGCTGTTGACGTTACGGTGACTTAGTGATGCGTGATATGGCCGATACCCTCTTCGGTACTGGCGCTTAACTGCGAGCGCAGCCATTTATGCGCCGGATTACGTGCATCCCGTTCATGCCACAGCATATCGACGTGGACGTCCGGCAGTTCGAATGGCAAATCCTTGGCGATCAACGCTTCCGCCATCCCGGTCGATGCAATCAAATGACGCGGCAAAACCGTGATCAGGTCTGAACTGGCTACAACGCGCCCAGCCGTGAAGAATTGATTGACGGTCAACAGGATGCGGCGCTGACGTCCGAGCGCCGTCAAGGCCTCATCCATCAAGCCCTTGGCCCTGCCGGAGAAGCTGACCAGCAAGTGATGTGCGTTGCAATATGTATCCAGCGTCAATTCCTCTTTCGCCAGTGGATGGTCCTTGCGCATCACACACACATATTCACCGGTGTACAGACGTTCATGCCGAATTTGCGAAACGGCGGTATTTTGACCGCTGGCCAGTTGCGCCACAACGCCGGGGAAAAAGCCGATCGCCAGATCGATATCGCCGCGCAACAACATTGGCCGCGGTTCACGCGTCGTCAGCGGCACCATGCGGACATTCAAACCTGGCGCATCCCGTTCGATCGAACGAACCAGAAATGGCAACCATAATGCAGCCGTCGCATCTGCCATTGCCATACGGAAAGTTGTGCTGGCGCGAGAGACATCAAATGTATCCGGGGTAACCGCTGCTTCAAGCTCGGCCATTGCTCGACGCACGATCGGCCACAACTCTTCGGCACGTGACGTCGGCTTGACGCCATGTGCGGTACGAATCACCAGTTCATCGCCCAATGTATCGCGCAAACGGCGCAATGCATTGGACACGGCAGGCTGGGTCATCGCCAGCAAATTGGCGGCACGTGTCAGGTTTTGCTCGGTCATGACAGCGTCAAATACGCGAAGCAGGTTCAAATCCAGTGTCAAAAAACTCATAGGTGCGTTACCCGGTTAAACAAACTAAAAACGTTATTATTATTCATGTTGCGTATGACTCATATCCAATATTGTAATTAGATTTATATCTTACCCTTCCCTATACTCAGATCGTCAACAGGGTGAAAGAGAAGGAAAGAATCATGTCCGCATTACCAAACAAGTTTTTCTCATCGAATCAAACTGCATTTGCGCTCAACCGCAAGGCGAATCAGATCGCCCAAACAAATCCTGCAATGGCTGCCGAATTGCGCCTGCTCGCTTACCAGCAATCGACGAATACTTCTAACGGCAACATCAGCGGTAAAAAGCAGCCAAAAGCAAAATCCGTATTCAGCATGAACCGCAAGGCAAATCGTGTAGCCCAGACACAGCCACGGTTGGCTGCACAGCTACGTTTCCAGGCTGCTTACGCTTAACGCATAACGGGCATATCAGGTTGAACGCGAACGAATTTTTATATCTGATCAATTCCATGCGCTATTTGCGCTACATGCCACGCAATGTCTATGCCGGGCATGTTTCAAGCATATTGCGTCGGCCGCGGACTTTGCAAGCCGCCGTGGTCAGCAGGTGGTTACGTATCAAAGGCGGCTCGGCACAGCGTCTTCAAGGTTGAAACGTTTTACATTGTTACCGATTACCCCTCCCTCTCAAGGAAGGTCTTTTAGCCCTGCGAGCACTGCTCTGCGGGGCTTTTTTTCGGCCGTAACGGCCCCATCTATGTTGTATCCGAACCAGCTAATTGCAGGTAGTTCATGGTAAAGACACGAAACTGATGCAAAATGCAAATGCAAGTCGTCACCGTAGTATTCCACAGCAGTTGTGACGATTAAGTGAAGTTGAATTTGTCAGGAGTCAGCAACTTGGGCCAACTCATTAAAAACAACTACACCAACGGGGCGTTATTGAAAGATCTGATGACGATCCCGCCGATGACCGCGCAACAACATGCGGAAATCATGCGGCAACGAATTGCACACCGCAGAATGCTGGAAGAAGCGAAAGAATTGAAATCAGCGAGCGACGACAGCTACGCAGAAGACAAATAGACGCGCAGCACATAGTAGTTCTACTAGGCGTTGCAAGATTTGGATGTTTGGGCAGCAGATAATTCTGCCCGAGGGATAGCAATATTCAAGCGCATCGTTTCGATGCAATCTAAATCTCAACGCGAGGCTGGACAAATCGGGCCGCTCTTTACTGTGGTTTGTCTCGATGATTGCCTTGCCAAGTTTGTGGCTTAGCTCCCAGACCAATACATTCTTCATTCATCTCATCACTGATAGCTGAGATCTAAAGCAGTGTCATCGCTATTTGAAAATACGTAGCTGACGATCGGTATCGTGATCTTTATATGCTTAGAAAGTAAAAAAGCTGCGCACCTCACGGTTACGCAGCCTTTTTGCAAATGAAATTTGATCGATCTGATCAGACCATCTTGTGTGTACGAACAGCTTCCAGCACGATTTCTTTCAAACCTTCGCCGTTATGATGCTCGACGTGTTCCATCAATGCGATACGCATACGTGGATCCCACGCTCTTCTCAGATGGCCGGCGATTTCATCCAGCGACTGCTTGCGATCTCGCATCGATTCGAAAAAATCGCCGATCTGATTGGCCATCGTGATCAGCGTGTCTATGGTATTGCCGCTCATGTATCGTTCCTCAATTATCTAATGTTTGTTACTTCAAACCGTCGCGAATCAGACGATGTGACTGTGCATAAACAACATGGCTGCGATCGCGAACAAAACCCACTAACGTGACGTTGGTTTCTTCCGCCATTTTGATGGCCAGACTGGTAGGCGCCGAGATGGCAGCAATGAATCCAATCCCAAGCGTCGCCGATTTCTGCACCATTTCATAACTGGCGCGACTGGTAATCAACGCTGCACCTGCCTTGAAATCACGCTTCTCGCTCGCCATGGCACCGATCAGTTTGTCGAGCGCGTTATGGCGGCCGACATCCTCACGAACCAGATCGACCGTGCCATCCAGATTCATCCATGCAGCAGCATGCGTAGCGCCTGTATAACGCTGCAGACGCTGTTGTTCGCGCATAGCCTTCATGCCCGCATAAATCTGTGTGGCCGAGAACATCGCTGTGCTGGCCGTCGCGCCTGGTCGACGGATTGCCTGTTCCAGCGTTTCCGCGCCACACAAACCGCAACCTGTACGGCCGGTCAGATTGCGACGCTTGTCCTTCAAAGCGACAAAGCGTTCGGTCGCTACCTGCAATTGCACCTGAATGCCGTCACAGCCCTGAATGACTTCGCAGTCGTACAGTTCGGACTTGTTCTGCAAAATGCCTTCACTCAACGAGAAGCCCAGTGCGAAATCTTCCAGGTCGTATGGCGATGCCATCATCACGGCATGCGAGATGCCGTTGTATTCCAACGCGACCGGGATTTCTTCCGCGACATCATCCTCACAGATGGTGTGCTGATCCGCATCCCATTTTTCTACTGGGACGCGAACCAGCGCAGTGCGTTCGTCGTCGGTGATTGCAGTCATTACATCATCCTTGCGTAGCGATTACTTCGTTGCCGTTGCTTCGCGAGGAATGAGTTTGCTGCTTGCGAAGCTCTCTTGTTCCTGATTGAAGCGGTTGTACGAACGTTGCCAGTCGGACGGTTGGGTTACCGGCGTTACCTGCACAGCGGTTACCTTGTACTCAGGGCAGTTGGTTGCCCAGTCGGACGAGCTGGTCGTAATCACGTTTGCACCCGATTCCGGGAAGTGGAACGTAGTGTAGACCACACCTGGCTGGATACGCTCGGTAATATCGGCGCGCAACACGGTTTGACCTGCACGCGATTCGATACCAACCCAGTCGTCCTGCTTGATGCCGCGTTCTTCTGCGTCGTGTGGGTGGATCTCCAGACGATCTTCGCTGTGCCACATGTTGTTGTGGGTACGGCGGGTTTGTGCACCTACGTTGTACTGCGACAGGATACGACCGGTGGTCAGGATCAATGGGAACTTGTTGTTGACCTTTTCACCGCTACCGAAGTACTTGGTATTGATGAAGCGACCTTTACCGCGCACGAATTCCTTGATGTGCATAGTTGGCGTGCCTTCTGGAGCTTCCGCGTTACATGGCCACTGGATGCTGCCACCCAGTTCATCGATACGCTTGAAGCTGACGCCGGTGAAGGTTGGCGTCAATGCAGCGATCTCATCCATGATTTCACGTGGATGTTTGTAATTCATTGGGTAGCCCAACGCATTCGACAGCATTTGGGTGACTTCCCAATCGCCTTTGCCCGATTTTGGCGGCATCACTTTGCGTACGCGCGAGATGCGACGTTCAGCATTGGTGAAAGTACCGTCTTTTTCAAGGAACGACGAACCCGGCAGGAACACGTGTGCGTATTTCGCGGTTTCGTTCAGGAAGATGTCCTGAACGATGATGCATTCCATTTTTTCCAAAGCGCCGGTCACGTGTTGCGTGTTCGGATCGGATTGAACAATGTCTTCACCTTCGCAGTACAGACCCATGAAGGTGCCGTCCATTGCCGCGTCGAACATGTTCGGAATACGCAGACCTGGTTCCGGATCCAGTGTGCAGTTCCATACCGCTTCGAATTCGGCACGAGCGACTGAATCCGATACGTGACGGTAGCCTGGCAGTTCGTGCGGGAACGAACCCATATCGCACGAACCTTGCACGTTGTTTTGACCGCGCAATGGGTTCACGCCAACGCCTTCACGACCGATGTTGCCGGTTGCCATCGCCAAGTTGGCGATGCCGATCACCATCGTCGAACCTTGTGCATGTTCCGTAACGCCCAAACCGTAATAGATCGAACCGTTTTTGCCTTCGGCAAACAGACGAGCTGCGCCGCGAATATCCGCTGCAGGAACGCCTGTGAATTGCTCCATGGCTTCCGGCGAGTTTTCTGGCAGCGAAACGAATTCTTGCCATTCGTCGAACGAGTCAACATCGCAGCGTTCTTTGATGAAGTCAGGCTTGTGCAGGTTTTCGGTGATGATCACGTGCGCCAGTGCATTGATGATCGCAACGTTGCTGCCTGGTTTCAGTTTCAGATGGTAATCAGCCTGGATGTGCGGCGATTTGACCATTTCAGTCGTACGCGGATCGACAACGATCAGTTTTGCGCCTTCGCGCAGACGGCGTTTCATTTGCGACGCGAACACTGGGTGACCCGAAGCCGGGTTGGCGCCGATGATCATGATGACGTCAGACTTCATCACCGATTCAAAGGTTTGCGTACCAGCGGATTCGCCGAGCGTGACTTTCAGACCATAGCCGGTTGGCGAGTGGCAAACACGTGCGCAGGTATCGACGTTGTTGTTGCCGAACGCTGCACGCACCAGTTTTTGAACCAGATAGCCTTCTTCGTTGGTGCAACGCGACGAGACCAAACCACCGACCGAACCCTTGCCGTATTTAGCCTGGATGCGTTTGATTTCGGATGCCGCGTAGTTAATTGCTTCGTCCCACGACACTTCTTTCCATGGATCGGTGATCTTGCTGCGAATCATTGGTTTCAACATGCGGTCTTTATGTGTTGCATAGCCCCATGCAAAACGACCTTTGACGCAAGCGTGGCCTTGGTTGGCTTTGCCGTCCGGGTTTGGCACCATGCGGACAACTTCGTTACCTTTCATTTCGGCCTTGAACGAGCAGCCCACACCGCAGTATGCGCAGGTGGTGACTTTGCTGTGTTCAGCCTGGCCCATCATAATGACGGTTTTTTCGGTCAGCGTTGCAGTTGGGCATGCATCGACGCAGGCACCGCACGAAACGCATTCCGACTCAATGAAGTCTTCGTTCTGGCTGGCGGCAACGCGTGAAGTAAAGCCGCGGCCGTCGATCGTCAGAGCAAACGTACCTTGTGTTTCTTCGCAAGCGCGAACGCAGCGGTTACAGACGATACATTTCGAAGCATCGTAGGTGAAATACGGGTTGGATTCGTCTTTTTCCAGCTTCAAATGGTTTTCGCCATCGTAGCCGTAACGCACGTCGCGCAGACCGACCACGCCAGCCATGTCTTGCAATTCGCAATTGCCGTTGGTTGGGCAGGTCAGGCAGTCGAGCGGGTGATCCGAAATGTACAGTTCCATCACGCCACGGCGGATGTCTGCCAGTTTCGGCGTTTGTGTTTTGATCTTCATGCCGGCTTCCGCCGGCGTGGTGCACGATGCTGGATAGCCGCGGCGACCTTCGATTTCAACCAGACACAGACGGCAGGAACCGAACGAGTCCAGGCTTTCTGTTGCGCACAGCTTCGGCACGTTGATGCCGAATTCAGCTGCAGCGCGCATGACCGACGTACCTTGCGGCACGGTGACGGTGATGCCGTCAATTTCCAGGGTGATCAGCGTGGCCGAAGTGCTTTTCTTCGTGCCGTAATCGATACCGTTGAGTAAGTTCATTTTTCGCTCCAGTGTCTCAGCTTAAGCTGCGGTTGCTAATGGTTGATCGCCAAAATCTTCAGGGAAGTGGTTCAGAGCAGACAACACCGGGAACGGTGTCATGTTGCCCATTGCACAAAGCGATCCCGTGACCATCACATCGCACAAATCACGCAGCAGATGAATTTGCTGTGGCCGATTTTGGTTAGCGATGATTTTGTCCATGACTTCTACACCACGTGTCGAGCCAATACGGCACGGTGTGCATTTGCCACACGATTCTTCCGCACAGAAGTGCATCGCATAGCGCGCTTGTTTGGCCATGTCGACGGTATCGTCGAAAGCAACCAAGCCACCGTGGCCGACGGTCGAAGCAACTGCTGCAAACGCTTCGTAGTCGAACGGTGTGTCAAACAGCGATTCCGGCATGTAGGCGCCGAGCGGGCCACCCACCTGGACGGCACGAATCGGACGACCCGATTCCGAACCGCCGCCGAAGTCGTACAACAACTCTCTTAATGTGACGCCGAAGGCTTTCTCTACAAGGCCGCCGTATTTCAGGTTGCCGGCCAGTTGCATCGGCAACGTACCGCGCGAACGGCCCATACCGAAGTTTTTGTAGAATTCAGCGCCGCGAGACAGAATCAATGGTACTGCGGAAAGCGAAATGACATTGTTGATGACCGTCGGTTTGCCGAACAGGCCTTGCAACGCTGGCAGTGGCGGTTTGGCGCGAACCATGCCGCGTTTGCCTTCGATACTTTCCAGCATCGCGGTTTCTTCGCCGCAAACGTACGCGCCAGCTGCCTTGCGTACTTGCAGGTTGAAGGTGCGGCCGGAACCGAGAATGTTTTTACCCAGATAGCCGGCTTTGTTTGCAGCGTCGATTGCTTCGTTCAGGTTGGCGATCGAGTGCGGGTATTCGGAACGGACGTAGATGTAACCTTCGGTTGCCTTGACAGCCAAGCCAGCGATCGTCATGCCTTCGATCAGCATGAACGGGTCGTCTTCCATCACCATGCGGTCGGAGAACGTACCGGAATCGCCTTCGTCGGCGTTACAAGCGATGTATTTCTGATCTGCTTCTGCGCCGAGCACGGTTTTCCATTTAATACCGGTCGGGAAAGCCGCGCCGCCGCGACCACGCAAGCCGGAATCGGTGACTTCCTGCACGATAGCCGCAGGTTCCATCGCGATCGCTTTTTTCAGGCCGACGTAACCGTCGTGCGCCAGATAGTCGTCCAGGGATACCGGGTCGGTGATGCCGACGCGTACGAATTGCAGACGTTCCTGCTTTTTCAGGTACGGGATTTCTTCGGTCAAGCCCAGTGCTTTTGGATGTTTGCCGCCAGTAGTGAAACCTGCGTCGAACAAGCCGGCAACTTCGTGCTCTTCAATCGGGCCGAATGCGATACGGCCGGCGTCGGTTGCGACTTCCACCAGCGGTTCCAGCCAGAACATGCCGCGCGAACCGTTGCGCACCAGTTTGATATCGATGCCGCGTGCTTTCGCTTCTTTGGCGATCGCTGCTGCAGTTTCATTGGCGCCGAGCGCCAGAGCAGTCGAGTCGCGTGGGACAAAAATGGTAACGGTCATTGGACACCCCGCTTGGCCTGGATCAGGCGATTGAATTTTTCATGAGAAACGCGTGCGTACAAATCGTCGTCGATCTGAATTGCCGGGCCGCTTGCGCATTGGCCGAGGCAGTACACAGTTTGCAGCGAGAATTTGTTGTCGTCTGTCGTGCCGTGGAAATCGCAGCCCAGCAGTTCTTTCGCGTGTTCAGCCAGCGATTCGCAACCACGTGCCTGGCAAGCTTCTGCGCGGCAGATTTGCACGACGTGTTCGCCGACTGGGTGTTGGCGGAAAAAATGGTAATAAGTGATCACGCCGTGCACTTCTGCGCGGGAGATATTCAGACCGTCAGCGATAGCCGGCACGACGCTTGGTGGAATATAACCAACCACGCCTTGAATATCGTGCAAGATCGGCAGCAATGCGCCAGGCGTTGCTTTGCGTTGTGAAATGATCGACTCAACTGCCGCCATATCAAATGTGTTCTGGGTGCTCATAACGAGGCTCCTATCAACGACATCAGTGGCGATGCTACGTGCCGGGAAGTCGAAAAATCAAACGAAAACATGCTGCTCTTCCTTTAAAATTATCTTGAATATATGCTTTTAAAAGCATATAGTTTGCAGGTAAATCACTCCATCCCGCGAAAGGTACCACTGTCAGTGTGGTATTTCAATACGGTTTTTCCGACGTATTTACAAAAGACGTGTAAACACGACATCTATATGCTGTTTATTGCATATGAAAACGGTGATATCAGATATTCATTCTAGGCGTTTTCCACATTATGTTCAAAGTCATCATCAATCCGCATTGGGAGATCAAACACCACGCCGACGCGACGATGGACACCGCAGTGCTGCTCGAATTGTTGACGGCAATCCAGAAAACCGGGTCCATCACCAACGCTGCACGTACTGTTGATTTGTCCTATCGCTATGCTTGGGGCATGCTGCGCGACGCCGAAAGCATGTTTGGCACGCCGTTACTGAATTCAGACCGCGGTCGCGGTACCTCGTTGACGCCCTTGGCGGAAAAACTCATCTGGGCCGATCGCCGTATCCGCGCGCGTTTGTCGCCGATGCTGGAAAGTCTGGCGTCTGAACTTGAAAACGAAATCGGCAAAACCCATTCGCTACGGCTGGACGCCAGCCACGGTTTTGCGGTTGATGCGCTACTGCATCAATTAATGGAAGCGAATCTGCCGGTCGACTTGCGCTACCGCAACAGTACCGATGCGGTAGCCGCATTGTCGCGACGCGAATGCGATCTGGCCGGTTTTCATGTTCCGCTCGGCGAATTCGAAACCAAGGCGGTCGAGCGCTACGCGCAATGGTTGAACTTGCGCGAACATTGCCTGGTGCATCTGGCGGTGCGCACCCAAGGCTTGTTCGTCTCGCCGGGGAATCCGAAAAATATCCGGACGCTGCAGGACCTGACACGGCCCGGCGTGCGCTTCGT
>Ga0256901_1001836_pt1 | contig 10246 bp, 4 predicted proteins | sample MC6MC0689MT_FD_190200 | JGI IMG/M metagenome (GOLD analysis project Ga0256901, IMG submission 190200) | Metatranscriptome of enriched soil aggregate microbial communities from Iowa State University, Ames, United States - MC6-MC0689-MT... | ecosystem: Environmental > Terrestrial > Soil >... | reverse complement strand
TTTCCACTGCGCAAATATCTGTTCTACTTTAGGCGATTGTGCCACTATATGACCCGCCAAAGCATTGGCATAAAAACGGTTAAACGTCTGTTCCGCACACTCATAAGGATACTCCATCAAATAAGGCAAGGCCTGAACGGCATACCAGGCTGGGTTTCCAGTAAATTCTACCGTTAGTGCATGGTTGCTTAATGTGTTGCTACTTTGGTTCAATAATTTGTCAAGCGTAAACGTTTTTTCTCCATTGCCTTTAACTGGCATCGGTAGTGTTTCGGTAACCAATGTTCTGTTGGTAATGACCGGCAAAGTATTTTCTTCACCATCGCTGAAGTTGCCTGCCTTGGCTACAATGCGCACCACTACTGGGGTATACATCGTTTCTGGAATATGGATAGTCCAATTGGCAGTGGTACTTTGACCTTTAGCAACAGAGAAATTTTGCTTGTTATTGGTAATTCTAAAAGGAAGATGCACTTGCTGTAAAGTAGTAGCATCAAGGATTTCCAGCGTGGCTTCGCCGTTAAGCGCATCGTTGCTCAGGTTGCTGATTTTGCTGCTGATAACAATATCATCATTCTGGCGGAAGAAGCGTGGTAGATTAGGCACCACCATCAAGTCTTTCTGCGTTTTTACCTTGCCTTCCAGATAGCCAGTCTTCCAGTCTTTGGTATGTGCAAAGGCCATCATCTTCCATTCGGTCAAGGCTTCTGGCATCGTGAATTTGAACTTCACATTACCTTCGGCATCGGTGGCCATTTGTGGGAAGAAGAATGCGGTTTCCTGAAGATTCTTGCGAACTTTCACTTCTTCTTTCAATGCACCCGCTTTTGTTGTGATAACTATTACGCCATTAGCTCCTTTAGTACCATAAAGTGAGGTAGCTTCAGAATCATTCAAAAGAACAATGTTTAAAATGTCTGAGGGAATAATGCTATTAATATCACCTTCGAAGATTTCTCCATCTACTACATACAATGGATTTCCGGATGAATTCGGTGAGCCTAATCCTTTCATTCTAACGATTAGCCCACTTCCCGGCTGCCCACCACCACTTGTAACTTGAATTCCTGGAGCTGCACCTTCTATTTCCGTCAAAGCATCATCAGAAACACTTGATTCCATTTTTGCAGATGGCGATGGTGCATTTTTGTATAAAGACGACGTTCCTCTAATTCTCAAATCACGATTTAAGCTTCTGTAAATAGTATTAGAACTTAAATCTTCTATATCATCATAACTCTTCTCAAAACTTCTATATTCTTCCCGCTCCCAATATTTCAACATTAGGTTATTAGCTATACCAAATCCATAATTGCTATTCCAATTGGCATAAGCATAATTTTTAGGAACTAATTTATTCCAATTCCAACCATGTTGTTTAAAGGCATCGAGCGATGCATCGTACATACCGGCCAATAATTCAGCGGCTACTTTTTCTTTCTTATTGCCTTTAATAGTCAAGGTCCATTCGTCGGCAGCGCCAGGTTGCAGCTTGTCGCGGTGCGTAGCCCACTCCAGTTGCAGGTCTTTGTTACTCCAAGGTATTTGTACGTTTTGTGTTGTAGTATACACCCTGCTATTCGATACATACAACCAAGAGAAACCTACACCACCGCGATCGTCTTCTTCAACGGTAAAGCTTATCGGATTTTGTTCAATCCTTATAGGGTTTTGAACCCTATAAGGATTCTGGGTGCGTAATAAGTAAGGATTATCCACACCTGTAGCCACCCATAATTCCACTTTATCGCCAGGCTCATACACACTTTTAGCTGTATAAGTCATGAACGGTTTTTGGTTGGCTTCTTTTTTCGCCGGTGCCCATACATGCGTATATTTCTTTTCTAGTATCTCGTTGCCTTGCGCATCTTTACTACTAATTTCTATTACATACCAACCATTTTGGTACCAGGTAGCTTCTGGTATATTTACTTTGCCATCAGCAGTTGTAGTCAAGGTTTGCTCGTGTATTGTTTTACCTTTCTCCCAATTCAAATAATTGCTCTCATCCTTGTATTCATCTACAGGAAAGGCTTTGCGAAACGCTGCCTCTGTCATTACATACTGGTCGGGTGCTTCCCATAAGCGCTGGCGCAACAAGCCCGGGAAAACTAATTTGGCAATCGAGACTTTAACGGTAGCCGGTGTAAATACACCATTCAAATTTTCTGTACGAATCGAAATCGCTTTCAAATCTTCTGGCTTGCTGTCTTCGCTAATACCCGTTATAATTTGTAAAGAACGATAACCACAATTCACACTTGCATTGCCGCTGCGTGTTTCGCCATTGATGTCTGTAATATCTGCATACACCGTATAAGTGAATACCGGCAAGGCTTTTGCGTCAACGCTTCTATCTGGAATAGTAGTAAAGCTAATATCAAAAGAACCATCTTCTTTCGTTACGGCTTCGCCATTCGTAATTTCCATTTCGGGAGAAGAAGGCATGCCCCAACGATAGAAACACCAGTAGTAAGGGAAACGCGCACGACGCACTACCCTATATTTCACTGTTGCACCATCTATATTATTGCCGGCATAGGCTTTAGCAAAGCCTTTTACTTTTACTTCTTCATTCAATGCATAGCTACCGTCTAAGGTGTCAAACTCTACATAGAATTTAGGGCGCTTATATTCTTCTACTGAGAAACGAGCTACACCATATTCCATCTCTATATCATCCGAATCTTCGTCATCCTCGGGTTCGTCTGTAATATACATTTGCCCGCCTAGTAAGCCTTCTGGTGCTGTGAACTTGCCATTAAAAGAACCAAAGTCGTTAGTAGTAAGGTCTAAAGAAGACACCTTCTGTCCATTGGCATCATAAAAAGTAACGGTAGATTTTTGATTGGCTACCACATTATTTTCTTTACCACCTCTAGCACTATTCACCATAATACCTTTAAAGTGGATAGTCTGCCCCGGGCGATAAATAGCACGGTCGGTAAAGAAAAAAGTATGCGTAGATGCAACATCTGCTTGTTCCCTATTTCTGTAAGTATTAAAATAGCCACCTACTTGTAATACATCATTGCCCAATTGCAGTGTGATGGCGTTTAAGCGGCTGTCATAATTATTTTCATCATTTGCAGGCAAAGCTATTTTACCGTCCTTGTCCGAAATAGCATTACCCATTTTCACAGGTTCATATTCGTAAGTCTTATTGTTATATTTCTGCGACCAAAACTGCGCTTTCGCATTGGCTACAGGATAGCCGGTTTTTCTATCCAATACATAACCAAATAGCTTATTGTTCTCCATTACAAAACTCATGGACGAAACCTGAAAAGGCGTAGCCGTAACTATATTGTCCTTTCCGCCAATATCATTTTTTACAGAAGCCACGAATACGTAAGCGCCTGCAGGCAAAGCTTCCACTAAAATTTCTGTGCTATGCTGCTCCATATCTTCACTACCGGGCAATGCTTGTTGCCAGCTTTTCACGGGTGCTAACTTTTGCAAAGAAGCCAAAAGCTTTTCGCTGTTCTGATTTCTGCTATTGGTTTTAGCATCGCTATCTACTTTATACAATTTCAGGTAAACAGTAGCCGTGTTTTTATAAGTAACTAGGGCACGCAAATTTTCATTAGGTATATTTACTTCCTCTGTCTGTACAGAAATAGATTGCTGCTCCAAGGATTGCAACAAGTTGTGGGCATTGATGCCACCTTCGGTTGTGGGGTATTGTTTTATTATTTGTTGCAGCTTAGTTTTTACAGCAGGCAAGTTGCGATTTTTACTGTCTTTATTATTACTTGCTACTTTACCGCGATAAGGCCTTACAGGTTGCTCATTACCCATTTGCTGCACGGCTATCAGGTACGAAACCTGCGCCACCGCTGGCTTTCCTGCATATTTTTGCTCTAGATGTTGTAGTGCTTTTAAGTATAAACTGTCCTTGTCTTTGCTTACTGAATTGTTATGTACAAAATTCAAACGCTGCAAATCCGCATCTATCAAGGCATCTGGCTGTGCATCGCTCAAATGAAAAGCTATAATTTCCTGATACAAACGCAAGGCTTTAAAGTGCAAAGCATCGCCATTCCTTACTTTTACGCGTACTTCGCTAAAGCGCGCAGCTTCGTCAAACCAAGGGTTGCCTTCTATTTCAAACTTATCGGCGGGATTCGTTACATCTTTTTCATCATTCTCGAAAAAAGAAATAGCCCTAAAGACCAATAAATCATAAATGGTCGGTCTGAGTTGGCGTGTATTTTTACCCTCGATAATAATAGGCGCGTATTGCGCAACAGGCACAGCTTTCAGCGCTTCTCTATTCTCGATGGAACTTTGATAGAGTTCTGAAATTTTCTTGAAAAATGCGGGTGCATCCCAGGTGGCTATATCGGCTGAAATCGTTTCTGCAAGCGCAGTTCGGTTATACAATTCATATCGGTTATTTTGAAAATACTGCCAATACATTTGCGCAGCAATGCTTTGCCATATGGCTTGCTCTACGCCTGTACTGTTAGCTATATAGCTTTCTGCTTTTTTAATATTATCAACATCAGCGTCTTCCTCGGTTTGTTGCTCAGCGCCCATCAAGAAAAGTTGCGCTTTTATAACATTCGGATTATCTTTTTTTGCTTGCGCATCTTTTAAAATATTCTGAGCAATAGTAACCGCCGATTTGGGCAAACCTCTATTGGCAAAGGAATCGGCCTTTTGCCATTCTTTCTGATACGGATTATTCATTTTATTGTTTTGAGCAAATAACGAAGGCTGAAAAACAGCCATCATAAGTAAATACAGAGCCAACAAACGTTGCAACATACACTAGATATTTTATGAATTAGGACACAAAAGTAAATCAAAATAAAGATGATGCTTGATGGTAAAATGCACAAATGGTTTCCATATTTTATTTATCTTCATAGCACCAATAGCCAAGCGATAAAATTTTATTCAATATGATAAAACAATTGAAACGCGTTGGTAATGGTATTGCGCATCTCTTCTACCCTATGCACTGCATGGGCTGCAATACCGAACTCGTAGGCACTGAGCATACACTTTGCCCCCATTGTATTATGGCATTGCCCATTACAGGATTCGAATCTCACCTAGAAAACTTAGCTTATCAACGATTTACTGGTCGTACACCCATTGAAAAGGTTACAAGTTTCGTCTACTTTAGCAAGCATGGATTGGTACAACACTTGATGCACCAATTCAAGTATAAGAACAAAATAGAAATCGGTGTATTGTTCGGCTATTTGTTAGCTGAAAATTTTAAGATTTATAATTGGCTGGATACTATAGATGCTATTGTAACCGTTCCATTGCACAAGAATAAAATAGCAAGAAGAGGTTTTAACCAATCTGATGCTTTTGCAGAAGGTATTTCGGCAGTATCCGGAAAACCTTTACAGAAAGGCGTTTTGAAAAGGATTAGAGATACGGAATCGCAGACCAATAAGACGCGCGCGGAAAGAATAGAGAATATGAGCGGTGCGTTTGACCTGCTGCGACCTGAGCAAATTGAAGGCAAACACTTATTGCTGATAGATGATGTGCTGACAACCGGTGCCACCCTAGAGGCTTGCGCAATAAGATTATTAGAAGAAAAAAATGTAAAAGTAAGTATAGCCACCATCGCTATAGCTACTGACTAAGTATATTTATTAACAATCAAACACACTATGAAAAAACAATTATTGATGCTAGCTGCTGTAGGCAGCTTATTGCAGGCACAAGCGCAATCCCGAAAGATTGATTTCGGCAATCAAAATGCCAAAACAAAGTCTGGTCAAATGATTCAGGGCATATTGAAGCGACAAGGGGCAAGCAACCATGCGCAAAAACCTACTCAAATTAAACAACGAGTGATAGCCCAAAGCTTTAATGAAATGGATGGCGGTGATGTGTATCAAGATTCTATCGTCTACAAATACTCTGGCACACGGGGTTCAGCATATGATTTCAATGAGATAGGCTACAATTTCGAATTTAGACCCGTCTATTCTCCAATGTATAATGACTATACTTATCCATTTAATCCATTCAATTTACTGGCAGACTCTATAAAAAGTTATGAAGATGGAGAGAATTATTCCATTGAAAAAGCATTTTACAGAACAGACAATAAGTTAGACTCTATTTTTGCATTCTACAATGAAGGACCTTCCGTAATACCTTCTAAAATTAATGTTGTTTATTCAAGCTCGGGACATCCAATAAAGATAAGTAATAAGGTAAGTAACGATAATGGAGCAACCTTTGAAGAGCAGCGTTACGCCGTTTACACCTATAACAATGACTTTAGTAAAGTATTAACCGACACCACTTATATTATTGGAGCTGATGTTATAATGGTGAACAACTATTCCTACAATGCAAACAACAAGGTTGATACCTTAGTGGAAGTGGTAGTTTACATGGGTACACCGCAAAGCGCCCGATATATTTTCGATTATTACAACGATGGTAAAATAAGAACCGTAATAAATGAATATGAGGTCAGCGGAACGTGGATAAACTCGGGTATGGATTCGTTGGGATATGCTGCAGGATCCGATTACTACACCTATTGGAGACAGTCGACAGGCTATGACGAACAGACACAGCAGTACATGGCCCAATTCCTAACAGAGCAATTCCCTGGTACTAATGGGCTCCCTGATTCAACCTGGCAATCTACTTGGGACGACAATACTTCAAGCTGGATAAAACAAGTAAAACATGAATATACCTTTAACAGCTTTAATAATCCAGCTACCTTTAAGTCTATCAATTACGATATGGGACCTACGCCTATTGAAGAGGGCTATGTAAATTTCTATTACGAAGAGTACGACGATGGCGTTTCGGTAAAAAACATAACCAGCAATAATCAATTCAAAGCCTATCCGAATCCTTTCCAGAACAACATTACAATAGACTGGAAGGGTAAAATAGCAAATGAAAAAGTGGTGGTAAAAATGATAAATATCGTAGGGCAAGAGGTTTACAAAAAAGAAACAACTATGAATAGCGGCCTAAATGAAATTCAATTACCCGATGTTCATGCTGGTAACTATGTATTGATTATTCAAGATGCTAAAGGGAAAACCTATCAGGATAAATTGATAAAGAAATAGCGCTCAACAATCTTAAGCGCAAGAAATGGCGAACGACATCTTTCGCCATTTCTTGCCTTTCATTCAACAAATACACCTCTATGAAAAAACAATTAGTACTAGCTTCAGCCATTTTTTGTGTAATACAAGTAAACGCACAATCCAAATTTTCCAAATCAAAAACCAACTCAGATGCTAGCAAATTGATGCAATCGGTTCTAAACGCACAATTAGCCAAAAGTTCTTTGGGACAGAAGCCTACAGTAATTAAGCAGAGAGTAATTGCCCAAAATTCTATGGAAATAGATGAGGGTGATACCTACAACGACTCTACACGCTACACTTATATTGGCTCGAAGGGTTCAAAATACAATTACAATCAGTTTTTGTACAATACTGAGTTTGACCCATATTACGCTCCCATGACTTTGGATTTCGATAACGATGGCAATCCTCTAAACTTGCTTGCAGATTCTATTAGGAGTTACGAGGATGGTGAATTGTATGCAACTCAAAAAGCATTTTACAGAAGTGACAATAAAATGGATTCCATTCGTACATCTTACGACCTAGGGGAAGATGCAAAAATTGTTGTCGACTATTCAGCCTCGGGAGTTCCGATATCCAGGCTTGGCAAAGTGACAACAGATGGCGGCGCTACCTACGAAACCTTTGATAGCGCAACATATTCCTACAATGGGGATTTCTCTAAAATTTTAGAATCCTATGCGTATTACTATGATATTGTTTCGATAAATAGATACACTTACAATGCCCAAAATAAGATGGATACTATTTTTAACACTTCTACTTTTTCTACTTTCGAACTTGTGTCAAGATCTATAATGGACTACTACAACGACGGGAGAATAAGAACGATTTTATTCCAGGCATTCGATGCTGTGTCAGGAGAATGGAAAACGGAAAGTCAAGACTCGGTAGGCTATGCGCCCGGCCAAGACTATTTTGCGTACTGGAGACAGTCACATAATTTCGACAACGATATGTTTTACGATGTGATTCTAAACGAACAATTCCCAGGGGCGAACGGCTTGCCTGACTCAGCGTGGATATCGCAACTAGCGCTTAATTCAAGCCAGTGGGTAAAGCAACAAAAATTTGAATACACTTATAATACTTTCAACAACCCTACTAAAATTAAGCTTTGGGAGTATAATACTATAGGCGACTTAGTAGATGGTGGTTACGCTAATTTTTATTACGAAGAATATGATGACGGCGTTTCAGTAAAAAACATAACCAATAACAATCAATTCAAAACTTATCCAAATCCTTTTCAGAACAAGATTACGATTGATTGGAAGGGCAAATCATCCAAAGAAAAAGTGGTAGTGAAAATGATTAATATAGTAGGCCAAGAGGTTTTCAAAAAAGAAATGACTGTGAATAGCGGCGTGAACGAAATTGAAATACCTGAGGTAAATGCTGGTAACTATGTCCTGATTATTCAAGATGCTGAGGGTAAAACCTATCAAGATAAATTGATTAAGAAATAGTATTAAATAGCAAAATAAATTTCGAGCGATAGCATATTTGTTATCGCTCTTTTTTATTTGAGAATGTCACGTTTTAAATAAGATACCCATGCTTTTTTGGTCGCAACTCCATTTTTTAAATTCGAATTTGAAGTCTTTACCTAGATTGAAAAGTCGTATTGGCATAACATTAACTAATTGCAGTGTTCAATTAGTTAATGTTGTTTACTATATTGCTAGCCAACTCTGACATAAATACCTTATCTATGAAAAAGAACTTAACAATTTTATCATTTCTGTTGTTAGCTTTTGCTATTACAAATGCCCAGTCCCTAGACTTTCAAAATGCTGAAAATAGCAATAAGCAGAAACTGATAAAGCATATTATCTCAAAACAGTTTAACAACAACCATTTACTTAAACCAACGGGCATTAAGCAACGAGTAATTGGACAAAGCTGGAACACTATACAACCAGAAGTGGGTTGTGATTCCTTACGCTATACTTACACAGGAACAAATGGTTCTAATTATGACTACAATCAATTAGAATTTCCTTTTCAATTCGCGCTCCCAGCTGTTAGGATGGATTATTTTTATGAGCGATTGAGGAGCCCTTCGGATTTATTGGCTGACAGTATCATTAGCTGTCATGCTCAAGACAATTTTGCTATATCTCAAATAGAAACCGCACACTATAGAGCTGATAAAAAAATTGATTCTATAAAAACGCATTATTTAGATGCAAATAATAGCATGCGCAAAAATCTAATGAGTTACACTGCTAATGGTAATGTCGCATCTTACACTACAATAGTGAACAGCAGCTCTATCGATACGATACAGCATACCATCTTTACCTACAACGCTAATAATGATAAAATTATTGCCGACACTCTTTATGTTGAAGATTTGGGATCATTAAACTTAGTTGGGTACAATGAATACAAATATAATACAACAGGAAATTACGACACAGTCTACAGGTTTCTAAATGGAGTTCCGCAGATGCGATTTGCTTTTGATTATTATTTAAATGGAAAACTAAGAAAAGTAACACAGCAAAATTTCGATAATAACAATTGGCTAGTAAAAGCAATAGATTCTATAGGCTACACTGCAGGATCCAGTTTCTACACCTATTGGTCCACCACTGTTTATCAAATAGTCGGAGGAAATCCTATTAATTCTGCAACTCGATACAAAATGCAATATCCGGGAACACATGCAGGACCAGATTCTGTTGCACAATTTATTTCCTATAACAATGGCTTGCTTAATCCTGTTGGTATTCATTATTATACATACAACGAATATGACAATCCCATAAGATTGGACAATAGGTTATTTTACCCAGGCGAGCCCGAATTTGTAAGATATGACCTATTCCATTATGAAACCTTTGACGACAATCCTTTATCGGTAAAGAATATTGCCAATAAAAACTTTAGCGTTTTCCCTAATCCTTTTCACAACAGGATTACAATAGATTGGAAAGGCATTGTATCAAGCGAAAAAGTAATGGTAAAAATGGTGAATATTCTTGGTCAGGAAATGTTTAAAAAATCACTGCCCATCAATAAAGGGCTGAATGAAATTCAAATTCCAGATGTAAATGATGGCAATTACATTTTGATTATACAGGATGCTGAGGGTAAAACCTATCAAGATAAATTGATTAAGAAATAGTATT
>Ga0256901_1001834_pt1 | contig 10253 bp, 7 predicted proteins | sample MC6MC0689MT_FD_190200 | JGI IMG/M metagenome (GOLD analysis project Ga0256901, IMG submission 190200) | Metatranscriptome of enriched soil aggregate microbial communities from Iowa State University, Ames, United States - MC6-MC0689-MT... | ecosystem: Environmental > Terrestrial > Soil >... | reverse complement strand
CCGATCGTCAGCGGTTTGTCGATGAATACCGGTTTGCCGAATGCCGCGATCGCCCGAAACTGCTCGCAATGAACCCGGGCGTCGACCGATTCAAGCAGAATCGCGTCGCTCGCCTCGGCCACCGCTTCCGGCGTGTCCAGCAATCGAACGCCGAACTCCTCCTTCATGCGGGCGGTAAAGCCTTCGACTCTCGCATAGCTCATCTCGAAGTCCGGAGAGACGCTCGAATAAGCCGACTCGATGATCGCGCCGGGAACATGGTACGGATGGGCGGCATCGTGCAGCAGCTCCGCGAATGCGACGACGTGAGAAGTATCCAAGCCGATGATGCCAAGCTTCAGCGGACGACGGCCCGCTGAACGTGCATCGCCATTCCTCGATAAAATGTTCATCCTACGTCTGTCACCGCTTCCTCCCGTCCAGATTTGTGCGAAGCATACATCGCGCGAACGACCGCGACCGCATGACGCGAATGCTCTAGAGACGGCCCCGGCCATTCGACCGAATCCGAGCTGGCCTCTGCATCCGAATTGGAACCGGAGTCGTCCCCCGCCTCAATCCTCGCTATCAGGTCCAGCAGCTGCAGCACGAAAGGCGGCTCCTGCCGATCCGTCTCGACCCGTTCGTATTCGCCGCCGCGGCTAAGCCAGAGCGCTTTGCCCGTCTCCAGCTTCAGCATGCCTTCCGTGAAGACGAGTTCCGTCTCGTTGCGGGCGAGGCCTTGGTAACCGGACTGCGACACCGTTGCTGGAACGCCGTTTTCCAGGTGGAGAAACGCCATGCCGCTCCCTTCGATATCCCCTTTGCCTCCGTAATGGCTCGTTACCGCTTTGACCGAATGAACGGCGGAGCCGGCCAGCCACGCGATCTTGTCGACGGAGTGCGAACCGAGATTCATCAGAATGCCGCCCCCCGCGAGCGCCTTCTGGAAAAACCACGCCGGGCGCCGGTCCTGAAAGTAATACACGTTGCGGACATCGTTGATCATAACGAGCTTGCCTAAGCCGCCCTCGTCAATTATCCGTTTCGCCGTCCGGTTCTCGGCGATATAATGCTGAGTGTGGCCAACCATGAGACGAACGCCCTGTCGACTTGCCGCCTCGATGATCTCGTCGCATTGGCCGACATCCAGCGCCATCGGCTTCTCCAGCAGCACGTGAACGCCCGATTCGATACAGAACAACGCCGCAGTCATGTGCAGAAAATGAGGGAGAGTAATAATGGCGATATCCGGCTTCTCCCGAACGATCATCTCCTTGTAATCCGTATACGCCGATAGACCGCCGTAACGCCCAGCTAACCCCTCTGCGCGCTCTTCGATTAAATCCGCCACGGCAACCGCCTTCGCCCGCTCCATTCCCGCCAGCGCAAGCAAATGCTCTTCTGCGATCGCCCCTCCGCCGATAACCGCCACGCGATAGACCATGTCGAACAACCTCTTCCCTAGGAGGCGGCCAAGGCCGCCTCCTATCGTGTATTTTTACGATACTCTCCCGGCGACAAGCCGGTTATCTTCTTGAATGTGCGGATAAACGAATTCGCGTTCAAGTAACCCGTTCGGACGGCGACCTCCTGAATCTGCAGGTCCGTGCCGGTTAGCAGCTCCTTCGCTTTGCCGATGCGGACCTCATTCAAGTAGTCGACGAAGTTCACGCCTTGCTTCTTCTTGAAATACGCCGAAAGATACGTGCCGGTAATGTTTAGCTTCCGTGCGAGAATGTCGAGAGAGAGTTCCTCCGAATAGTGCTCTTCGATATAGCCGAGAGCAAATCCGATGATCGGATCGCGTTCTTCTTTCTTCCGGCGGATCGCTACCGCGACCCCGGCCACATATGCCGTCAGCCCCTTCTCGAGCTGCTCCATAGTCAGGCACTCTTCGATCTCCTCCCAAGGAGCCCGGCGCACGTCTCCGCCCGGCGGCTCGGATTCGACCTCGACGGCTTGCAGCGTCTTCTGCGCCTTGACGACGATGTCGCGGGTGAACGACTGGAACGCTGCCGCCGTCGCGTGTACGCGAGTCATGCCGGCCAAGTGCCGCGAGACGAGCTGTCGCAGCTCAGTCTCGTTTCCGTAGCGCAGGTGGGTGTAGAATTCCTGCTCCTCTGCGGCGCTGAGCGAGTAACGCCCGGTAGACGGCCGGACATTGCACAGAATTTGCGTCTCGTCGTTCAGCATCCGCTGCTCCGTCATCGCCACGGCTTGCTCGTAAGCGGAGATAAGTTCGTAAGAGTGAGAGTAGATCGGGCTAACGCCGATCGTGAAGCAGCCATAGGCTTTATCGAGATCGAACGTCCTCTTCATCCTTTCGAGCAACGCCAGCACGTCAACGACGTCGTCTTCCGTGAATAGAAGCGTCACGATCCGATTGCGTTCAATCTGGAACGTCTGCGAATCCGGAAATCTTTCCTTGAATTCCAGTTGAATATATTCCTTATAGAGGAATACCGCCCGCTCCATCCCGTTTGCCGTCTGTTCTAGAAACCGGCGCTTAAACGCCATGTCGTAGACGATGACAAGAAACGGCTTGTCTGCGAACGACGTGCCTTTGGGCTCGCCCGTTCCCGTTCGGATCATTTTCAGCCGATTGATGTAGGCGTAATAGCGAAGCGTCGTCTCATTCTGCTTGAGATGGTGCATAGCGTCTTCGTTGGACTTGAGCAGCAGGCTCATTTTCTCCCCGATGTAATCGAACTCCGCAATCTGCGTCGCAAACGGCCCCGGCTTCTGTCTTCTGAGCGCATCCACGATTCTCTTCAGAGGCCCGTTCACGCGAAAGCTGAAAATGACGGACGCGCCCACGCTGATCAAAATCGCCACGCCGAGCAAGCCGGCAAGAACGAGGTTCAGATGCTTGATTTGGGACGAGATGTTGGCGTACGGCATCGACAAGATGTAGGTTAGCCCGCTGTCCTTGCTTTTGGTGTAGAACACGTAATAGCCGTTTCTCTTCACGTAGCCTTCCCGGCCCGGCATTTCGGACGGAGAGAGCGCCGGGGTCGACCCGGAAGTGCGATAGAGAGGTTCGCCGTCATCGCCGAGCAGCGAGAATTGACTGTCTTTAGGAAGGAACGCCTCCGTCATTTTGCGGGCGTCCAGGAAGGCGATCATGTAAACCTTCGACTGCCCGTACTCCTTCATGACGATGGGATACAGAAGGCCGATCGGTTTCTTCTGATGCGAGAAAACTTCGGAGAAGACGGCGGAAGGGAACATCTTGAAGCTGTAATCTTTGACGAACTCCTGCTGCCAAAACGAGAAAGAATATTCGTCGCTTAGATAGAATTTCTCGAACATCCGCTCCGGCTTGACGGTCCCTTCTTTCTCAATCATCAGGTTGTTTTGCGGAAAATAAAGCACGACGTTGTTCAAGCAAAGCGATTCGTTGGACAGCATATAATTGATGTCCTTCTGGACCTGGTAAACCATCTCGTAGCTGATGTTCTGCCGGTCGTTCTTTAATATCGCCACGTGGTCGTTGAAGTACAGCTGAAGCACCGACTTGCGGACGAGCGCCAGATGCTTCTCGTAATTCTCGCTGGCGAAGCCGAGGTTTAAGCTGCTGTTCTTAATGATCTCGTCCTGAATCGTATCCCGGAAAAAGGTATAGGAAAAAACGTTAAACGATAGCATCAACGCAATAATAGCCAGGAAGCTGGCAAGCAGCTTATAAAGCAACGAGTTCATTTTTCCCCGTAAGAATGCCATCTTGGAAGCCTCCCTATCCCCTCGTCGATCGCCTCTTCTCACTATAGCCGACGATCCCACTCCTTCATAGAGAAGCCCTCCGCTCAGCGATATACGAATTTCAAGATCATCACCCAATCTTTCGATTGCTGCAAAAATGCGCGTTATTCAAAGAACGGAAGATTTCGCTTCGGCTGTACCGAGGCTATGCTAAGGTCACATTCCGGACCGAAAGGAACATCGAGATGACGCTGAGTCAAAAATGGAACAAAGGCAAATGGCTATTCGCCATGTTTATTCCTTGTTTGCTGTATTACGTCCTATTCAAGTATTTGCCCATCTTCGGGATCGTCGTCGCCTTTAAGGACTATAGCCTGTATAAGGGAATTTGGGCGAGCGATTGGGTCGGCCTGAAATATTTCAGAATGTTCTTCAACAGCTCCGACTTCTGGCTGCTGCTTCGCAACACGTTCCTGCTCGGCTTCTACAATCTGGCATTCGGATTCGCGGCCCCAATCGCTCTCGCTCTCCTTCTTAATGAAATGAGGCTGCGGACGTTCAAAAGATTCGTCCAGACCGTGAGCTATCTGCCTCACTTTATCTCCAACGTCGTCGCGGCGAGCATGGTCATCATCTTCCTGTCTCCGACGGGCGGCGTATTTAACCGGATGCTGACCTCCTTCGGCTTCGATTCGATCAACTTCATGATCGAGCCAGGCTGGTTTCGCCCCATCTACGTTCTGTCCGAAATCTGGCAGCACGTCGGCTGGGAATCGATCATCTTTTTGGCAGCACTCACAGCGATCGATCCGTCCTTATACGAAGCCGCGGGCATCGACGGGGCGAGCCGCTGGCGGAAAATCGTGCATGTCACGCTGCCCGGCATTTCCTCGACGATGATCGTTCTGCTGATCTTGAAAATCGGCAGCATGATGGAGATCGGCTTCGAGAAAGTGTTCCTGCTCGCGAATCCGGCCACTTACGCGAACGCCGACATTCTGAGCACGTACGTCTACCGGGCCGGCTTGGTCAACGGCAATTTCAGCTACGGTTCCGCGATCGACCTGTTCACTGCAGCCGTCAGCTTCATTTTCCTATTGAATGCCAACTATATGAGCCGTAAATTCACCGGCAATAGCTTGTGGTAGAGAGAGGACGACAACGATGAGAAAACTATCGATATTCGGCTTGGCGAATGGGGTCTTGCTCACCGCAGTCGCGTTCGTTACGCTATTTCCTTTCCTTTATATGGCATCCGTTTCCTTGAGCGGCAGCAACTATGTGTTGAAAGGCATGGTGAGCTGGTTTCCTCGCGGCTTTAACGTGGACATGTATAAGTTCGTGCTGGATGATCCGCGCATCATGAGGGCTTACTGGAACACGATCGTGTACGCTGTCGTCGGCACAGCCGTCGCCTTGGTCGTGACGGGTTTCGGCGCCTATGCCCTATCGAAGAGAGAGATGTTTTTTCACCGAGGCTTTACGATCATGATCGTCATTACGATGTTTTTTAGCGGAGGCATGATTCCGACATTCCTCGTGGTGAGAGAGCTCGGCATCATGAACTCGATCTGGGCAATGGTGCTCCCGAGCGCGGTCAGCACATGGAACCTGCTTATTATGAGAACGTTCTTCGCGAACATTCCGAAGGAGCTCGAGGAATCCGGCAAGCTTGACGGGCTCTCCGAGCTCGGAATCTTCGCCCGTATCGTCGCACCGTTGTCCGGCGCGATCTTCGCAACCATCGGCTTGTTCTACGCGGTCGGACTGTGGAACAACTTTCTGAATCCGCTCCTTTACTTGCGGGATCCCGATCTGTTCCCGCTGCAGGTTATTCTGCGCAACATGCTGCTCGTCGGCCAGGCAGGCTCGGGCGATCTGACCGCTGCGAAGGGAGGTGATTCTCTGATTGTGGAGGAGTCGTACACCTACGCTGTCATCCTTGTCTCCACGCTGCCCATCCTGTGCTTGTACCCGTTTCTGCAACGTTATTTCGTAAGGGGAGTTATGATTGGCGCTGTCAAGGGTTAAGAAGTGCGTTATACTATTCGCAATAATAAAGGAGCCTGTTTACGATGAAAAACAGACAAATCATTCTGGCGACGATGCTGGCATTCGCTCTCCTAATCGCAGGATGCAGCAAGTCGAATAATAATGAAGGCTCGCCTTCCTCCTCCGGGACGCAGCCCGCGTCGAAAAGCCCGTCGGCTGCCGCAAGCGAGACGCCGGCTGCGCTTACCTCCAAGACGTTTACGATGCTGACCGACTCCAATCCAAGTTGGCCGTTCGACAAGGAATGGCCGGTCTGGAAGTGGATCGAGGAGAAAACCGGCGCGAAATTCAACGTCCAGCTTCCATCGGGCACGTTGTACGACGCACTGAACTTAACGTTCGCTTCCGGCGATCTGCCCGATCTTATCTTCATGCCGGATCGGACGCAAGCGCTGAAATACGGTCAACAGGGCGCGCTTGTTAACATCTTGGACTACAAGGCCAAGATGCCGAATTTTCAGAAATGGATGGAGCAATATCCGGATGTGACGAAGTCGTTCCTCGCCGCCGACGGCAAAATGTATATGCTGCCGACGCAAGGCTTTGGAGAGACGAACCGCGTCGTGTGGATGTACCGTGAAGATATTTTCAAGAAGCACGGATTAACGCCGCCTAAGACATACGACGAACTGTATACAATACTGAAAGAGCTGAAGAAGCTGTACCCGGACAGCTACCCGCTGGCGTTCCGCAACGGCATGCCCGCGATGACGAACTTGACGCCGAACTTCGAGACCAGCGACACCTACTACAAAAACGACGACGGCGATGTGATCTTCGGCCCGGCCGAGGACAACTACAAGACAATGGTCGGCTACTTGAACAAATTCTATTACGAGAAGCTCATCCCGTCCGATTGGCTGACGCTGCAGACCAAGCAATGGCAGGATTTGCTATCGACCGACCAAGCTTTCATTACAGTCGATTTCATCGGACGGATCGACTTCTTCAACGCCGCTATTCGTCAGGAAAACCCGGAATTTACGATGGCGTTCATGGCGCCTCCCGCCGGTTTGCCGGGCGGCAAGCAGCAGAACCCGTTCAAGCAAGTTGTCGAGAACAACCTGGCGATCTCCGCTACGTCCAACAATATCGACGACATCGTTAAAGTGTTCGACTTCTTCTACAGCGAAGAAGGACGAACGCTGCTCAGCTGGGGCAAGGAAGGCGAGACGTACACCGTCGAAGGCGGCCAGAAGAAAATCAATCCAACTTACGTCGATTCCTCCGACTTCCGCAAGAGAACCGGTCTGGCGACGAATGGCGCCTACACGTGGATCGACTATGACGCGCATCTCAGCCTTGCGTCCAAGGAGCTCAAATACGCTTATCAGGAAGCCCCAAAATACGATAGCAAATTCAATCTTAAGCCTTCGTTCACGGACAAAGAATACGAGACGATCTCCATCACCGGCACAGCGATCGACAAGTATCGCGACGAGCAGATCAGCAAATTTATTCTCGGCGCTGAGAGCTTGGACGATTGGAGCAAATACGTCGACGAGTTGAACAAGCTCGGCCTGCCTCAAGTGACGGAGCTGACGAAATCGGCTCTCGATCGCACAGAGAACATTAGCTTGAAGTAAGCGAGTGAAATAGGTTAGGCGAAGATCTCCCCCATTAAGAGTCAAACTCTTGATCGGGGGAGATTTCCCATCCGAATTCATATTGCATTTCGAATGAAAATCGTTATCATTAAACCCAACTTAGCGAATTAAAAGAGGGCGACCTATGATATCAAGAGGACAAGAAGCCGGGGCGCTGATTCGAATAAAAGATATTGTTTCTCTGGAAGTGCCTTTGGATGGAGAGGCGGCTTATCCGGCGAACAGCTCGTATACCGCCGTCTTTTGCTTGGGCGGCAGGGCGATGATCGCTTCGGGAAGCGAAACCGTCGAGTTGGCGCCGAACGATCCGGCCGCAAGAGCGGCTGGCCGAGGATATACGCTTGGCGCAGGAGAGCTGCCGCCCCATGTATTCGGAAGGAGCAAAAACCCGCTCCAAGTCAACATAAGGCGTCTGTCCCATCCGCTGGAGCCGGGCAAGCAGCTCGCACTTAAAAACGTCTGCTGCCTCCAGTATTTGCGGCAAAACCGCTATTCTTGCTATACCTGTCCGCGCCTTACGGCTAAGGAACGGGCGGAGTGGCGGCATTGATCGGCTGTTTGACCGGCAGTGGTCCATGACTGGCGCCTGACTTTGCGGTCAAAGCCGCCGAGAAGCCCCCAAGAACACCTCTGACGTCAGAAATTTGCTCAAGGCCAATAGGAGGATAACCGAAGGAAGGCTAACGATCGCTCCCATCTGCAGCACAATCTCGGGAGATTGCTGCAGGTCCATGCTTCTGCTTAACATAGCGACGCTGGTGATAGGAGAGTATAGTTCGGGATTGCTTATATAAACGAAAGGCGGGATATAGGAGTTCCATAGGCCGACGAAGCTCAGCACGCCAAGCCCCAGCAGCGGCTTCCATACTTTAGGCACGAAAAGGGTGAAAAAAGCATGCATCTCCCCCCGTCCCTCCTGCTCGGCCTGCAGCTTTAAGGAAGCGTAATTGGCGTTGAAGACGCTCTTCAGCACAAATACGCCCACAATCGCGACTAATCCGCCGATCAGCAGCGGGTAAGTCGTGTTGACCGCGCCCATCCCCCGATACGCCATATATTCGTGTAAAGTACTGCCCGTTCCGATCGCCAGCACAAACAGCAGCACAAGCTTATAAAGTCCGCGACCGGGCAGCCGAGAAACGGTGAGAGGATAAGCGAGCATGAGAATAATCAACAGACCGATCACGGTCACCGTGCCGTACAGGATTAGAAAAAGCATAAAATTTTGCCCCGGGAAGACATCGGATAAGGCTGGCCCGCCCCCTTCGCCGATAAGAAAAGGGTGAACAAACAGGAAGTACAGGAAAAACAGCACGATCGCCGAATACAGCGAAGCGACGACAATTCCGAGCGCGTTGCGCCCTGCAGAAGTACCGAAGCCCGAATTATAACGGGTGTCTGCGGCCTTGTCGAGATTCACCCGCTTCCCTCCCGAAGCTTGCGCGGAGCCGCGGGTGAACAGATCGCGGAGGAACCATTTTCGCACAAGAAAATAGGCCGCTAAAGTAAAGACGAGTTGAACCGCAAACTGAAACAGCCACACCGCCGAGCTGACGCCGTAATTGGCATTTATAAAGCCGATCCGAAAACCGAAGGTATCCACCGTATCGCCTACTGAATAGACGAGAGGGTTGTTCAGTAGATAAAGCAGATCGAAATCGGTGGACAGAATCGTGGACAACTGGATCAGCAAAAACGCGACAAGCGCCCGTAAAGCGGGATAGAACGTGGAAGTCTGCCGGACTCCGGGTGCATGCGAGCCGGATTGATAGGCTCGAATAGCGGCCAACGCAAGAAGCACGGGAATTCCGCAGGTTTTGAGAGCTTCTAGCAAGTAGACGATCGCCCTGAAATACGCAGGATCGGTCAGAAGCAGGCTATCTATCGAAAAGATCGATTGCGTCGGCGATAACAGATACGCCGCGACGTCCGCAACGACGGAGGACGGGATAAAGTATGGGATCAGAAATAAGAGAACGAACGCATTACGCAGCCGGGCAGATTGAATTCCGCTCAGCGCGAGCGCGAGCACAAGAGCGCCGGTTCCAACGACGCCCATATACGATAGCTTGATCGCGAGTGTATTCCCCAGAACGTTAACGAATTCCGGCATGCCGAATAGCGCTTCAAAGTTCGCCAAACCTGTCCATTCGCTCCCAAAAATACCGTAGAGCGGCTTCACATCGGTAAAGGCCATGCGAATGCCTACGATAAAAGGAATGATTTTCAACAAAAAAATGAGGAGCAGCGGCAGAAACGCCAGCAGGTAGTGAAATTTATACTTCCAAATTCGTTTGAGGTAAAGATCCAATGAAGGAGCCTCCCCTTCTCATATTCATTCACAGGCGTACCAAATTGTACCATCCAATAGCGCGGATCGTCTACAATTTCCGACAATATCCTGATTAATGACGAGTGGGAGGGCAATAGAGAAAACTGCCGGGAGCCTGCAGAATCTCTCCTGCGAATGCCGTTGCGTTACGTGATGGAATCCACATAAATTCGGCACAGCTGCTCCCGATTCTCAGGGACGGGCAAGCTTGCAGGCTGGGACTGCTCCTCTTCCGTAAGCTCCCGAATCACTTCGCTCAGAAGATCGGCGAACAGTCGATCCTTCGTATCGTAATAGCGATATAAGGTCTGTTTGGAAATCCCGGCTTCCAATGTGATGCTGTCCAACCCGAGCTTGCTAGGCGGGCGAAATAGGGTGATCTTTTTTTCCAATCCTCGAATTTGCAGCTCTATTCTGCGGACGGCAGCGCCAGCGTCCCCGGTATAACGACTTTGCCGACCAACGCATTCCCTTTGATCGCTTCCACGAGAAACCGAACGGACATCTGGCCGACCTCCAGGCGCGGAATATTGACGGTGGCGATCCTCTCGGCCATTCCCTGGCTCCCTCCGACATTG
>Ga0256901_1001833_pt1 | contig 10255 bp, 3 predicted proteins | sample MC6MC0689MT_FD_190200 | JGI IMG/M metagenome (GOLD analysis project Ga0256901, IMG submission 190200) | Metatranscriptome of enriched soil aggregate microbial communities from Iowa State University, Ames, United States - MC6-MC0689-MT... | ecosystem: Environmental > Terrestrial > Soil >... | reverse complement strand
TTTGAGTCGAAATGTTTGGGTTAAAAATAAAACAAGTCTCTAATAATGCTGGGACTAATTCAGATTCGAATTTAACCAGATGTAATGTATGTATTTGTTGAAAAATGCCCTTCATATCGATATTATCATGTTGTTCAGTCCCAAATTGTCGAAAACGTTGTACTAAGAGGTTTAATTTTTTTAAATCTTTTGAACTCCCCGGGGTTAAGCTTAATGATATCGGATTCCCTTGAATACCGGTTAATATGGCGTATTGGAGATCAGCAAATGGGTCAATAGTAGTGTTTGTTTGGGGGCGCGAGGTCGATGAGGTCGATGAGGTGGGTGAAGTCGGTGTAGGTGGTGTGGGCGAGCTAGGAGATGTAGGAGAGGCAGTGGGGGGAGGCACGTGATGAGACTCAGATATGATATAGTTTGTTGACCGATTGGTCGTTGTTGAATCCAAATCATCAATGTTAGGTAGAGGGGGGAAAAATGTGTTATCATTCGACGTAAGGGTAATAATTGAATTGGACCCAATTGGTAGTGCCGAGGATGATATTGTCGACGATTTTTTAATCAATTTGAGATCCGTTTGGATACCAAAAATAGAAAAAACAATTTGATATTGTTGTGCGATATGAATTGGGACTCCCGCAGTGAATAATTGATGTGTTTGTTGTAAATCACGTATTAGGGAATCATTACGAAGTGATGTGGTAAGATCACCAAAGAGATCGGTATCATGAGAAGTAGATGTTGGTGCTTTTACAGCTTTGGTGTTTGAATTGACTAAGCGTAAAACATCATGGTAAATCGTATCGAAATTATTCAATGTAAGGAGCTGTATAGAACTTTCAAGATTATGAATACGTGAATAAATTTGTCCAGTTTCAAAAATTAATTGTCGCGATTGTTTTAGTAAATATTCACGTTTTTCTTTTTGTATTTTTTGTTCAATCTGAGCCCGATCCAAATCTTGTTTTCGTTGTTTTTGTTCTTCACGTTGTTGACGTAAACGAGAGGTAATATCTTCACGGCGGTCAGCTAATTCATCTGTTGATAATTTTGCAGTTTGTTTACGAACAGCTGAGTTACGTGGGCGTTTACCCATTTTTTTTATGGGGTGAATTATGTTTGTTTTTGTTGGCTTTTTTCAACAACAACAACAACAACAACAACAACAAAAAAGAATTTGGCGTGGTTATAATTACGGTTATGGGGTTGTAAATACTGATTATACGGGGAGGAAGAGTATATGGGGTGATTAAGTGGGTAAGGTGGTGATGAGACAAAGATGAGGCAAAGAGAAGGAGGATAAAAATCAAGCAAAATGAAAAAAAACACACAAAAAGAGATTGGAATAGATTTTACTTTTTGTGTGAGAAACAACGAAATAAGTCGATAAGGTGAACGTGTTGAGCGATTCCCTTGAGTGTTTGAGTTCCATCCTTGAATAGATAGGTAATACCTCGGCTGGTCCATCGATGGGCGCTATAGGGACGTTTTTTTTCAAGTTTTTTGAAATGGTTTTGTTTGAAAAAAACAACAAAGAAATGAACAAAATTGAAAAAAAACGTGAATAGTGGTGATGGGTGAGGATAAAGATGGATCAGTGTGTAATTCTAAAAAATCCTTGGTCGATGACTGAACGTTTTTGGGAGTTGTTCGAGAGGGGGGCGTAAAGATCAATATTGTGGGGAAAATAATAATAATAATATCATGAAAAAAGAAAAAAGAAAAAAGAAAGAAAAAAAACGGGTTTCGGATTTTCTCTAATTTTTGGGCCCTTTCATTCTCCAAGACAACTCCGTAGGAGTCAAAGGTTGGGTTATAAATCACCAGACTAACCTTTTGATAGAAGAATAGAATCCTTTCAACCGATTCTAACTCCAACAACCCGAATACAGATCCACCCCACCCGCCTCTTCTCTTTCGCAATAAACACCTCCTCATCGATCAATTCACTCATTTTCCCCATTGGAATTGCCTCATTATGAAGATATCTCTCAATCTTTTTATTCTGCAATGGGACAAATACTAAAGTACAACTTAGAGGGGTTAAATCCGGGAAATACCTCCGAATACTATTACCAACGCGTTCAACAAGAGGAAGAAGAGAACTCCTCCGTTCATGCGGGGAAATTCAACCCTTCTCGGTTGTTTTTTTGTTTTTCAGGCAAAAAAATAACCAAAAAATAACTTTAAAAGGAAAAACTGCAATTATCGCTCGAGGTGGAAGTGCCTTTACATATACACCGATTATGATCTGTACTTGGGGGAGACACAACTGTTAGAACGGGATATGTGTCTGTAATAATCGTTTGTACCATACCATTTTCCAATCAAACCAATGAAAAACGAAACCTGGAAAATTACACTAAAGGTCGGAGTACCACTCCGCAATAACCATGTGCTGGGATATGTACGGTATTTTAACCATGTAATAGGGGAGGATATACCTGAGACGGACTATCTAATGGCAGATTTATCCAATTTAGCCCGGATCATAAAAATTGCCCTCACCAGCCGAAACTTTTCTTTTAAGCTGAATAATGAATGTGTTAATATTATAACCTCATTCCCACCACTCCACTATACAACTATCTCAGATAGTCCCGCCCCCACACCTCTAATTCTGTCATGCCCACTCTATCTTAATCATCAGATCCCTAACAGTTTCTGAGCCATTTTTTCCCTTTTTTTCCCCATTTTTTTCTCCACACTTTTTTCTTGGCTCAGAATTGAACTCAAGTTTCAAATTTCTTCATATTAAGACCACATGACTAATTATCCCCTTTTGACGGTAATGTTTGTTATTATTCTCCTTTACACTTCATCACAACTCTTATCAATCTTATTATTGCCCCTAAATCCCGTTTCTTCAATTCAACCACAATCCCCACACATTCTCTTCCCTGTTTCAATAAACCCCCCGCCACTGAACGATATCATGTCTATGATCAATTATTAATTCTAGTCTTGATTTAATCCACATTCACTTTGTCTCAACTCGATTTGATCACCTTTTATTCAATTCCCTTAGCTTTTCCACGTTTGCCTCACGCTCGACGCGCCACAAGAGTCATACATATTAATACTAACTCCTTTCCGATAATCTCACATGGATGATACTTCTATGACTGATTGGTTCCCTAACACCCCCAAAGACCCATTAAATAATACCAATTCCCAAAATGGTAACAAAATTAATCTTTTTCAAATTGGAAACCAAAATTATACAAATTCAAACACATTTTTTGATTCAATTGAAGATGAAAATCGTTTTTCTCATCTTGCCCAACTTTCTTTCAATAATAAAATACGTCCATCTGAGACCAATACTGAAATTGATCAAAATTTAGCACAATTATATGCAGATCTATTCGCTCCACGTAATTCACATCATTATGGTGTAATTACTGAACAAAATAAACCGATTAGCGCAAATCCACACTTGTTACCAAAATGGAAAGAACAAAATGTTGAAAAATCTCAAAATTGTTTTAAACTTTTAGCCTCCCATCAACTTGGTCTTGGGGTTGAATTCTTTCCAGCTGCTATTCCCACATTAAGTGGGATTAATACTGGCATAAATAGTAAAAAACAACCCCTCCAATCTGAATTTAAGACTTTATTCCATCAAGCTCAACAAGCTCGCTTTTTTAATCGAATTGACGAAAAAAATGACCAAAATGTCCCAAATTCGGCTCCCCAAGTCCAAAGAAAACGTTTTTGGAATTATTCGCCATTATTGGCTTTATTACTTAACTTTTCCCCCCATCCTAATATTTTACCAGTTGAAAGGCATATATTTCCGGTTAATAATGCCGATGTTAACAAGTATTTTGTGAAATATCTTCATCGTAAACCAGATTTATATGTTGGACATTTGCTACCAAAATATTTGCTGAATCAAATTGGAAAAAATGATGAAAAAAGAAATAATGAAAAAAATAATCACAAAAACATCCAATTGGAACACAACCCACCCCGAACTACTTCAATCCATCACATTTCTGACCCTACCCTTAATATTGGTCGTCAACGTGATAGAAATTATCAAAATATTAATACCCTTGATGATTCCGAACAAACCACAGGCCCAAACGACAACTCTCAACAAATCACTCAACAAATCACACCCCAAAACCCTCCCCACCAACCCCCCTCTTCTTCCCCGATCCTCCCACAAAATCCTCAACCAGAAAATAAAAATATTGAAATCTCAAAAACTCTCCCAGAAATTGAATTCCCACCGGATCTAAACCACATCCCATACATTATCAATCAAACCCAAATTGATTTAATCCGTAAAAATATCAATTCTGTATTATTTGATCCAGAAAATATCCGCAATAACCCCAACCTTTTTGAACTTTTTTTCTCACACACAAAACCTGACCTCGAAAATCCTCCCAACCCTTCTGATCGTAAAAACGACCCCCCACTAGCCCTCCCTACCTCTCAAATTACTCCACTACATTACATCTCTTCTATGGTCCCATATGAGCCTTATGTTGAAGCGTTTGAATACCATTTAATGAATAAACCGAAGCTTCAATCTGACACTAATAACCCGTCAATTATTGTTGACCATTTTTTATCCCATCATTGTTCAATTTGTTCACATATATTTATTAGTCAAGGTGATATTTACTCACATATTCAAGATCATTTTGCTTTTTTATCAACTTGTGATGGTTATAGAAAAGTTGATTTTTTTAGTCTTTTTCAAAATGGATCAAAATGTGCGGGAAATGGTGCAGGGGGCGATACTGAAAGTGACGGAAGTGACGGAAGTAACGAAAATAACGAAAATAACGAAAAAAACACAACTCAAAAAAATATCCGAATCCAAACCCCACAAGAACAGCTCATAGCTCAACAAAAGTATCAATTTCATTGTAATTATTGTCTAATGTCATTTCAAACACGTACTCAATTCAATCAACATAAAAGTAACCCTCAATGTCCCTATAACTCTTCTTTTTCTGGAAGCTTTGGTTTATTAAATAACTTTTACCCTCTTTCTAAATCGACCCCACCACAAAACGTAACCACAACATCAACAGTAGCTGAAACTCTTAACGTGACACAAAATCAACCCGTTTCCAATCAACCCCTTTCAAAAACGCAATATACTAATTTCCCACATCTTTGTGATTATGTTGAGTCTTATCAACTCACATCAGATTTTGGTTTTGTATTAGATATCAATAATTCACAATGCTTAGTCCGGTTAAATGAATCATTTCAAGACATTTATAATACTTTTGATGTTTCAAAACTATTTCAAGCACAAAGCGGACGAAATAATAATAATAATAATAATGACCCGACAAAGTATCTTGATGCGGAAGATATTATTGGGTTTAGAATTGATATTGCCAGAAATAAATTGATTGAAAAGGAAACAATATCGAAAATTAAAAATCAAAATTGGGCCAGTCAATACCCCATCACGTCAAGTTTAATAACATATTATCAACATCGTAAACAGTTTCAATCAATGCGATCATTATATCATGGTTTGGGCAAATTACCACAGGACTTATTAACATTTATTATAGATCAAAATTTTGATAAAATAAACAATCACAAAAATCATACAAATGATTCAAACCAAAATAATAATGAAGATTGTTTTTATAAATATTATCAAATCATTACCCCATATTCGCCCCCAATACAATCTGAACCATCTTACGAAACAATCCAACCAAATCAAAAAACGACTCGTACTTCATACCACTCCCGTTCAAATCAATCCCCACAATATCAATTAAACCCAAAAGATCAATTTCAACCCCAATCAATTCAGCAAAAATCAAAAAAACCAGCTAAATTACTCATGATGGGATCTTATCCATTTGGTTCAACAGTAACATTTGATTTAGAACACGCTTTGGGGATATTACTAGTTAAATTTCCACACATCCTCGAACATTCAACTGTAATCTTACCCACGCCACATCGTCACCAAATTAATACATTTGTTCCTCATAACTTACGTAATGTCTTTTTTGAACAAATCTTAGGAAAAGCGCCAATAACATGGTTACTCGCCCCTAAACGTCCCAATACTGAAGAATGGAAACAGATGATATATAAAACTGATCATATTGACTCGTTGATATCAATTGGTGCATTAACTCAGGAAATATCTCGCTCGATTAAAAGTGCTGCTCATAATACTGTCGCTGCACGTCAAAAAAAGTTCTGTTTTGTATGTTCAACGGTGGTAACGAATGATCCACGTAATCATATTGGTTGTCATGAACGTTATTTTTCGAAAGATCCGACCCAAATCTATCGTTGTCATTCTTGCCTTGCTGGTTATTCATCTATATATCTATATAGACGACATTTAATATCATCATATTCTTGTCCTTATTTTTTAATGGCGCAAATTGCTCACAGTCAAGGTTGGGAAAACGTTGATCAAAAATTTATCGATTTTTATAAGCCAATTCATCGTGTTCAGGAAATGCTCAAGAATAATGTTGGTATTTCAACGGATGATATTATTGCCCATTTTGGACAGGAAGAATTGCAAAGTAATGATTCCCCTGTGTTGCAGTTATATTCTACATTACCAAGTAATACTATCACTATGGGTGATGGTAACGGTGATGGTTTTGATGGGGGAAATGGCGGTGATGATGGTAATGGCGGTGATGACGGTAATGACGGTGATGACGGTGATGATCGTATTGAGGGTAATGAAAAAGATGGTATTATCGAGATTGACCTCACAACACCACCAGATGAAAATGACCAACAAAATGCTCCCACAGAACAACCCTCTCCCCCAGTTTCAAGAAACCTTTCACAGAACTCATTTCGTAATCCTCCCGATCTTTCACTTTACAAATTGTATAATTCTGAAGATGAAGCATTATTTGACCCGTTTGATTCGGAGGGTGATGTTGATGGTGATGGTGATGGTGATATTGATGGCGATGGTGATAAAAAGGGAGAACATGGCTCAAATGGGAGTGAATTTAATCCCCTTGTTCATGATACTGACATTTTTAACAACCTATACAAGGATAAAAATCTATCAAATTATAACAGACCTGAAAATGAACCAAATGTCCCTCAAAACTATATCAAAGTATTCAAAAACCCTGATAATAATTCAAACACTATCATAGGCTTTGATTCAATACTTCTTTCCAAATTCCCAACACAATCTATTCATTATTCCCTTCATACCCCTCGTCGTTTCCAAAATGAAACTCATAACCATAATATTATCAGCCAACAAGATCGTTATCAGTTCTTCTTTTTCTGGTCAAAAGCTTTTGGGACTAAACGTGACGACCCCTTTGATTTTACAGATCTCCCCCTCGAAGCATTTCGTACAATGATATTGAACGAAATTGATATCCCAGTATTTATGAATTTTAGAAACTTTGCGATGTCTTCACAATCATTAGATCGTATTGTTGAAGCTATTCACCATGGTTCCATAAATTCCAAAAAAAAATCATTTTGCTTTATGTGTAATTCTCTTTCAGATGCTGATCCACGTGGTCACGCTAAAGCTCACCATCGTTATTTTCTGTCTGGCCCCGCACAGTCACCATATCGATGTCATGCGTGTTTAGCTGGAATGTTATACTTTCCGGCATTAAAACAACACTTTTTACGCCATGTACAATGCCCTTACTCAATGATGGGGAAATTAGCTTCAGTTTTTGAATGGGAATCGTTAGATCAAGAAATGGTAGCATTCTATGACCCTCAAAATATCATTTCGGAAAATGAAAAAAATAAACAAAACGAACAAATTCAAAATGGTGATAATAATGATGATGAGTATGATGGTGAAGGTGGTGGAACTATTAATGATCAAGTTATTGACAATAATAACGACATTATTCTTGATAGAAATGACCCTATAATGTCCGAACCCTCCCAAGACCTGACCAAACTTACCCTATTCTTACGTAATTTAATCCCAATGATGACTAACCTTGCCTCACGTAATCAAAATGCACCAATTTTCACCCCAAAAACTCCCTTGGTTAAATTTTTAAACCCCCCACCCGACTCAACGTTTTTAACATTACCATCCCGTCTCCGAACGTATATGTGTACAAAATGTGAAGGAATATTTGCAACTTCTTCAAATCGTACTAAACATGAAAGATCATGTGATGGGATTAAGCAAGATATTGGACCGGTTTGTGTCGATCTTGCTGACGCTTGGGAAAAGACCAGGGCTGGGAAAATTTGTATAAATGTTGAAAAAATTGCTGGTGCGTTAACTTGTCCATATCCATCATGTTCATTAGCGTGTCCATCCCCAAACAAATTAATTACACATTATTTCACACATACACGTGAAAAACCATTCAAATGTTCACGATGTGAACTTCGATATACCCGGCTTGATATTAGAAATCAACATCAAAGATTAAACCATGATAATTCATCTAAGCCTTTAGTTAAACCCGGTAATACAAATAGTGTTAGTATTGATAATGATAATGATGACTTTTTTGATATATTCCCAGCATCGGCATTAAATTCAACACAAAACCCATCAAGACAATCAACTCGTTATAGTCATCCCGCTACACCACCATTTAGTATAGATATTGACCAATACGATGGTATTAGCGTAAAAAATGAACCAAATAAATATCAAATCACAACTTCCCCCCAAGCAAATGCAATTTTGACCGATCTTACCACAACCCCTCCCAAAAATCCAAACTCATTTGATTTGGATTCAATTACACAACTCATATCTGACTCTGATGAAATTGAAGTTTTTTCCTCCGGGGTATTTCAATTAGATCATGATGATAATGTCCCTCCTAGTATTAACCCCCAAAATAACACCCAAAATTCAAAACCTTCCCCTTTAACCACCATACCGAAAGATACCCCTACATCTATGGTTATAATAGACCCCCTTGATCCAAATATTGTCTATACCCGAGATGGTACTTATGGGGCTTGTTGTTCTAATGTGGATCAACTATGGACTCGTACTGTTGCCGGTAAAATCTGTACTCGTCTTTTTGAAGATCCCGGATTCATATCAACTTCACCGTATAGGTGCCCGTATGGTTGTGTATCCGCATCGTTTTCATCCAAAAATAAATTCCTTTCACATTATCTTACTCATACAAATGAGAAACCCTTCAGGTATGTTTTCTGACGTTTTCTTCATTCCTTGATCACTTTTTTTTGGCTTTGTTTTTCTTCTTCTTGTCTTACCCCATCCCCACCCCTCATTATACAACTTCCCTTTCCTCTTATCTCCCCCTCCCCCCTAGATGTAAGCATTGTTCACAAACTTTCAGAAGAATTGATGCCAAAAAAGATCATATGGCTTCAATGCACAAGAAGGAATCCTAACTAATACGGATTTATTCAAAGACCAAGCAAGTTATAATTACAATAAGAATAATACATCGCATTACATCATCCAAATTTACATCTCAACTTATATCTTTCTCTTTGCTCAACTTTGTTTCTTACAAAATATGATTGTTTTTCCAATAAATGGCCCGCAACGGAAACCGATTTTAAATCAATAAAAGCGACTCGGGACAATTCTACAAACAAAACGAATTTTCCGATTTTCTGATTTTATTTTTGTCGATTTTTGAGCATTTTTTATTCCGCAATAATCAGGCCTTATCTGGGTCTAATAACAAGCCATATATCGTCCGACGGAGCTTTCTATCGGAGAGTTCCGGAAATATCCCTGCAAAACACAATCTTCCGACCTTTCAACAATTTGAATTTTTTTCAAAAAAACCTACCCCTTTTCAAACAGCAATACATGACCCATTTGTGTTACTGAATTGATGAAGTTTGATATAGATTGATTTTAAAAATGTCCTTTTCAACTTACATTACTATATACTAATAATTATTGCTTTATTAAGAGGTTTTTTTTGGAAAAAAAGAATTTGATTTCGTTCCCAAAGTCCTTTCGAAATTCGAAATTTCCATTTCTGATACGTACTCTATGATGCAAGTCATGACATTCCGTCTATGTCGGTTATTATTCAGTTTCCTAGTGTTTTTATTTTTGTCACCCAGCTTCACCTCTGCTACACCACAAACGGAGCTTTGGATAATTCTCCAATTCTTTTTTAAACAATTTTTGTTTTTTGGTTGATTTTTGTTTTTTGGTCAATTTTTTTTTCTGAGTCATCTTTGCAAAAAATCAAATTTTCTAACCTTTACTCTTCTCTGCACTCATCATGTTCCGTTTAATTTCCTCCACCAATGCTTTATCTCA
>Ga0256901_1001831_pt1 | contig 10260 bp, 10 predicted proteins | sample MC6MC0689MT_FD_190200 | JGI IMG/M metagenome (GOLD analysis project Ga0256901, IMG submission 190200) | Metatranscriptome of enriched soil aggregate microbial communities from Iowa State University, Ames, United States - MC6-MC0689-MT... | ecosystem: Environmental > Terrestrial > Soil >... | reverse complement strand
TTTTTCTTTTTTATCTACTAACCCGGTACAAAGATTTGAGTTCGACAGTTTTCGCCGCTGTTGGAGCGAGGTACTGACAACGGCGTCTGCCTAAATTTTTAGATATAAAACACCATGAAAGCTAAAAGTTGGATACCAAAAATTTTTATAACCTTTCTATTGTTTACCGCTATTCCCAAATTGGCTTATGGAGAATTGACCAAAGCGTATGGTCAAGGTATATTTTATATGCTCATCTATATGGCAATGCTGTTGTACAGCACAATTTACATTGTTTATAATGTTATTTCTATATTTACTAAGGCCGATAAGAAGAGTTATTATCATGAAGCCACTTCCATTGTCATTTTTCTTTTTTATCTACTAACAAAATTTGGGTGGTTGGCAGAGGATCCAAATGGGTTCGATAGACTGTTAAATCCTGACAACGAAATGCGGTTTACCTATCCCATTTTCTTAATAGCCGTATTACTCAATTTTTTCTTTTGGCTTAAATCTATATATCAATTAGTTATTAGTAAGAAGTAAATGAATAACGCAAGCTCAGCGAACTTGGCACACATAACAACCTAAATAAGCAAATTCAAATACAATATCGCCACATCTATACACTGCTTACCCAATCCCCACATAGAAACCTTTTATCATAAATCTTGGTTATTGCGGCATTTTGGTCGTAACTTCGCAGACTAAATTATAGGGAAATTCCCGTTAAATTAGGCTTGAGCAGTATGGAAAACAATAGCACAGAATTTTTAGAGGAAATTGCCGGTAAGGAATACGAACACGGTTTCGTTACCGACATTGCCATGGATATATTACCTCCCGGCTTAACGGAGGATACAGTTGCCTTCATTTCTAAAAAGAAAAATGAGCCCGAATGGTTGTTGGAATGGCGCTTAAAAGCCTTCCGTGCATTTGAAAAAATGGATCTTCCTGGCTGGCAAAATTTCAAAATGCCAGAGATGGATTTTCAGTCTATTTCTTATTACGCAGCACCTTCTTCCAAACCCAAATACGATAGCCTTGACCAGGTGGATCCTGAGTTGTTGGAGACGTTTAAGAAATTGGGCATTCCGCTTTCAGAGCAAAAAACTTTGGCTGGTGTGGCGGTAGATGTAGTGTTTGACAGCGTATCGGTAGCTACTACTTACAAAGAAGAATTGAACAAATTGGGCATTATATTTTGCTCTTTTGGCGAAGCGGTGAAGGAACATCCTGAATTGGTGAAACAATATCTAGGCTCTGTAGTGCCGCATAGCGATAATATTTTTGCCGCTTTAAATGCAGCCGTATTCTCCGATGGTTCGTTTGTGTATATTCCTAAAGGCGTTCGTTGCCCAATGGAATTATCTACCTACTTCCGTATAAATGCACAGAATACTGGCCAGTTTGAGCGCACGCTAATTGTGGCTGATAAAGAGTCTTACGTTAGTTATTTAGAAGGTTGCACAGCACCTATGCGCGACGAAAATCAATTGCACGCAGCGGTAGTAGAAATAGTGGTGATGGATGATGCAGAGGTTAAATATTCTACTGTTCAAAACTGGTATCCTGGTGATAAAGATGGTAAAGGTGGTATTTTCAATTTTGTAACTAAACGTGGTATTTGCAAAGGCAGAAACGCGGTGCTTTCCTGGACACAAGTTGAAACTGGCTCTGCCATTACCTGGAAATACCCAAGCGTTATTTTGCAGGGCGATAATAGTTATGGTGAGTTTTATAGTGTAGCCGTTACCAAAGGCAAACAAATAGCTGATACCGGTACCAAAATGTATCACCTCGGCGCGAATACCCGTAGCCGTATTATTTCTAAAGGTATCTCGGCCGGTAATGGTCAAAATAGTTATCGTGGATTGGTACAAATAGGCTCGAAGGCAAATAATGCCAGAAACTTTACCCAGTGCGACTCTATGCTGATAGGCGACCGTTGTGGTGCACATACATTCCCCTATATAGAATCGAAGAACAGCACGGCTACATTGGAGCATGAGGCGACTACTTCCAAAATAGGTGAAGACCAAATCTTTTATCTTAACGCCAGAGGTATTGATACTGAAAAGGCTGTTGAGTTGATTGTAAACGGTTTTGCTAAAGAGGTGTTGAATAAATTACCAATGGAGTTTGCTGTAGAAGCGCAGAAGTTATTGGCTATTTCTTTGGAAGGTAGTGTGGGGTAGAAACTATAAAATTCTTTTTTTATGACTACGAAAGAGAAGAAAGAACGATTGATAAAAAGAATTGAATCTATCAACGATGATAGTATTATCGATGAAGTTTATTCAATTTTAAAAAATCAAGATGGAGTTATTGTTTTTGACAAGGAGCAAGAGGATAGAATTGCTTTATCGAGAGCATCAATAGCGAACGGTGATTATAAATCTAACGAACAGATTAAGGAGGAAGTAGCGATGTGGTTGCGTTCAATCTAATTCAGCCGAATGATTAAAAAAGTAATATGGTCGTCTTTAGCAGAAAATGACTTGTACAGCATACTTGCATATTGGATATATAGAAATAAATCAGCCATTTACAGTATAAAATTAGAAGCTGAAATTCAGAAATCTATTCAAGCAATTATTAAGAATCCTTTTATAGGTAGAAGAACAAATAAAGAAAATATAAGACTAAAACTAGTTGGGGATTATTGGATAGTTTACGAAATAACAGCAATTAGTATTAATATCATTTCAATATTTGACACACGTCAAAACCATAGTAAATTGCGGAATAGAATTAAAAAAGGTTAAAAAGTAAATAGTAGATTTTTCAGTGTTATTAGGAAAATTTGAGGTTATTATAAAATATATAAATCCATTTTATGAATTGGCAAGAGCATATAGCTACAAATCCGAAGGTAATGTTTGGGAAGCCTGTTATTAAAGGCACAAGAATTCCAGTGGATTTAATATTGGAAAAATTAGCTTTCAATTATTCATTCGATGATTTAATGACAGCCTATCCTAATATTACTATAGAAGATATTCAGTCTTGTTTGCTATATGCTGCAAACAATGCTAAACACGACAAAGTATTTGCTGTAGCATAATGAAATATACAATTGTTGCTGACGAAAGTGTAGATTTTCGAATTGTATCGAAGCTGAGAGAGCAGAGTGTGGAAGTGTATGCTATTATTGAATCGAGTCCATCAATTATTGATGAAGATCTTTTGAAAATTGCACATGATAATAACGCCTTGTTACTTACTGAAGATAAAGATTTTGGTGAGTTAGTATTTAGATTGCAATTGCCTCATCATGGTATATTACTGATTAGAATAGATGACAATAAAATAAAAATTGAGAAGGTAGTAGAATTGATTATAAAAAATTTGGATGATTTGTCCGGAAAATTTTCTGTTATAAAAAACGAAAAGCTTAGAATCAAATAGTGAATCATGATTCAACTCTAGTGTGATGAATTAGAGGAGTAAAAAATAATTTTATCAACGAAGTAAATAAATTAGCTAATTATCACATTAGCTAATTAGCCAATTAGAAATGTTATCAATAAAAAATCTCCAGGCAGGAGTAGAAAACAAAGAAATTTTAAAAGGTTTAAACCTTGAAGTAAAACCAGGCGAAGTACATGCCATAATGGGACCAAACGGTGCCGGCAAAAGCTCTCTAGCTTCTGTACTTTCTGGTCGTCCTAATTACGAAGTAACGGGTGGTTCTGTAACCTTAGATGGCAAAGACCTCCTGGACATGTCGCCCGAAGACCGCGCCCGCGAAGGTGTTTTCTTGGCTTTTCAATATCCTATCGAAATTCCGGGTGTTTCCAATATCAACTTCTTGAAAACAGCGATGAACGAAATACGCAAGTACAAAGGCTTAGAGCCAATGACGGCAAAAGAGTTCTTGGCTTTGTCTAAAGAAAAACAAAAATTAGTAGAGTTTGATGCCAAATTGGTTAACCGCTCGCTCAACGAAGGTTTCTCTGGTGGCGAAAAGAAGCGTAACGAAATTTTTCAGTTAGCAATGCTCGACCCTAAATTGTCTATTTTGGATGAAACAGACTCTGGGCTTGACATTGATGCCTTGCGCATTGTATCGCGTGGCGTAAATAAATTGCGCAACGAGAACAATGCCTTTATCATCATCACACACTATCAACGTCTGTTGGACTATATTGTTCCTGATTTTGTACACGTATTGAGCGATGGTAAAATTGTAAAAACTGGTGGAAAAGAATTGGCACTAGAATTGGAAGAAAGAGGTTATGATTGGATTAAAGAGGAAGCGGTGAATTAAATTCCAAGTTCCAAGAAACAAAGAACAAGTGCCAAATTCCAACAGGAATAATTAGTGTGCATTTTTAGTTTTAGAATAGAGTTTAAATTTAGTAATTACTACTTGATACATGATACTCGATACCTGATACTAAAAAGAATGAAAATTATAAAAAATGATAATGACCAATCAATTGGACACGCCATTATACGAAAGCATGGTTGCGAAATTTGAGATTGCTTCGTTGCAAAGCAGCAATGAAGATTTACGCTCATTACGCCAGCAGGCTTATGATGTTTTTAAGTCTACAGGTTTCCCTTCTACTAAAAATGAAGAATGGAAATATACCAATATATTGCCTTTCTTGAAGGATACTTACGAGCTAGAGGTAACGCAGCACAATTTGTCACAAGTAGCGTTTGATAAGACCGCTCAACTTATCTCTGCTCACTTAGACGAAGTACAACAGTCTATCAAAGGCGAACATAAAGGTGCTTATAGATTGGTAACGGTAAACGGTAAAGTAAATAATGAACTGTCTGTTTTACCAGCCGAAGACCTCATCAAAATTCTACCTTTCGAAGCTGCAGAAAATGAGCCTTCTTTTAAAAAGCATTTTGGCAAAATAGCCACGCTAAAAGACAACGCATTTGTAGCGCTTAATACAGCATTATATAGCGAAGGTTTATTTATAGAAGTGCCGAAGGGCGCGGCTTTGGATAAGCCTTTACATCTTATCAACGTATTGCTCACCGATGCTCACGTGTTTGTACAGCCGCGTCATTTGTTTGTTATCAATACTGGCGCATCTTTTGAGCTGATAGAAACCGTAATTACCGACCAGGCCAACGAAAACATTTTTGTAAACGGGGTTACGGAAATTGCCGTAGCAGAGAATGCACATTTTCATCATTACGATATACAAACTGGTCGTAAAGGAATGCGTTTTGTGCAACGCATAGAAGCAACACAGCAGCAACACAGCAATTACAGCAACTATACTTTCACCTTACCTGGTGCTGAGTTTGTACGCAACAATCTTGTCTTACATTTGAATGCAGCAAACCTAGAAAGTCACTTATATGGTTTGTACCTTACTGCGGGCAACCAATTGGTAGATAACCATACGGAGGTGCATCATAAAATGCCGCATGGCGAGAGCAACCAATTGTATAAAGGTGTATTGCTAGACAATTCTAAAGCGGTATTCAATGGCAAAATCTACGTGTATGAAGATGCACAAAAGACCAATGCCTTCCAGCAAAGCAACAATATTTTGTTCAGCGAAAAAGCAACTGTAAATGCCAAACCACAATTAGAGATTTTTGCCGATGATGTGAAATGCAGCCATGGCACTACCATAGGGCAAATCAACAAAGAAGCTTTGTTCTATTTGCAAAGTCGTGGTTTGAGCGAGCAAACAGCAAAGAACCTCATGGTAAATGCCTTTGCTTTTGATGTAACACAAAAAGTAAAAATTCCAGCTTTGCGTACTTATTTGGAGAAATTGATTGCTGCGGAGATGGATAAAGTGTAAATATTTTTCTATTATATAATATTTCCAAACCAATGTCGAAAGGCATTGGTTTTTTTTATTAATTCTTTATGAATTGCTATTTATATTATCTTTGGATTAACCTTAATTAGTAATACATGAAAAAGTATAAATTCCTACCAATCCTGCTTATTATTTTCTCAATTTTTAAAATGCAACTAGCGCATGGAACAATACGATATGTCAACGTTAATGCATTAGGATTAAATAACGGCACTTCGTGGACAAATGCATTTACTAGTTTACAGTCTGCATTAAACACCGCCAATGTAGATACTATATGGGTAGCAAATGGGGTTTATAAGCCAACAAATACTACTAATAGAGCAATTTCATTTGTAATATCAGGTAACAAAGCAGTATTTGGCGGTTTTTCTGGGAACGAGACATTATTATCAGAAAGAAACTTAAGCAATTATCAAACCGTTTTAAGCGGAGATATTGGTGTGGTAGGTGATAGTACGGATAATTCTTTACATGTAGTCAAATTTTCCAGTTTGGTTAAAGTTTTAGACGGCTTTAAAGTTTGCGATGGTAATGCTGATAGTGCATTTATTCCAAACTTTCCAACTGGCGGTATTCTTGGCGGAGGCATAAATATATATGAAGGCAATTTAACGCTAAATTATTACCATATAAAAAACTGTTTATTTACTAACAATTATGCAATATATGGCGGAGCTATAGGATTAAACTCAAATCGCTTAATTGTAGAAAATTGCAATTTTTTGAATAATAAATCTCAACTTCAGGGAGGAGCAATATCAGTTAATGGTGCGTCAATGGGTGCCACACTAAATGTAAATAACTCTAACTTTTACGATAATAGGTCTTATGAGGGTGGAGCTATTTATAATTATGCCATAACATTTTCAAATAATTGTGTTTTTTCCGGAAATATAGCTTCTACTGGGGGTGCTATTTATAATATGGGGGCTTCTAGTTTTTCTGTATATGCCCAAATACAAAACTCGCTTATTGTCGGTAATACAGCTACAAACTCTTCAGCACTATATTCTAGTAGTGGACTTTTGAGTGGGATTAATGGTTTTAAAATTTACAATACTACAATAGCTCAAAATAAAGCATTTGATCAGAGCGGTATATGCATTATGTCGACACCTCAGTCAATCTTAAGGAACTCGATTGTATGGGGCAATAGTAACATCAATAATTCAATTACAATCAATCAGATTGGCGGACAAATCACTTTAACGAATCTGCATAATAACACCATTGAAAACACAACTTTGAATAACAATTTCAATTTCAATCCGATATTTATTAGTCCTGGCAATTCTTTAAACGCGCCTTTTAATGCGGCTAATTTTAATTACCGTTTAGACAGCTTGTTATCTCCAGCTATTGATACCGGAAATAATGCAGATGTATCAGTTACTTCCGCAGATTTAGATGGAAACCCAAGAGTTCAAAACTTAAAAGTAGATTTAGGTGCTTACGAAAGATATCATTGCATGGTAGCCAATGCTGGAGCAATTACCGCCAATGGACCGACTTCGTTTTGTCCTGGATCAACAGTAACATTAACGGCGCCTATTGGTGGGTTTAATTATCTTTGGAACACAGGGTCCATTGCTAATAATATTACTGTTAGCTCTAGTGGGAACTTCACTGTTTCCATCGTGGATGGTTCTAATTGTGTAAGTCATCTACAGCAACAAGTATCTGTAAAACCATCGGCAGCTGTGAGCATCTCTGGAAATGATAGTTTTTGTGAGAATGGCCAAACTACTTTAACTGCTAGTGGTAACAATGGTGGCTTTACCTTTATATGGAGTGATGGTACTACTACTGCAAGTAATGCGGTAAATATCCCAGGACCATATTTTGTTGTGGGTACAAATTCATATGGTTGTAGCGATACATCAGATACGGTACATGTCCAATCTATACCACTACCTACAATCAATATTTCGGGAGATACATTTTTCTGTGAAAACAGTTCTACAATATTGACTGTTACAGGAAATGCTACTAACTATTTTTGGAATAATGGTTCTGTAGGAACGAATACTGTAGTAGACACTCCTGGAGCTTATTACGTGAATGCTATTAACGATTTTGGCTGCATGGCCAATTCAGATACCCTACATGTTGTATCTATCCCATTACCTGTACCGACTATTACACATTTGGGTGATACTTTAATGACCGGTATATTTAATTCATACCAATGGATAAAAGACAATAGCAGCATTACAGGCGCTACCAATCAATACTACTTGCCAAATGCCGATGGGATATATATGGTAGAAGTAACTAATAATGAAGGCTGCGTAGGCTTGTCTGAGCCATTTAACTATACTTTATTATCAATTGCAGATATAAATGATAAGGGTATTAAATTACACTTATATCCAAATCCGGCAAAAAACCGCCTGGTAGTTGATATGTTAGACTTAAGTGATGAAGCAAAGTCGTTTGTTATCTATGATGTAGCGGGAAGAAGTATTTTGAAACATGATGTAAAAACCAAGGGGACTTTTGAAATTGAACTATCTGGCCTGGCAAATGGAACTTATATACTACAACTTACTACTACTAATAATAGACAAAACGTAAAATTTAGAGTTGATAGATAAAATAAAACAAACATTATTGCTTTAAAAAAATAGGGGTCTTGTCCATTAAGCGACAAGACCCCTATTTCAGTTAGAATGTAAAGGTATTAATAAGCCCATTTAATATAAGTAGAACCCCAGGTAAAGCCACCACCAAAGGCAGCTAATATAAGGTTATCACCTTTCTTGAGTTTGCTTTCCCACTCCCAAAGGCATAGTGGAATAGTACCACTAGTGGTATTGCCATAGCGTTGAATGTTTAGCATTACCTTACTTTCTGGTAATCCCATACGCTCAGAGGTGGCGCTAATGATGCGCAAGTTGGCTTGGTGCGGCACTAGCCAGTTTACATCATCTGCCGTTAAGCCATTACGCTCCATAATCTCTGCCGATACATTGGCCATATTAGTAACGGCAAACTTAAATACAGTTTGTCCTTCCTGATAAATGTAATGTTCTTTCGCCATCACTGTTTCTACAGACGCAGGCTTTACTGAACCACCCGCTTTTTGGTGCAGGTGTATCCAGCCTTTGCCATCACTCTTCAAGATTGAATCCATGATGCCATTGCCTTCTTCATCAGGCTCTAGCAATACAGCGCCAGCGCCATCGCCAAAAATGATGCAGGTAGAGCGGTCAGTATAATCTACAATAGAACTCATCTTATCGCCACCTACTATAATTACTCTTTTATTTCTGCCACTTTCTATAAATTGTGCACCTGTATTGAGCGCATATAAAAAGCCGCTACAGGCCGCACTTATATCGTAACTAAATGCATTGGTGATACCGCAATTAGAAGCTACTAAATTTGCCGTAGCTGGAAATTGCATGTCAGGCGTTGTGGTAGCCACTATCAACAAATCAATAGTTGCAGGGTCTATATTCTTTTTCGCCAAAAGGTTTTCTACAGCCTTGGTAGCCATGTAAGAAGTACCCAAACCTTCGCCTTTAAGAATGCGACGTTCTTTAATTCCTGTTCTAGCCGTAATCCACTCGTCGGTGGTATCTACAATTTTTTCTAACTCTTTGTTGGATAAAACATACTCAGGCACATAGCCGCCTACACCTGTTATCGCAGCACGAATCTTTCCCATTAAATAATTTTTGTCAAAGGTATTTTTAATTTGTAAAATATGCTCGGTGTAAACAATTAAACGTTCATCCCGCCGCAGGCACTTATTGTTTGCCCTGTTACATAAGCGCTCATATCTGAGGCTAAGAATAAGGCTACATTAGCTATTTCTTCAGGCTTGCCAAAACGCTGCAATGGTATTTTTTCAAACCATTGACTAGCATCGCCATCTTTCAAATAATGGGTCATATCCGTTTCTACAAAGCCTGGTGCAATGGCATTGCAACGTACATTGCGGCTACCCAGCTCTAAAGCTATAGACTTGGTAAAACCAATAATGCCAGCTTTAGAAGCAGCATAGCTACTTTGTCCAGCATTACCCTTCATGCCCACAATCGAACTCATATTGATGATGCTGCCACTGCGTGCTTTCATCATCGTGCGTATTACTTGCTTAGTTAGGTTAAATACAGATTTCAGATTGGCGTGCATTACCTCATCCCATTGGTCCGAACCTACACGTAGCAAAAGATTATCTCTGGAAATGCCCGCGTTGTTTACACAAATATCAATACCCCCAAATTCTTTAACCACATCGGCAGTTAGGGCTTCGGCAGCAGCAAAATCTGCAGCATCGCTTTTGTAAGCTTTAGCTTTCACGCCCATGCTGGTAAGTTTATCTTCTAAAGACTTAGCCTTTTCATCAGACGACAAATAGGTAAAAGCCACATTGGCACCATGCTCAGCAAACTTTAATACAATAGCTTCGCCAATACCACGGCTACCACCTGTTACAAGCGCTGTCTTATTTTCA
>Ga0256901_1001830_pt1 | contig 10260 bp, 22 predicted proteins | sample MC6MC0689MT_FD_190200 | JGI IMG/M metagenome (GOLD analysis project Ga0256901, IMG submission 190200) | Metatranscriptome of enriched soil aggregate microbial communities from Iowa State University, Ames, United States - MC6-MC0689-MT... | ecosystem: Environmental > Terrestrial > Soil >... | reverse complement strand
TTTATATCCTTTATCTTCATACTTTTGTGTACGAATAGCTGAAATTAATGGATAGCTAGTATTTGAATTAAATCGTAAAATACGTTGCGAATTATGTTTTAGAAACTCTGGATGTAAAATGAATTCTTCAATTTCAAAATCATATGCACCCATGCAAACTGTAAAATCATATGTATCAAAAATATCTTCAACTTTCTCATATGTACGATAATGAATGATCTGTACTAAAATTTGTTCATCTAAGTATTTCTCAATGAATTGTGTAGCTTTTTTTGTATGTGAAACTACATGATTATCTGATATAGTTTGCTCAGCAAATAAATAAAGTGAATTATAATCACGGAAATATACGTCTACATCATTGATATCCTTATTGGTGAATAAGCTTGAAATCATCCCGCCTGCAATAATAGCTTTTGATTTCTTTAGTGAGCTGTACAAGTCTTCTCCTAAGTATGCCTTCAGTTTATTCTTTTCAAATGTAAGTTCGAATTGACTACTCAAAATGTCTTTTTTAATTTCATTGTATTGTTTTTCAGTTAAAGTAAATTGCATTATACACCATTCCTTTTTATGTATTTTAATTATATAAGTGGATTAAAATCATTAACTCCATCTAATTTGTTATATTCAGCAATTATTGTTTCTACTTGTTTTCTAAATTTCTCTGGAAAACTGTCATCTTTGCCATAGTTTTTATTTAAATATTTATTATTACTTTCTAACTTTTTATAGTAATTTGCCTCTGTAAAGATTCGATCTCCAAACTTATCTCCACCAAGTAGTCTAACAAGTAGTCGCACATGCTTATTTTCATTTTCTTTACTATACGCATATATGTATTCATGAAATGAACCATCCTCATCTTCTACATATTTAGTGGGGAGAGCGTATAATACATTGTCGCTAAATTTATATTTATAATCTTCACCTAGACTACTCATGAATTCTGGTATTACTATTTCTACTCCATCAATAACTCTCGTTTCTAATCTATTTCTATTTCGCTCATCATATTCTTCATCCCAAATTTTATTCTTAATTACTCTTACTAATTTTGATAATTCATTATGTAAGTACTTATCTTCATCTGAAGTAGCTTTATATGTATCACGAAAAGACATAATAACGTCAAGCTGCTCTTTTAGATACTCTGTATTCAAATTAAACCCCCCTCATTTTTTTGATAATACGTGTATTTTATTAATTTGATAATAATGATGACATTTTTGATATATTATATTTACCTGCTAAAATCTCCGATATCTCGATTGCTTTTAATTGTCTCTCTTCTGCGTCTTGATAGTTATTCAGATAGCTTTTTACTTTTTCTAATACGTCCATAAAAGATTCATCATCTTTAATACCAATTTTCTTTTCTAAGAACTGCTTTACATTGTCATTGTTTAAACGACTTAGCACTGAGTGTAAAAAACATCCTACTTCATTACCTCCATTTCTTGTAACAGAACAAACTTTAGTAATCAACTCATTCACTTCTTCTATGGATAAGTTTTCTGTACTTGTAGAAGCAGAACATTTAGCGAAAGAATCTAATAATTGATTCAGTGTCACAGGATTACTATTTGTTGTTTCATTCCATAAATCAATTAACTCTAACATATCAAACTCTCTATTAGACCATGCGTCTTCAATAGAACTCAGTTTTAAAAATAATGCTTCAACTTCTTTTTCTGTTTTTGGTTCAAATAAATTGATCATAAGATCCTTATTCTTGTTAATCCATGTTTCTTTTCTCATAACACATTCTCCCTCTATGTATTTATTTATGTAATATCGTACTATTATTTAAACTATAATTCTCCTAATCGATATTTGACTAATGCTTCTGAATTTTGTCCTTCTAATGGTTCAGCATCCATTCTAAAATAAGGGAATGCACTATGAATCTTATCTAGAGTAGGAGTTCCAATGTTAAAATAACAAGGGGTACAAACAAAGCACCCTGTATATTGACAGTAAGTGTTTTCTTGTGATTTAACATACTCAATCGGAGTCATATTTTCTTCTTTTGAAGCCCCTATGTATTCTTCTATTTGATCTGGATGTTTCCCACAGTATGGACACTCTATCTGATGATCTTTCGGTGCAATTGGAAACATTGCTTTTCCTTCTTTAAATTTAATTGTATTATTCATATTTATTGCTCCTTTTCATAAAAGTGAATTATTATTGAAGCTCCTTCTTCAAATAGTATAGCTGTTTATAACACCAATTCAGATCAGTTAAATCTGGACTACCTAATTTGTCAATTCGATATTTATCAATTAATTCTGTTTTCCTGACTGAAATTCGCATCATTACTTGTTCGATTTCCCATAAAACATCTTTAGTTTTATCAGATTCACATTCAGTTTCATTCATAATCCATTCTGCTGCTTGATTTCCCATGATTAATACTCCTTTTCATAATACTTATTTTTTATTTAATATTATAAATTTGTTAATTTCTCCATAAGACTATTTGTTATTGAATTGATAACTGACTCCTTATCTAACTTATCAATTATCTTATCTAAATTTTCATAGATAATCCCTTCGTCTAATTTAGATTCCACACCATTAACAATTTCTTCATAAACGTCATATTCACTTTCAAGAATCTCGATAAGTAACGTTTTAAAGGTACCCTTCAATTCCGAAATCAATTCACCTTTTATTTCTTTAAATTGCCCATCTGTCAATGTGATATTCATTTAATTTATCCACTCCTTATCTCATTACCTTTCTATAATCAGGTTTTACATCTTCAATTATTTCTTTGCATTTTCGTACGAATAAAAATGTCGGTTCCCGATTTTCAATCCCTTTAAACCACACTTCATGAAGCTGCTGATATTTGATTGCTAATTCCATAATGTAGTCCATTTCTTCAATTGAAACATTTATGTAATTTGAAACATTTTCTTTATCTTAAAAGATTAATTTTTGAATATCTAAGGGGTTATATTTTAACTCTTCCATGTATATCCTCCCATAATCATTTTATTTGAAAATAGCCAATGCAAAATGCTAACATAACTGTGATATAAGTTGTAAAGGATTGATTATGAATGACTGAAAAACTTAATTCTAATACAGTTAATACAGATGAACATCTTGCATTGAAAAACCTCTTTAACAGTATTTCAGACGCTGAACTAGAAACTGCTAAGAAATATATAGAAGCTCTGGAACAAGTTACTAAGAAAACTAATACTAAACCTAAAGGATGATTTCATCCTTTTTTTATTTTTCACTTTATTAAATACTAAGAAACTATTTCTCCACTTGAATAATGATATATGTATTCACGTACATGCTCTCTAAACATTGTCATTGTATAGTGTACTGTTCTTGGACTAACTCCGATTAATGGAGCTATTTCATTTGTTGTTGTTTCTCTAAATAGTAATGGTAATAAGTACGGATGATATTTTTCAATTATCCAAGTCTTTGCATATTCAATTGCATTATGTAAGTATGTATAATCTTTCTTATGTAAAACATCACTATCTGATGCATCGAGAATATCTATTAATTTACTACCCTCAGTATGATCTATCACTTTTACGTTTTCATTCAAAGAAGCAAATTTAAATTTTGAAGGATTTCTTTTCTTTCTTGATGCATTATTTAAACTTTTTAATACTTCTCTTACCATTATTGAGTAGCAGTATGTGGAGAATTTACAATCCTTTGTTGTGTCGAATGTCTGAGCTGCTCTAGAGAAAGCAAGATTACAATCACTTGATACATCTTCATTATTGATTACTTTAGCACCTTTAAACTTTTTAATTACCTCAAATATTAATCCTTGATTTCTTTTGTAAAGTTCTTCAAAAGCTAATTCATTATTTTCATTTTGGTATAACTCTACTAATCCTTCATTTGTTAATTTTTCCATCTAATTACCTTTTACCCTTCTTGACTCCAAATGAAATATTTTGTGTGTAATTCTGATTTTTGTTTACATGGTCGTTTAACATCGAATAACACCTTTGTACCATTCTCCTTAAATGGAAATGATTCTATAACACTTACATCGTGAATACTGATTCCTTGCCCTAACTTATTTAAACCTGTTGCTTTAGATGTAAGTTGTTCATAGCAGCCACATTTAGTTAACATTACATCATTTGCACTATGAAATTCTACTTCTTTATATGTATTTTTCAATTCCTTTATTTGGTCAGTAATAAATTGATTTAATGTGATATTGCTCATTATTTATTATCTCCTTCAGTATCAGTACCATTCTTTATTATTTAACAATCTACCACTCGTTGGTAGTGTTGCACTCATTACCCCATCAACCTTTAGCAACTCTTTCTTACTTTTATTTGTATCTATAAATAAAACATTAATAACTTGTGATTTATATGTAATTGAACCAAGCTTAGATAACTGTTCAAGTGTTTTTTTGTCTTTGTATGTAATTATATATTGTTGAGATGTCTTTCTACTGGAACACATTTCATCTAATAAATGTATAGCCATATTTTCACCTCCATTCTTTTGTATATCTAAAAACATCTTATTATTGAGTTATACCAAATTCTTTAGATCTTCATAAGATTGCATTAAAAGCTCTTTTGTTGCCTCTCTACGTTTATTCTTGTATTTTGAAACGAACGTCTGCTTATCCGCAATCGTTTTGCCTTCAAATTTAATTCCTAAAAAAGTTTCAATCGCCTTTACTTCAAAATTAAGAGCATCTAACTGCCATTTCTCCATAATTATCACCATTCCCCTTTCAGTATCTTATCGTTAATCGCTTCAGCTTCATTTTCCGAACTATAATATTCATTAGATATTTGAAGATTTATTTCTCCCATTTCTTGATAACCTATTTCCATCTGTTTAATCATAGCTTGTCTAAGTTTTTCATCAATTATAGAATCATTACTTATCTGTTTTATCTCTTCAAACAATATCAACATCTCCATTTCATTATTATGTATTTTACGAAATAATCACCGGCTCTTTGCTACATAACAACTAATTTTATAATGAGAATGTTATAATTATCATTTCTTTGTTTTATTTGTTAAATATATCTTAATCTATCATTTTATTAATTTCAAGTATTTTTTATGTATTTTATTAATTAATTTATAATAAACACTTTTTCTTCATATGTTTCCTTCTTCAATAGAACTGTATCAAAATTTCCTTCTTCAATATGGGGCTTCAATCGATCTAACATCTTAGTCCATTGTACTTCATCGTCTGGATTGAAATATGTAGGCAGCCCAATATTTTTAATCTCCGCCATCTCACCATTCTCAGCAATATCTTCAGCTCGTGATAATTCTATTGAATATGTAATAGATTCATTCACTGTATCAATATGTTTTAATTTCACTTCAATCATCCCCTTCTATTTTTTTATAAAATTCCACTATTATTTAACTATCTTCAAGCTGCAATTTCTACAGTTTCTATTAACCAATTAATCCATTTATCAAAAGCGCTTACGAATGGTGTTATATTATAATCACAAGCCCATCCTGCAAAACCTATAAAGCCATCTGAATTAAACGTAATTGCTTCACGTCTACTGAAGTAGTGTCCATCTACTTGAATAAAAGCGTACTGTAAACCAGAGCGTTTTAATACTTTTATATCTTTTTTGCGTTGGGAAGATAAGTTTAATCTCAAGTCGCTATCAAATGTTTTAATTTCTTTTGAAATAAAAATTCGTAACATTTGAATATGCTCCTCATCCAACGTCTCATAACAAAAACCATGTTCTTTAAATTTTTCACGCAATTTCTGAGCACGAATTCGCTGTGGCATCGTTTTACTTTGTACTCGTCTTTTAATTAATTGCTCTTCAGTAATATCGAACAATTCAAATGCCGCAACGCTTGTGAATTCAAATTTATTTAAGATAACCCACCACATGTTGTTAATATTGTGATAAACTGTACCACGTTGTAAACGTCCTCTGCGATCACGGAAGTATTTAACTTGTCCATTTCGCAAATGATTACCTTCCTTGTCTTTAGCATTATAAGAAGGAATTTCGTATTCAGGTAGTTCTTTCCCATCTTTGTAGTGCCAACAATCCTTGATTCGGAACATAACTTCATCAATTGCATATTTAAAGTTTGGCTTTGTTGTATCGTCAAAACCTGCTTCAATTAAAATGCTCTTAATATAATTAACTTCAACGATAAATTGACAGCGAATTAAATAAGGCATCATTTTTAATTTGTCAAAATCATAGTATCCACTTTTTGGATGCTGAACATTTACCTCTTGATAAAACTCCAACTTCATACCTGCCTGATAACGATTTGCTTTAAAGAGTAAATCACCCTTTTTACCTTCCCAATAATCTTTTGCAAAAGACTCTCCATATTCATTTTTAACACGTTGATCTGTTTGGATCTTCCATCCTCTAAATTCAAGTATATTGAAAATATTTTTTAAGACTGGGAAAGTAAACTTCTCCTTTCCTCGGGCAGAAATTGTTGTATCGTGAATACTAAAATTTATTTCAGACATAATCAATCCTCCTTGCTACATATTATCTTCCAAATATTTAAATAATAGAGTGGTTTTATTAAACTTACAGCATCTCTGGATTTTCGTAGATGTTGCCGATAATTTCATAAGTCATATTAAGCTCATCATCCATGCCGAAATACTGTTTAACACCACGAACTTTAAACGCACTATGTACATAAGCGACTCTACCAACGTGTCTACGACTTTTCCCTTTTCTCCACCAATGTCCTTTAGTTACATCTCCTTCATAAATATCTTTACTATTCTTATCTTTTAAACCAGTAAAGTCATCTCTGCCAATCAATTTATATCCAAACTCCGCATTGAAGCATGGTGACAACTCCTTTGTATCCCGTTCTTCTAACTGACTCAATGTATAAATCTTCTGTTCAATATTACCTGTCGGAACATGTATGAAAGTATATCGGAATTTTTTCTCTCTCATTATTTCACCTCTTTATTCATCAAAATTTCATAGCATCTAACTACTAAACGAATTTGGAAAGCAATATCATCAAACGCATCATGTTTACGTTCATTTACATCTGTAACAGAATCCTTAATTTCCTGCTCACTTAATCCAGATTTCATACTTGCCAATTCTAAAATTGTGCGTACATCACGATCATTCTTATAATAAATTGGATACTTCAAACCACTACAGTCATTGAGATTAGTCTGTAATTTAGCATTATCAAATAAAATACCGTTACCCCACAGATAAACATCTTTCATATCGCCTGTAGTTGATTGAGCCTCTAGCCATTTATGTAAAGATTCGAATAAATCATCTTCACCATATGAACCTTTATTAAGTAATTCAGTAAGTAATTCCTTATCTGTATTTAACCACCATTTTAAAGTTGACCCATCAGCATTCAAACAATTGTACTTTTCAATGTCTCCAATCAAATTAATCGATTCATACTTCTCCCCTGTTGTTAAATTAAAGCTAGTCGCTGCAATTTGAAATACAGTTGCATTTTCTCCAGTTCCCAATGTTTCAATGTCAACCATAATATCTTTACGCATATTCAATTCTCCTTTTATGTATATGTATTTTAAAATCCAACGTACTTCATTAATATCTGGAATGGACGATAATCATTTGATATGTATCGCGTATTACTACTTACTTGCCATCCATTCTTATTGAATTCTACAATGCTTTCATGCAGCTCGATTTCATTACTTGCTTTAAGAATCTTCTTTCCAATAAATTTATTAAACTCCATCTTTTTATCCTCTTTTATGTATAATTTTAATAAAATCTATATTTTATGTATTTTAGTATTTTATTTCTTTTACTGCACCTGATTTTATCATGTACTTGGTATAACAGATTGAATCGCAATATAAATTAAAATCATCTACCAAATATTCGTCTTCTCTGGTCAATTCATTTAAACACTCACTGTTTGCACAACATCCAATTACGTTAATTTCATTATGTTTATTCAATTTCTTCGCCCTCTCCAACACTATTATTTTCCTTAAGAGGATTGTACTCTTTTTGTAACTCAAAATATTTGAATCCTGCTCCAACTTTAAGGTCAACCATCTGTTTTATAAACCACTCACATTTAGCATTCCAGGAAATCATACTGTCATCACCATTTAGCATTTGACCTTTATCATAGTCATTGATAATTGAGTCGAATGTATTTTTCAAATTTGTAATATCGCTATTCACTTTTATATCACCTTTATATGTATGTATTTTAAACCACTCGTCTTAATTTTGTTCGCATCATTTTACGACATTCCGTATCAGCCTTTTTAATTCTGTAATGCCCTCTATTTTTCCATTGAATGTCTGAATTTGTTACTTTGAGTAAGTGTGTTATGTATCTAAAATCTTCATTATTAAATTTGCTATTTTTAACCCCAAATACAGTGACTAAAGAATCTGTATATAAAGTTACGCCCTCCCACCCTTTCTTTAATACCATTTGTAAGGCTTTGATAATTGTAGTTGCTTCAGCTTTATTAGAGGATTCATCAAATCCAATAAATGTTCTTCTTTTAATTCTCTTATTGCCCTTCATGACAAAGTAGTGATGTGTAGATATTCCATCCTTATAGCTGCTGTCAGTATATATTTTAATCATATGTATTACCTCAGTTATGTATTTTATGTATTTGCTTTCCAATTAGCTTTAGAATTATCTATAAGATCAATCATTTCATCTATCCAATTTTGTGCAGATTGCTTATTACCATATGTTTTATCAAATATCCAACCATCTTCATCCCTTATGATTTTATAACCATCTCCCCACCTATTTGTTATAATAAACAACCCAAAATCAATGTAGCGTCTTTCACCGTACTTTTTATCCATAACAAAACACCACCTTTATGTATTTTTAAATATATTAATTCCAAGGTGCGACATCAGATTGCGCCACCAATACCACACCCTATCGATAATCATTATCAATTTATTAATTTAATCAGGTAATCTTACGAAGCACTATGTACTCTGGGTAATTATGTTCTAGATAAAGTTTAACTTCATTTATATTACTTATACTATCCATCTCAATAGTAGTCTGAGTTTCGCTGCTATACAGGAATGCAATCATTGGAGTTAGGATAATACTGTAATCACCTTTCTCATCAATCCTGATCATGTCATTAACATTAAACATTTTATTATTAGAAGGATAATATCTCAATTCAGCATTTTTTTGTAGAAAAACAATTTCCTCACCATCACCGTTAAATTCAATTATTTCTGTAAACTTTAAACCCAAGCACTCATTTAGTATTTTTTTACCTTTAACGTTTGCGATTGACAAGCCATCTGAAGGTATTAAACCATTAAATCTAGACAATAGTTCCTCTGGTGTTTGGTCATAAATAACTAAATCTGCTTCAACTTTTGCTAATCTCATACTTATATTCCCCCTTTTGTAAAGTATTTACTATAACTATAGTTCTATTTACCATCGCTATAATCCAATTTTACCAATCATCCAAAATTATGTCAATACTCAAATACAAACACTTGTTCTCTTTTTTGTTCGATACTTCTTAATAGTATTTAATACAATTATAAATTATTTTGTTAAATACTATTAACAAACATTAAACAATAATTGTGTATTTTATTAATTTATGTATAAAGGAAACCGAATGTTTTACATTCAGTCCTTTTTAATTCTTAAAAATTTAATTTAAAATTGCCGTATTCTTCTTCCATATAATCAACATCTATAATTTCTTTAAATCTCATAAACGAAGGATACTTTTTACCTTTAATTTCTAATCCGTATAGGTCGAATTTTTCAGCAACTCTTGTTGCTATTTCTTTTGTAAGAACTCTGTCACTGTTCATGTACTCATTGGCATAATGCATTACTCCAGAGTTATTGATGGATGTTGTTGTTATTTGTACATCATCAAATGCAGGCTTAATTACATTTATAATTGTATTCTGCAACATAGGTACTGTGATACGAACATCGTTACCACCTATTCTACTTTTTCTAAAAATATATTCTCCATCAACTATACGATTTACCCTACCACTTGTATTTTTGTATTCTTGTGCATTGTAGGCTTCAATCACCATATTGTATAGTTCTTCTGATATCTCTAATTGTCTATGTGTTAAATCAACTTCATCGCTTAACAAGGAAGCATAATATTTTCCATCTTTTTCAGATAAATCTTCTCTTCTCAAATTAATAATTTCTGAAAACTTATTTCCACTTATCCCCTCAAATAAAGCTA
>Ga0256901_1001827_pt1 | contig 10270 bp, 4 predicted proteins | sample MC6MC0689MT_FD_190200 | JGI IMG/M metagenome (GOLD analysis project Ga0256901, IMG submission 190200) | Metatranscriptome of enriched soil aggregate microbial communities from Iowa State University, Ames, United States - MC6-MC0689-MT... | ecosystem: Environmental > Terrestrial > Soil >... | reverse complement strand
GTAGGCATTTACAATTCCACCAGAAACCGATAAATTTTGCAGTTTTAACTTACCCTGCCATTCTTCTGGAATGATGGTTACCGACTGCATGATGATATTTTTTACTTGTGGTGCTGATAAGCTAGGATAATACGAACGAATTAACGCTGCCACACCACAAACTACCGGCGAAGCCATACTTGTACCATGCATGCCAGAATATTTATTGTCTGTTGCTGTGGAGTAAACATCAAAGCCAGGAGCAAACAAGTCAACCGACTTTTTGCCGTAGTTAGAAAAACCCATAATTTCTCCTGCCGGACTTGTGGCACCTACCGTGATCACATTGCTTGCTTGCTTTCCATTTTCATAAAATTGAGATGGATAGAAAACGTGTTGATCAGTATCTTCTGTAAAATTACCTGCTCCCCTAACAATCAGCACATCTTTCTTTTCTGCGTATTTAATGGCTTCGTCTACCAACTGCTTTTGTGGAGAAACCCTTTTCCCAAAGCTCATGTTAATTAAAGTAGCACCATTGTCTACCGCATAGCGGATGGCCCTTGCCACATCTACATCATACTCATCGCCCTGCGGCACCACCACACGGATGGGCATTAATGCAACATGATCTGCAATACCGTCTGTCCCGATACCATTGGTCCTATCGGCACCAATGGCGCCCGCGGTATGTGTACCATGATCAGAATTTTTAAAACTCAGCCGATTATTGCCCCAATTTTCGCCATCCTTAACGCCTTCCATTACAAAAGCACGGTCGTCTTTTGATGCACTCACAAGCTGGTTTTGATAGTTGATTTCTGCTTGAGCAACCATGAAATTACCCAATTGATATAGAACATTTACAGGCAAATCGCTACTATACTTACTGCCTTGGGCACGCATCTTTAACAACTCGTACAGCAGAATAAGGCTTTTATCGTCGCCAAATTCTGGCTTCGTATCGTACAGGGTTTGAATGGTAATTACCTGATTGGGATATGTTTTTTTGAGAAAACGATCTATGGTATCTAACTGACTGGCCAACTGCTTGGTCGATGTTATCGAAGATTCCGTTCTATATACATTCGACTTCAATTTCACTAAAGCTAAATATGCCTTTTCCTTGCCTTTTAGTTTCGTGGTATCTACTTTTTCGTAAAGACGCATCAACCGCAAATACTCCCTGTCATTTTCGTTAGCAGTAAATTCTATATTACGTTTGCCATCGGCACTTCCTAAAAAATTCCATCCATGTATATCGTCTATATAACCGTTTCCATCATCGTCTATTCCGTTATTTGGAATTTCCTTTTCATTGGTCCATAGCACACCTTTTAAATCTTCATGATCTAGCTGCATACCAGCATCTATTACTGCTACAATGACTTTACTGGATGTTTTCCCTTTTAAACCTTCGGTGTAAGCTTTATTCACTGCTGCGCCATAAACGCTATCTTTTTCGAAGGATAATAGGTGCCAATTCTGCGGATGCTTGGTAAAAAGTTCCTTCTTTTGGGCTTCGGTAAATCCGCCCTTTTGCTGTGCGTAAAGACAAAGGGGTAACGCAAAGACCCATAAAAGTCTTAGTACTTTGTTCATCTGTATATATTTTGAGGTGAAACTTATTTTTTTAGTGCAGCTTCTAGCAGTGCTACATACTCGGGTTCTGATGCCTGTACTGCGTGGTCTTCAATAATTTTACCGTCCCTATCTATTAAAATATAGCGGGGAATACCAGTGATGTTATATGCCTTTTCAAAAGCTGAAGCGGCTTTATCGCCAGCATGCAGGTCAATACCGTTCATATTTTTATCTTTCAAAAAGTTAAGCCATTTGTTTTTAGACGCAGCATTATCTGTAGAAATGGTTACAAAAACAATATCCGGATTAGCTAAGTACTGTTCTCTTAGTTTCAAAAAGTAAGGCAAAGAATGCATGCATGGCACACACCAAGTTGCCCAAACATCTATGGCTACTATCTTCCCTCTAAAATCGCTTAACTTCACTAGCTTACCGGTAGCATCTGGTATAGTAAAATCTGGTGCCAACGTATGCTTTGAAACCTTACTATATCTTTCCCTTTCGGTAAGCAACTTCTGCTTGCCTTCTACATCTGTGGTTTTTGCAATAGTTGCAGTAATGATTTTATCTAAGGTGGGGTTCCAACCTTTAGTAGAAAGGTGATAAATGATGCTCCTGTTCAATTCTTCGTTAATAATACGTTCGTTAGTTACACGATCTAGTATAAACTGCATTCTATTTAACGATGCATTGTCTACCAAATCTTCATTCTTCAAATCTGCACCTTTGCTCAGTTTATAAGCCATGTAGTAATTGGCTACCAAAGAACGTATGCCAATTGGTTTAATGGTATTTACCGCTGCATTATTTAATGAAATTCCTGGTAAGAACTTAAAAAAATCATCTTGGATTTTTAGGGAAGGATTTGCTCTTAAGTACTGTATTTTACTTTCCAAATAACGCATATCATTATAAAAAGATGCAATTGCATTTAAGTCCGCATCTTTAGAAACAGCCACTAGTTTCTTGATACTTGCATAGTTTGCATCAATTTCGGCTAGTGTTGTTGCTTTTTTGACAGCTAAAAAATCGGCCCATGCCTGACTAACTTTATTTACCAAAAGATTATCAATACGATGATCTAGCAACTGTACATTACGCTCTTTAACTGCAGCTGATGATGATACCGATTTTTGTTCGCTGGGATTACCACCAATTACAACAATATTTGATTGACGTTCTGGCAGTATAATTTTGATTTCTTCGTTAGCTTTTACATATATCGGAAAGTTATCTACCCAATAAACTAAGTCTTCTGTAGTTGGAAAATCTAAACTAAACTCGCCTTTTGCATCAAACTTTAAAGACTTGAACAACACCCGCCCTTTTGCAGCATAAGCCTCAACAAAAAAGCCAGCGGAGCTTTCATTTGCCCCTGTTCTGCTTCCGCGAATAGTGGCAGAAAAAACGGGTGTTACAAAAAGAGCGGCAATAAGTAAGCTAAATATTTTCGTTTTCATCTTGTTAATTTTATGCTATCTAAAAAGCGCATTAGTTGATTACGCCTGCATTGCCTATCGCTTGCAAATCGACATTATATTTTGTTTTATAGTAATTGATGATGATATCGTATTTCTTTCTGATCAAGCCAGAAGTATCCGTTGTTAGCGATAAAATACTGGCATCAAGCTCTGCTTTGGTTCTAGAAGTAATCAATGCGATATAGGACAAGAAATCTCTATTCAGCTTATCGCCCTGCAGGGCAACCAATACACTTACGTAGCCCAGCGAATAATAATTTGTTGCCGTAGCAGCGGCTGTATAATTGGTAACGGTAGTAAAGGCCAAAGGGATGTCTATTTTGCCTCGGTTAAAAATGAAGTTAAAAAACTCTGTATGAAGCGTGTTTACATACGTTTTTTTCTGTGCCGCAGTCATCGCATCAAAATCAGCAGAAACGTTACTTACTGTAATTTGATTGTAGTTAGAAAGCACGGTGTATTTTGTAGTTGGAGATGACTTTAACCTCATGTTCTGTGCAAATAAAACTTTGTAAGGCAGATTTGCTTTCAAAAAAGCATCGGAGTAGTGGTTAAGCCAGTTTTTTTGAATGAAGGTAAGCACTTTTCCTACATAAGCTTCGTCTGCATTGTCGGCAGTATAAATTTCATTAAAACCACCAGAAGTGTATACAGGATTGGCTGCAAAATCAACTGCTGTCCATTTGTAAAGGAAGAAGGTACCATATCTTTGGTTCAGCGAAACTAAAGTAGGGTCGTAATCGTGGTTACCTTGTGGCAATTTGTATTGTACTTCTATTGCCGAAGGTGTTAAATCGGCCTCTTTTTTCTTGCAAGACATTAGCGCCATGCTAAACATGGCTACCAATAATAAATATTTTAGGTTTTTCATTCTAATCAATTAAGGATTTTGAACTAGGTTAGGGTTGCGGTTAAAAGCTTCGGTTGGGATACCTAAAGTATAACGGTTATCATTTTGGTTAAGGGTTACAGTTTGTGGCGAGCCAGCTACCAACTGAATGGTATGTGTCATTGCAGGTCTGCCCCATCTGCGTAAATCGAACCACCTGTGGTCTTCTAAGCTAAGTTCTCTCCTACGTTCGGCTTTGTAGTAAGCATATAAATCTTGCGGATTGGTCAAATTTATAGCTGCATAATTAGCAGTTCTAATTCGATTTGAGCGCAATAAGTTAATGTCTGCTAGCGCTTTGGTAACTGCACTTGCATCGCCAGCAATTGCCTTTTGAATATAAGCTTCGGCCCTGTTCAAATACGCTTCAGCCGTTCTAAAGGCTTTCCCATTACTAATAGTAGGGTTTGCCAAGTTGTATTTAGCCGATCCAGATTTATAACTTACAATTACATTGGTTAAATAAGCAGAGTTTCTAAAGTTGTAGGTCAATCTTAGATCAGCAGTTTCATAAGTACTGATAAAGCTATCGGAAATAGAAAATGCTGATTTTGCTGCCACTCCTGCTGCCAAACCAAATGGCATTGCAGTGACCTCAGTAGAAGAGCCGTAGCCCCAAATTACTTCTGGAGACGCTACGCCGTAAGCAATTGGAAACGTGGTTGTAGTAATTTCGTTGTATTGCTTTAATGTTGGCTTTTTTGCAATCACAGCATCGGCATATTGGATACTAGCATCCCAATTTCCCATATACAGGTACATTCTAGATAAAAGCAATTTGGCCGCTGTTCCTGTAAATTTATACACGTGGTTGCCCATACCATTGGCTTCTAATAATGGCACAGCCTTTAAAAGATCTTGTTCTATTTGCGTGTAAACTTCTTTCACCGTAGCTCTTGCTTTTGGGGTATCGCTTACTTCTGCAGTTAAAATTAGCGGCACCCCCAAGTCTGTTTCAGGATTTACGCCTGTACCCACATAGGGATTGCCAAATAAATTAACCAGCGTAAAATAATAGAACGAACGCAACGCCAATGCTTGGCCTCGTAAATTTTCCTTTTCTGCAGCAGACCCCTCTACACCATCTACCAAATCCAATACTACATTACAGCCTTTAATTCTTGCATAATAGTTAAACCAAGTGTTGTTGTTAGTTGGAGCAACATCTAATAACCTATCTAGCATGTCCTTTTGCCAAGTGTAAATTGGTGCATATTTGTTTAAACCAGCTACAATAATTGCATTGGCATTATAATCCGATTGGATATCATCTGTCAACAGATCTAAATAATCGTTAAGTGCTGTAGCTGAAGAAAGTGGATAAGCCTCTCCGGTCATCAATTGATTTAAGGCCGTTGTTGTAGTCGGGCGCACCAAATCCTGACTACTTTCTTCTAGAAATCCTTTTTTGCAGGAAACCATAATGGTGATTAAGCAAACAAGGCTAAGTATGTTGAAATATTTTTTCATGTCTATAAAGTTTAGCTGTTATAAACCAATGTTTAACGTTAATGAATAGGTACGTGGCATAGGCAAGCTATTTCCATCAACCTCTGGATCTTGTCCGTTTAATCTGTTATCGGCGATGTAAAACAAATTGCTTACGGATGCCGTAATTTTGCAAGATTTAACGCCTAATTGCTTTATTTTTTCAGCTGGCAACAAATACCCCAGATCTACGTTTCTTAACCTCAAGAAACTTGCGTCCACCACTCTTTCATTAGAATAATCGTACATTCTTCTACTGTATTCGTATCCACTTGACCCAGGTATGATGTAACCTGTAGCCGATTGTGGGCCAGCACTTGGTAGCGACGGAATATTGGTACGAGTTTCATCTCCCGGTTGACGCCATCTGTTGTTTAACTCAGCAGATAAATTTTGAAAAGAATAAGGTGCAGAACTTGCCGACGTAGCTGATGGATACAATGGAGCTAAGCGTTTTACGTTTCCTGTGCTGAGGTATAGAAATGTATTTAATGTAAATGATTTATACCTGAAGTTGTTGGTGATACCTCCGGTAAATTTGGGATCTAACTGGCCAGAATATACCATGGCTTTTGTTACGTCGGTAACTGCTGCTGGATTTTGGGCAACATCTAAGCCATTAAAAGTGGGACTACCATTTGTAGCATTTAGGCCTGCAAAATCAAACGACCAAATTCCAGAAGCTGGAAAACCTTCTTTATAAAGTCCCCCAGATACCGCAGCTTGCCAACTGGTTAAAGAAATAGCACCAGAACGGGTTACGTTATTGGTCGAATTAGCAGTGTTAAAACCTATGTTCCAGTCGAAATCTGCTTTTCTAAATGCTGCAAAACTTAAAGAAATTTCATACCCTTTGTTGTTAACGTTACCTGCATTAATAGGCATTGTTAGCAAACCATACTCTAAAGGAATAGTTTTCTGCACAATTACATCATACCCTCTTTTATTGTAATATTCTAACGTTCCAGAAATTCGGCTTTGGAAAAAGGCAAAATCTAAACCAATATTGGCCGTTTTATTTCGCTCCCAACGTAAATCTCTATATGCTAAACTTCTGATAATTAAGGCACCTTCGCCAGATACTGGATTAACCGCACTTACACCACTTGGAATTTGGGCAATTAAATCTGGACTAAAATTTTCGGCAACGTTACCCTGAAAACCATAACTCACACGTGCCGATATCTGATTTACCCAAGCCAGGTTATCAAACCATTTTTCTTCGGCAATATTCCACTTTCCACCAATAGACCATACTGGTAAAAACCTGTGGTTGGCGTATTGTCCAAATCTATTAGAAGCATCTGTCCTAATATTTGCATTCAACACATATTTCTGGTTAAAATTATAGGTAGCCGTTCCAAAATAAGAAACAAAATTAGAAACTCGGTCGGTAATGGCAGGAATAGTGCCGCTGTATATCGGATTAGCCGACACTAGACCAGTTGAGCTGGTAATGGTTAGTGGTACTTGCAAAAAAGCTTTTCCACGGTCTGGCAGATAACCATAATTGGTCTGACTTAATCCATCATACTTAGAGCTTCTTATTTCTTGGCCAACCATTATGTTTAGACCATCTTTACCATCTCTCAATCTCTTGACATAATTTAGGCTATTTCTAACCGTTAACGTTTGGTTACTCATGCTATAGGCGTTGTAAACACCACCTAAAGGTAGTTGAGACCCAATGTAAGCCATAGAGCCAGGCAAAGCAGTGCCGTGTTCGTAACCACGCAATAGCGTGATATAATTTGAGGTTTCTGTTGCCGAGGTGTGAGCAGCAGTTTGGTTATAACCAAAGCCTAACAACGATTGGAAGGTAAAATCATTTAAGAACTTATAATCCAAGTTTGCACTCATGTTAACCGCTGTTAGCTTATTATTATTAGTGGTTTGAGCCAACTCATTTAAAATATTGTATTTAAACCCACCCGAAGTAGTATTTGGTGAGGAGTAAAAAAATGGTGTACCATCTTCGTTAAAAGCAGGTATCGCTCTGCTGGTATTGAAAGCGTAATTAAAAGGATTTACCTGATAAAAGCCATTGGTACTACTTTTAGAGCCATTCAACTTAAAGCCTACCCGTAGGTTATCTGTTAAGTCACTGTTGATATTTGCAGATGCTGTATAACGGTTCTGCTCATTGCCTTTAGTATTACCACGATCATTCATATAACCTATCGAAGCATAGTAGGTGGTTTTATCAGAACCACCAGAAATACTTAGACTATGGTTTTGGCTAATCGGATTTTGAAAAAGCAGATCAAACCAGTCTGTGTTGTTTGTTTCTAACTTATTTACACCCGCTACAAACTGTTCTTGTGTAATTCTCTTATCAGAGAGACTAGTCAACAATCCTTCGTAAGAAACGGGATCTGGCGTTACCGCGAATTGCAGTCCTTTTTCATAAATTTCCCTAGAAACATCAATACGTTCTTTAGAGTTCATTAAATTAAACTGGCCATAATTAGGTGCTTGTGACGTAGTAAAATTGGTAGCATAATTAATTGCTGGTTTGCCTACCTTTCCTTTTTTAGTAGTAATTACAATTACCCCATTGGCAGCCTTAACACCGTATATTGCAGTAGATGCTGCATCTTTTAACACCGTAATATCCTGAATATCCTCTACGTTTAAAAACGCCACCGTGCTTCCCACCAAATTTTTAATGGCATCATTTGAATTTTGTGGAGAAAGTGAATTTAACTGTTGGTAATCAAATGGCACCGGATCTTCCTGAATAATTCCATCAACTACCCAAACAGGTTCTTGACTACCCAACAGCGTTGATGTACCACGAACCCTAACCCTAGGCTTTGCCCCAACCAAACCAGAAGTGTTGGTAACCGCTACTCCAGGCAACCTACCCTGCAACAGCCGATCTACTTGGTTATTTCCAGCAATTTTGATATCATCCATTTTAACTGAAGCAATAGAACCTACAAAATCTTTCTTTGCAATATTCTGATAACCTGTTATCACCACGCTATTTAAATCTTGCACCGCTTCTTTCAGCGTGGTGTTCATCACCGCAAATTCGGTAGCTGCTGGCACGTTAAGATTTTTTACTTGGGCCGTAAAACCGATGTATTGAAAACGGATAGTACTGTTGTCATCCGCCAACAAAATATAGTTACCGTTTTCATCAGAAGAAGTAATGTTTTTTGTACCCACTTCTTCCACGGTAACACCTGGTAGAGGTTTATTTTCAGTATCTACCACCTTTCCGGTTAGTCTTATTTTTTTCTTAGACAAAGAGGGACCACCAGAAGAACTTAGCGGCTTAACTTTGAAAATCACAACCCCCTTATCTATCGTATAAGTAACATTTGTTGCTTTTAAGATTGTATTTAGAACGGTTTCTAAATCCCTATTTTTTAGAGCAATCGTAACACGTGGATTTTTATCCAGTTCATCTGCATTATAAAAAAACTGCATTTTAGCCTGTCTACTTACCAATTTAATGGCTTCAGACAATTTAGCATTCTTCACATCAATGCTAATGTTGCCGGCTGGGCTTTGTGCTTTTAATGAGGCAGTGGTTAAAATTATCATCGTAAAGATTAATACGCCCACATTTTTCACAAAAGCGTTTAATCTCGCCGAACAATAACTTTGTTGGTCTTTTTTCATTTAGTTTGTTGAATTTTTGGTTAATCTTTCTTTAATAGTATTTGGTTAGCGTTACGGTTAACGGGCATCTACATATATCCTCCTGTTTTTGATGGAAAATTTTACTCCTCCAGTTTGTTCTATAATGCTTAGGATTTGTTTAATGTCTTTGTATTTCTCTATTTCTCCAGAAAAGCGAGTATTTCTGATTTTGGCACTCACAAATGCTACATCGTAATCGTACCAAAGTCCCAACTCTTCCATCACTTCATCTAATGTATTCTCTTCAAAAATAATTTTGCCATTCGCCCAAGCTACAATTGGCGTAATATCTACATCGGCTTTGCTTACACTACCTGTAGTTGCATTAAAAGTTGCTTGCTGATTGGGAGCTAGGATGACACCTTGCTTATCGCCTTTTGCTTCTACTTTTCCTTCTACCAACGTGGCTTGGACATTCTTTTTATAGGTATTTACATTAAATGTTGTGCCGAGCACTTTCACATTCATGTTGTTGGCATGTACAATAAATGGCTTCGCCGGATTTTTGGCCACTTTAAAATAAGCTTCACCCTGTTCTAAAAACACTTCCCTACTTTCGTCAGCATTGATATTTACTGGAAACCTTAACACAGAAGCCGAATTGATTTTGATGATACTACCATCTGCCAGTGCCAAAGTATATTCAGCACCGCGTGGAATAACCAATTTGTTATAAACTGCAGATGCAACTTGGGTATCATTATTTTGGTGATAGCTCAGCACACTTTTGTCAGCATTTGTAACACGGGTTCCCGCAATTGTGGTGAGTTGTTGATTAGCCTTTTCGCCAAGAGCAACCGAACTTCCATCTGCTAAAATCAAAGTTGCACGGTTATGGTCTGTTGGTTCAATTTGAGCCAAAGCCAATTCCACGGGTTGCTTGCTTACGTTATAGTAAAAAATACCGCCTGCAATCATTATAAGTGGCAATAACACCGCAGCAGCATATCTCGCTATTCTAGGGAAAAGTTTCACTGTTGGTGCAGTAAGTTTTGCACGTACAGCCGTCCAAGCTTGCTGCTCGTCTACTTTCGTAGCCAAAGCTCCTGCCCTAGCCATTAGCTGATCTTTTTGCAGATCTTCAATCAATTCCCTTTCCTCCACACTTAATTGTGCTAGCAATTTCGGATCAGGCTGCTGATGATTGTTAATCTGCTGGATTACTTTTATCCAAATGTTTGTTGCTGTACTCATT
>Ga0256901_1001826_pt1 | contig 10279 bp, 4 predicted proteins | sample MC6MC0689MT_FD_190200 | JGI IMG/M metagenome (GOLD analysis project Ga0256901, IMG submission 190200) | Metatranscriptome of enriched soil aggregate microbial communities from Iowa State University, Ames, United States - MC6-MC0689-MT... | ecosystem: Environmental > Terrestrial > Soil >... | reverse complement strand
GATGGTACTCATGGGTTATTATTTTATATTTTGAACAATTGTTATCCACATAGTAAATATTTACCAACATCATACGTTTTACAAGATTGGTTTTTTAATCCAAAATTGTATTCTTCTCAACTTCATCTTGGGATTTCTAGCGATGATACCAGCACCCCTGTTAACACGGATGGCAGTGTTAATCATAGTCTTGATGACGACGCTACTTTTATCACATCTACAAATCAACTCTCATATTCCAAACCAGCTGATATTTCTCAACTCCCACATGATATGACTGAATTTCTCCAATACATCATCCACGAGTATAGAACTAGTGGGAATTCCGCCTCAATATCTCCGTTTACTACAACTACACAATTAAATCAGAGTTTATTACAACATGCGATCTTGCGTCGTTTCCCAGAAGAACTTCTCTTCACCATGACAAATACAATTACAAGTTATACCCCACCTGGATCAACTGCATCTACGCCATCCGCACTTGTCAAAATGGGTAATAAATCGCCAACTGGTCTGGATCACTTATTTACTCATTTTGATTTTAATGGTTATAACTTTTTAGATTATTTATATTATTGTCAAATTGAATCTTATGCTCCGAATTTTGTCACGTATATTGCTGAATATTATACTAATCAATATCGTGGAAAAGTTGTCCAATTAGTTGATTATCATTTCGGAACCATTTCGCCAGAGTTAAAACAACAAGCTATGCAACAGATTCAGAGCCAACATGGGAATAGCTATGATAATGTTAATGCTGCGATTCAGGATAATCATGGTGTACCAATTAGTCACAAAAAACAATTATCATTACATGACCAATTCCAACAAACCACACAAACCTCCAATATTCCCACCAAAACTCAGCCACGTCCGCAATCATCCGTCAGTCCCGGCCCGTTAGTTGCAAATCAACAACGTAGTCACGTCCCTTCTTCTGCATTAAAACCAATTCTACCACTATCTTCAGCAGGAACAAAAAGTGCTGACAGTTTAGTACAACATATGGAAAATATATTCAATTTTGATGACCATGGTGATGATGATGATGGTGATGGTGATGGTGATTTTTCTTTAGGACAACCAAAAAACACATTTCCCCCACAACATTCTTCTCACATTCAGAATAGCCAATATGGTAAGGCCTTTGTTCCAAAAGAAAGCCATAAATTCGAACCATTTGATGAAATGGATTTCCCCCCACCTCCTCCCCCTCCATCAGATGATGAGTAATAAATGAATCTCATCAATTTTCGTTATTCTATCTCACCTTGTATCATATCATTTACCCGCCATTTCTTTTTTTCCTTTTTGATTACCTATTTTATTCATTTTTCATTTCTCACTTTTGTTTACCCTCGCAAATACTCTACTGAATACATTTTGAACATTTTCGTGGTCGTTTTTTAATATATTTCTCGGACTTTGATGCTTTGAAAAAGAAATTTATATTATAAGGGACGGAATCAACGGGGAACAATATGGGAAGAAACTAACGGGCATAATAGAAATGTGAGTACTAACATGGATGTAAAATCAAAGAATTCAAAGAAAATGGGAATGGAAAGAATGGAAAAGAGAAAGAAAACTGAAAAAAGAAAATAATATTGGAATCTAAGATGAAAAGTTTGAATTGTTCAATTATTATACGGGTTTTTACACCAGTATATGCATGAACGCGATTTGGAAAAACAGGCAAGGATCAATCATGTGATTAATAAAATGCTTCACCTTCAACAACTGGTTCACCTCCCTTTGCGTATAATTCTTTAAGCTGTTCCATATAATGTTTGGTTAATGGACCATATTTTAACTTCATAGTTGGGGTTAATAAATCATTTGCTTCATTCCATGATTGTCCTAATGTATCATTATAATTGGTTTCAACATGAATTTGTTTAATTTTTTCAAAACCGAATAATTGGCCTTCACAAGCACTTAAAGATGGCTTAACCCATTCAATTAATTCAGCTTGGTATTCCTCACCAATACGACGGAATTCATCTTGTACTTCTGGAGTTAAACTCCCAGCAATTGGTTCAGATCGAGTCCACCAACCCTTTTCTTTTGCAAATTTGTATAATGGGATTGAACCAGGGGATACAACTGCAACAACGAAAGATTTTAATGGACTGCCAAAGATAAAAATTTGAGAAACCAAGGGACTGGTAGAATAAGTTGCGAGTAACTTTTCGGGAAGAAAAAACTCACCATTTGCTAATTTTTTAAAATTTTTAACACGGTCAACAATACAAACAGATTTATTTGGGTTCATTTTACCAACATCACCAGTTTTTAACCATTTTCTACCCTTTTCATCAGTAACAAATACCTTTTCTTCTTCTTCTGGATTTTTAAAATAACCAACACAGATAGTTGACCCATGGAGTAAAACTTCACCAATACCATCTTTATGATCGTAATCTAAATCTGGTACTGAACCTAAGCGCATTTGTAAACAACCCAAAGTACTACCGATACTACCAAAAGTTGGATCACCACGTTGGGTAATCATACTACCACCAGACCCTTCAGTCCCACCGTAACCTTCAACAACCCATCCATCAAGATTTTGATGATTACGAACTGGTTGAATTAGACATTTTACAAAATCGCCAATATAATGCGGGGTCGGAGAACCGCCCAAAACAACAATATTACACTCAGTTAGGCCTAATTTTTCACGGAATACTTTAAAGACCTTTTCATCATATGTTGGATCAATCGGCAAACCTTTATGGATACGATCAATTTGATGATTATATGCACGGGTAATATACCAGCGTTTGTACCATGGCATTTCAGCAACAGCGGCCCAGATAACAGAATAGAAACGTTGAAAGACACGAGGGACGGACGGGAGGATATGCGGTTTACAAAGAGCAAGATCAGTCGTAATTTGGCGGATATCTGGTTGGGCAAAATAAATTTCGCCACCGTTAAGAAGGGCAATGCACATAATAATAACTGAAAAGATATGTTGCAAGGGGAGATATAAGAACATGCGAACATGTACTTTTAAATCAACATACGATTTAACAGCTGAGACTTCCGAAGCTGCATTGTTATGTGTAAGAATAACACCTTTTGGGATCCCAGTTGAACCACTTGTAAACATATAGAACGCTGGGACGTCACCAGTGGGGATATTAAGGGCAATTTCATCCCTCTTTTCAATACCAGTTTTGATAATTTGGGACATTCCAATAACTTCAATATTAAATTTGTCCTTATATTCTGTACGTAGTTCATCAGTAACAATATGATTAGAGTTACCAAATCTATTTTCGGCAATTGTATCAATCATAATGACATGTTTTAAAATTGTCGCGACTTCTTTTGCACCTTCTAAAACTTTTGTTAATTTTGAAAGGTTTTCGAATGAAAGTACTAAACATTCAGTTTGTACTAAACCAAGAATATACTCAATACTACCAGGGCCAAGAGTTGGATATAATGGGACACAGGTTAAACTTTGCGAAAATAAACCCAATAAATAAACAACAAATTCTGGGCAATTTGATGAGAAAATTGATACCGCATCTTTCGGAGATAGCCCCAAATCGACTAACCCACGGCCAAATGCATCGGCTAAATCGCTAGATTCGCCGTAATTTAACCCAACATATTCGAACCGATCAACACTACCATCTTTTCTTTCTTCATAGCCGGATTTTGTCCCTTCTTTAGCACGAAACGCGCGAGCTAAAACAAATGGAGCATCATCACCGGCAATTTGGCGACCCTTTTGAAAAACTGAATATAAATCATGTCTTCTTTCAGTTTCTGACCATTCAAACCCTTCAATAATTTCAGTAAGGGGTTTGCCGTCTTTACTACCAAGTAAAGTACCGTATACAGGTCCTAATTGTGGGTTTTGAGAATCAGCTTCATCGATCTAATTTTAAACAGGGGGGGTATATGGGTGAACGGGGGGTGTGAGGGCGAGGAAATGCAATTGATGCAAAGAATTCGAAAGAATTTCGATTTGATGTGAAAATTTTTTTCCAAAAACCTGATTGATAAAAGATCTTGGCTATGATCGTCTCATAACGTCATAAGTTAGTTCGAGAAGCGTTAAGTATCTATTTCAAATCGAAAGAGACCTGATTTAACCACGTTGAACAATATTTATGGGTTTATATCCGATTTTGCCAGCAAACAAGAAAATGTTGGAAGTTGAAAATGGTATATGATCCGTGTGGATCAACACGAATGATGGGTAAATACGACAATAACCGTTATTTGACCTGGTAAAAATAATATAAAGAATATCTATCCCAAGGGAGACGAAAAATGAAATTTCATTTGCAAGACTTTGACAGAAGGAGAGGTATTTGGAATTATAATCGAATGAAACATACGATTTCGGCATAGCAGTTCTCAGTATAATTAGCCAGCTGGGCGCGATGATTGAATTCAGTAACTTTTGTAAGTTGGGAAATAGAATTACCCATTTTCTGTTTTTTTTTTCATTTTGGTTTTTTAGGGTTATGAGAATTTGGGAAATTGGAGGGCAATAGGGAAGTATATCTGTGAGTCCAAAGGCAGCGTTGATAATGTTTTGAAGAAGGTTACGGAGTTTTTTTAACAAAAAGTGGCGGCAGTTAAATTTTCGATTTTTTTTGCACTTTTTTTTTTTCTCAACTTTTTGAAAATTTGGTTTTATTGCTTTTTTTTTTATCCAGAAAGGATAATTTTTCGTCCTTCGATCAGCCTCGCACTCATACTGGGTATTATCAGGCGCATTACCATCTCACACTTACTATCTGCCATATTATCCGTTAATTCCGTCCAAGACTCCCATTTGATGTTCATATATTTATTTTTGTGGATTACCATTTTTTGTTATCTTTCTCGCATTTCCGCCATCAATATTTGCTTAATTCTTCCGTTTAAATACTCTCAACAGGTTAAATTTGTTACTTTACTCCAAACTATACAAATCATTACTACATAGCTGTTATTCCTAAACTCCAATTCCCACATTTCCAATTCAGATCAAATCCATCCCATTCTAAAAGCCTTTCCTTGAAGTTATCGATTGAGTTCTTTAATTATTTATTTATTTTCTTATATTAACCATCTAAACCTATTTATTATTTGACATTGACGTCACTTTATCAATTTTTCCAAACCTACATTTTTGTCGGATTTTTCTTCAAAAACCAACCCCCAACGAATGGATTCTCAATCCGCCGAGCTAATCGCTCTCCGTTCTAAAGCCCCATCCCTTTATCATTATAATTTTGCAACAATTCTTACAGCAATTACAAAAGAAAAGATTATTCCAACTTTTACTCTTCGCAAATGTATGCAAATTGCAGAATCAAACGGTTTATCCGGTCTACTCCAATCGCAAGAATGTAAAGATTTGGTTAGTTTTTTTGAAAGTATTGGATTACCGCCACAAGTTGGTTATAATCCCGGTACTGGTCTTATTTCGTTAAAATTTCCACTTCCAAATCCGCGCGAGTTACGTAAACCAATTTCTTCTTATTCCAAAGCACTTGTTTTTTGTGCTCTTGGTTTACACCATCAACAACATGCTTTTGAATACGATTTTATTAATTTACAACGTACTTATTATACATTACAGCAAAAACATAATTCATTACAACCATTTGATATTATTTCATACGCATTAGATGCTAAACATGTCCCACCAGCCCATTTAGGCCGTGGGAAAACAGGTTGTGCTGAAACAATTTATAATATTTTGTCCTCATCAGATTTGATTCACAGCGTGACTATTCCATCACGTCCGGATACTTCTGTACAAACTGAGTTATTATCACAACTATTACAGGTCTCGACCGCTCAGGGTGAAAATAAAGAAAAGGATAAGACAAATCAAGAAAGTGTTGAAAACCGAAATTCGTCTACCGCAACTGAACGTGTTTCCCCGGATCAATTAGTTTCCCTTGCAAATGTTTCATTATATAATTTTTTCCGCCAATCCCATATTATGATTGCAAATCTTAACATCGATGCGCCATCCCAAACATGTACTTTATTCCTTCGCCCTGCGAAATTTGGTTACATTATGAATAAACCAGCGAAATCTGGTGCATTACATCCATTACGTCCATTATTAAGCTTCGTTGAAGTCTCCCCACAAACTAATGATATTGAATACCATATCATTTCACAATATCAGCACTATCTTCATAGAATCCAACAATCAGAATCGCTTACTGTGTCATTGCATAAAGGCAGTAACTCAACAGCCGCACTCCCAAGTAAAGACCCGAAGAATATTGATAACGATGGGGAATATGAACGAAATCCTGAACCAAAATTGTCATTTGAGTTATACCAGCGTTACTTTTTTGATTTTGTCATTCCAATTTATAAATCTGATGACAGTGTTGTACCATTTACCTTTTCACCCATTTATAGCTTAATTACGGGACACAATCCTGTTACTATGCGTCGCGATACTACGTATTTACAACAACAACACAAGTTCATTATTTCCTTATTACAATCTTATTTTTGGCATTACATTACCTCTACTGAGCGGTACTATCCTACAGCCATCTTACGTACTCAAATGAATACGGTTTTGGAAAGATATTTCCAGACCGGGTTAGATTCATTTCGTTGTGGATTTAACCCACAATTACGTAATTTGTCGTTATTTTTATGGGGGACTGCCGGAACTGGGAAATCAACTTTTGTACGCGTATTGTGTGCCACTTTGCACGAAATTATTGATCACATTTTTGAACCAGGAAAACGTGTTGAGATTACAAGGATGCCATTTAATCAAACCACTCCGGCTGCTTTAGCTGCATTATTGATGGTTCGTGGTATTAGTGATTGGTCTTTAGAACGTATTGTTGAACAAACTGTTTCTCGTGGCGGGTTATCATTGCTTCATTTGGAAGAACAACCACCAGATCCTGCCATTCAAGATGAATTATATGGATTAATTACCAAAATGACGACAACGTTGGTATCCCGTTATCCCGAATATCGTCATAATGTTATTAACATTTTAACTGCAAACTATCCACCAAGTAATGATTTATCAAATACAACAAATGTGATTGAAATCACGCCACCAAATCGCACTACTCAACAAATTTGGATCTGCAAAACTGCTGAAGATATGATAGCAAGTAGTTTGGTCAGATTAGATACTGGTAATGTACGTTTTAGTTTAAGTTGTCTGGAACTATGCCCGCTTGTTCAATTTATTAGCCATCCAAGTGATAAACCACCATATGTTACTAGTCAATGGCCAAATGGTATTTCTGGGTCTGGGTCTGGAAATGGTACAAACGAACAAGGGAATGGTAATTCCACCAATGGAAAAGGCTCAAATAATATCACAACATCATTAAACGGTATCCCAGCATTATCACATACATTTCATACAACTATCCAACGTCCATTATATTCAATTTCTGCCCGTATGAATGAGCCCGGATTTGATCAACAATATTTAACACAATATTATAAATACAACAATTTAAATAATTATTCCCAAATGTCTTCATTTCAACAACATAATCAATCTAGTCAAACAACCCCAATGCTGGACACTTTTTTAAATTTTTTTGGTTTTGAAACTCAACCAAATAAAGGTGCTAATGGTTCAAATATGAAACAATCCCTTGGTAATATTAATGGTAATGTTCATAACACCCCTTCGCTTGATGATGAATTTAAATATTCAAAATTATTACCATTTTTACAACAATACCAATATGATCTTACAATGCCATCACCACTTATCGCCCTTCTCCCACCAGAATTATCATCAGTTCTTATCGGTGATGGTCCCCATGAACAAGGCAGGGGCCATTTAGAAAAAGTTACGAGTCAAATGGGTGAACGACTTAAACATCTTCATGTACGAAATATTGAACTCAAGACTACTAATCAACCATTAAAAGAAGGCCAAACAAACCCAGTCAATCGATTTTCGTCAAATGTAGGTTTTTATGGCGGTGATTCTGACCCCAACGGTGTAAATGATGGCGAAAAGACTAATAATGATGAAAATTCTGGCGAGTTCAAACGGGATGAAATGGAAGCTTGGGTGAGAAATATTCGGGATTATGAAAGGGATGAAAACGTAGGGTATTTGGTTTATGTACAACAGTGTCGTGATGTTGGGTTCGATTTGGAGGAATATTTGACGAGTTTGGAACGTTATTTTATCGCGATTGATGCGGTTGTTGGGAAGGAAGACGAGGGGGGAAATGATAGTCTGAAAAAGGAAGGGGAAAGTGGTCAAAAAGACAAGACAGTTGGGGAGATTGGGGATAAATGGGAAGAAATTGATACAAATAGTAATAAAAATGGTAACCTGGATGATAATGTATTTAGTGACGTAAAAAAACAAAGGGGAAATGAGAAAAGTGGCGGGAATAATGATGGTAATAAGCTCGTACAATTGTCAAATGGGCATCAAAATGATACTAATGACATTATTAAACAAATACAATCCATTCGTAATAATAACATCACAGTTAATGAGGAGGATTTGATTGTTGTAAAAAAGAAAAAAAAAAGAATTAATCAAGAATTGTCTTTTGAATAAATAATTTATGTTTTGTTTTGTTTTGTTTTTTTTTCCGTTTTTGAAAAACATGATACAAAATTAAACCTTGATGATAATTCCCATTAATTGCTCAGTGTGCGAAAGTATACAATGGGATCGGGATTCTCTATACAAATCTATCATTATAATACCCCCCTTCGGCAAAAATAGAACAAAAAGAAGAAAATTGCTCAAACAAAGGTATTTTATTTAGCTATGAACTGGCACCTAATCAAAATGAATGCGCAACTATGGAAGTTATTTTGGATGTATAATCATGTCGGCCGCTATTCACCATATCCTGCCGGGATTAGCGTGGCAAATTAGTTTCACTTTTTTTTGTCAATTCTTGCGTTTTTCCCCAATTTTCGCTTTTTGGCGCCACTTGGAAAATAACAATGCTGACATGAGAATCATTATAAATTCATTAAAATTATACATTTATAATTTTTTGTCAAAATACAGGAATCATATTCCGTATTAGCCCGTATTATAACTACGAATTTGAAATTTTAACAATCAGGACGAAAATATTCCCTTTGGTGAAGGGAACTTTAGTTACTATTCGCTTCCATACACTATACTCAACATATTACACCAGACTACTGCATAGAAACCCCATATGTCGCTATTATAAGCTTCGTTTTGATTTGGTTTTTTATCCCCCAGCAAACGGAAAATTATGCCCAAAAAATTTCCCAGTCCCGCAATTTTCACGCTTTGTTTTTTGAATCGCCACATTTGTTATTTTTGGACAGAATTTAAGTATTAAATATCCTACCCATGGGACTTGATAATTTAATTGCTTTATATCTCCATACTATTTCCATAATTTTTTCTGAACGATTTTTTCCCGTTAACAAACTGTTGAACATTTCATTATTCTTCACATCTTTAATATAACCGATCGTAATATGGATCACTTTTATCGCATCATTAAATGTACGTCTGTATTTCAAGTGCACTACATCATTATTCCAATAAAGTTCTACTTTTTTCACCATTGAACGTCGCATTTTCTTTTTGATATTTTAATTTGACCCGTTATTGTTATGTCGTATTAATATCACTGTCTAAGGCCCTTTAAAATTATCGTATACTATGTTAACTCTTTGTTAAAATACCCTATATACTCCATTTTGACCTGCATTCCAGCATCTTCTCACTTTTTTTTCCCTTTTTTTTTCATTTTTTGGCTCCAAATTTCGATTTATGTTTAGTCTACTATCTCAATCGATACCACTCTATATAAAAAATTTAGTTTGATTATTATAATTACTCCGGTTTACTAACTACACATGAATAACACGTATATATCCCCAGATGTCCGTCGAAATACAAATCGAAAACCAAAATTACCAAAAAATCAGGCTCAAAACACCCAAAATCGTCCTTTAATTCAACAATTTAAATACCAATCACCACATTTTATACATTACCCACCACAAAGACCAAAACCATTCCCGCTTTTAACTCATCCTATTAATTCTATCGACAATACTCATCAAAATGAAATTTGTCAAAAAAACTCACTCCTTTTTTCACAAAATGTCGAACAAAAAAATTCCCAACAAAATTCCCAAACTACTTCGCAAGTTAACACACAACAAACTCGCCCTTTGGCTGAAATTAACCCCACTGCACCAAAAAAATCACTCTTTTCCCGCGTTACGAAGAAATTATTTAGTTTTTGTCTCCGCAATCCTGAAATTCAAG
>Ga0256901_1001822_pt1 | contig 10295 bp, 8 predicted proteins | sample MC6MC0689MT_FD_190200 | JGI IMG/M metagenome (GOLD analysis project Ga0256901, IMG submission 190200) | Metatranscriptome of enriched soil aggregate microbial communities from Iowa State University, Ames, United States - MC6-MC0689-MT... | ecosystem: Environmental > Terrestrial > Soil >... | reverse complement strand
GAAATTCTCAAAGGGAATTGGGAATGTAACAGGAACATTCTATCAAGCGGGACGCGATACCGTTGAAATGTTACTAAAAAATATCATTCCGTTTATGGCGTTTGTCAGTATGTTGATGGGTATCATTAACTATACAGGAATCGGTGATGTGATTGCGAATTCGCTATCGCCACTTGCTGGTTCTTTATGGGGACTTATTGTGATCGTTATTGTTTGTACATTGCCTTTCTTATCCCCGGTTTTAGGACCTGGTGCGGTAATTGCACAGGTAATTGGAGTATTAATTGGAAGCCAGATTGCTTTAGGGCATATCCCGCCACAGTATGCGTTACCGGCATTATTTGCGATTAATGGTCAAGTAGGTTGTGACTTTATCCCAGTTGGTTTATCTTTAGGAGAAGCAAAACCGGAAACAGTAAGATACGGTGTACCTGCTGTATTGTATAGCCGTTTAATTACAGGAGTGCTATCCGTTGTGATTGCTTACTTTGCAAGCTTCGGAATGTATTAATTTTGGAAAAATAACTTATGTTTAAAGTGTTTAATAGTGCCTAAAAAACCCATTATTGTCATAGTGTGAAGAAGAAATTGAAGTTATACTAATTATGTGGATTGTATATACAACTAGATTGTCTAGCAGCCTAATTTTTAGTAAGGAAGAGGATGTTCAGTGGTTATTTTAGACAATAGAAGAATATTAGTAAAAGTAGCCCAAATGTATTATGACGAGGGTGCCACACAATCAGAGATTGCTGAAATTATCGGCGTCAGCCGCTCGCTTGTTTCGAAGTATTTGACGAAAGCGCGGGAACTTGGAATCGTTGAAATCACGATTCATGATGAAGGTCTGCATCAATTTAGCCAATTAGAGCGGAAAGTAGAGCGCCTCTACAACCTTCGTGAAGTTGTTTGTATTGAAAGTGTAGGCCAGGATTCATCAAAGAAACAGTTGGGCGAAGCTGTGAGTGAATTTTTGCAAAGAGTCATCAAGGATGGGCAAATCATTGGTATCTCCTCCGGGACCACATTAAACGAAGTGGCTAAAGCAATGAATTCACCACAATTGTTTCCTTCCCTTACGATTGTACCGTTAGTAGGCGGAGTCGGGAACGAACGGGTGGACATTCACTCCAATTCCATTGTTGCAAAAATTGGTGCCGCTTTTCAGGCGAAATGTGAATTGCTCCACCTTCCTGTTATGGTGGATACAAAGGAAGCGAAGGAAGTTCTTATGAGGCAGCCTACGATCAAAAACACCTTTGACATAGCGGAGAAGTCTAATATTGCTGTGGTGGGGATTGGCGGAAGGCCTGAGCATTCCACGATGGTTAAATCTTACTTAGGGTCTGATTACCAGGAGATTACCGAGGACCAAGAAATTGTCGGTGACATTTGCTATAACTTTATTAATAAATTTGGCAAGCCTGCCGCTAATTCGTGGAATGAACGGGTGATTGCCCTTGAGCTTGAAAAATTAAAGCAAATTCCATTAGTCATTGGGGTAGCCTCGGGTTTGGAAAAAGTCGGAGCCATTAAAGCGGCACTTGAAGGAAATTTAATTCATGTCCTCATTACAGATGAAGCAACGGCAACGGCATTGGTCGAATGAACATAGGAGAAAGCTGCACATGGTCTATCAGGTGCAGCTTTTTATTTAAGAGATAAGTATCAATTTTGACTTTGAGAATTGTCGTCACAAGGAGGCGCTTTCGCCTTTCTTAAATAAATGCAAAAATAATATAAGTTTTTTGAAAGTTCACTCTTGACAGCCCTTACAAAGGGGTTTAGACTGAAATTGTTGGAACAAATGGTAATTGATTTAACAAATGTGACAAAAAGAAATATAGTGTTACAGAACGTAACATTTGCAATTAAGCTTTTATAAGTTAATCGAGTTTGTTAGTTGAAATGAATGTAAGCGTTATTAACTTAAGAATCTATTTAGGAGGAATCTTACATGTCAGTTTATCAACAGCTTTTACATCGTGACCGTGAAAATGCCCCAATAAGGGTAGGAGTCATTGGCGCTGGTCAAATGGGATTCGGGATGATCGCACAAATTTCAAACATTCCTGGAATGATTGTAACAGGCGTATGTGATGTCAATGTGGAAGCTGCCCAAAGGGCGGCGGACTATTATAATTCTAAAGCTATTAAAAGAAATCCGGTTATTGTCACAAGTGATTATCGTGAGGTGATTCAATCATCAACTGTAGAAGTCATTGTCGATGCAACAGGTGTTCCAGAGGTTGGAGCGAATATCTCTCTTGAAACATTGCGTTCGAAAAAACATCTTGTTCTTTTAAATGTTGAGGTAGATATTACAATCGGCTCCGTGATGTATCAAATGTTTAACAATGCAGGTTTAGTTTACACAGGATCTGCCGGGGATGAGCCAGCAGCGACTCTTGAATTATATGAATTTGCCAAAACAATGGGCTTAGAAGTGTTAGTAGCAGGTAAAGGAAAAAATAATAAGTTAAACCCAGTTTCCAATCCTGATGTTTGTGCCGAGGAAGCAAAACAAAAACATATGAGTGCACATATGCTGGCTGCCTTCCAAGATGGTACAAAAACAATGGCAGAAATGAACCTGCTAAGTAATGCAACTGGGTTGCTGCCTGATAAAGTGGGAATGCACGGTGTATCTGCAACGGTTCAAGATGTGGCTGAAAAATTAAATGTAAAAGAAAATGGCGGTGTCCTAGATAACTTTGGCGTTGTTGAATATGTAGATGGCCTCGCTCCTGGTGTTTTCGTTATTGTAAAGAGTGAATTAGAACCGGTTGATGACGAGCTTCGTTATTTAAAAGTGGGTAAAGGGCCGCACTATACGTTATATCGCCCATACCACCTTGCAAGCTTGGAGACACCAATTACGATTGCAAAGGCGGTCTTACAGCATGATTCATCGATCCACCCAATCGGTGCACCAATCTCTGAAACTGTAGCTGTTGCCAAACGTGATATTAAAGCCGGTGAAACACTAGATGGTATCGGTGGATATTCTGTTCGCGGTGTCCTTGAGACTCATGTGGATATGAAGGTAAATAGCCATATTCCAATCGGACTTATCAGTGGTAAAGTGGTTGTGAAAAAAGATATTAAGTTAGGTCAATTCTTAACAATGGATGATGTTGAATTAGATCCATCGACAACCGTTTGGAAGTTACGTGCACTTCAAGATCAGCTTTTTCCAGTAAGTGTTGAGAATCGCCCATTAGTTAGATTGTAAAAATGGAGGTAGGAAAGTGACAAAATCTATTGTAAAAGAAATCGGCGCATTAGTCCCTACTTTTAAAGAGGATAAAATAGTGATCTTATTTGGCCCGCAAGCACCAGCAGAATTACGTGAATTGGCGGTCATCCATGAATTTGAAAGCCTAACAGAGGAACCATTAAAAGCGGGCGGCACGATTCAATTTGGTAACGAATCCTTTATGATTTCAGCCCTTGGAACGCTGGCGAACAAAAACCTAAAAGAATTGGGACATATTTCAATTTATTTCCAAGAACCAATGGAGGAAGTGTTACCAGGGGCTGTGTTTGCAGCGCCACATCAATTCCCAACAATTGAAGAGGGAATGGTTATTACCATTAAGTAGATTTAAATGAAACAACGAATGTGCAGTGGCTGAGAGAGGGAAAAGGAGGTAATGGTTCGAAGAAACCTGCCCGTTTTTTCCCTCTTTTTATTCGGATTTTTCAGGAAATTAGTCTGTTTTTACTTGACGGAGCGGGTAATAGGGTATATGATGTTTACAAATGTAACAAGTCAGAACAAATGTAAAAGGAGGAAATAGAAATGATGAAAACCTTGAATCTTCCTGAGATGATTACGGAAGAGAAATTGAAAGATTTATATAAACAAATGTGGCTCATTCGCTATTTTGATGAAAAGGTGGATCAGTTCTTTGCTAAAGGTTTGATTCACGGAACCACCCATCTTTGTGTTGGTCAAGAAGCCTCTGCTGCTGGATCCATAGCAGTGATTGGCAGAAAAGATAAAATTATCAGTACACACCGCGGCCACGGCCATTGCATTGCCAAAGAAGGAGACGTTAACAAAATGATGGCTGAGCTTTTCGGCCGGGAAACAGGCTATTGTAAAGGAAAAGGCGGCTCGATGCACATTGCCGATGTTGAAAAAGGAAACCTTGGTGCAAACGGTATTGTTGGCGGAGGCTTGCCACTTGCAGTCGGTGCAGCCCTTACGTCCAAAATGAAAAAAGAAAACTATGTTGTCCTTTGCTTCTTTGGTGATGGTGCTTCAAATGAAGGAAGCTTCCATGAATCTGTTAACCTTGCATCGATTTGGGACCTGCCGGTTGTCTTTATATGTGAAAACAACCAGTACGGCATGTCCGGGCCAGTTAAAGAAATGACGAACATCGAAAATATTGCTGACCGCGCCGGGGCATACGGAATCCCAGGGAAGGTCGTAGATGGGCTCGATATGGTTGAGATTATGAATACGGTCAACGAAGCGGTCGAACGTGCCCGCGGCGGATTTGGTCCAACCTTAATTGAAATGAAAACATACCGCTGGAAAGGCCATTCAAAAAGTGACGCGAAAAAATACCGCACACGTGAAGAAGAAAATGAGTGGAGAGCAAAGGATGGTATTAAGCGTTTTAAAGAGTTCTTGATTAGCGAAGGAATCTTGACTGAAGCGGGTGCGAAGCAGCTTCATGACGAAGCGCTTCAAGAAATTGAGGATGCTGTGAAGTTTGCAGAAAACAGTCCTGAACCATCAATTGATAGTTTACTAGAGGATGTCTACGCATAAAGTGAAACTTCAATCAGTGGGAGTTTTTTTCATCCACCGCTGATTGTTAGTTGAACCAATCGGCATTTATAGGCAGTTGATCCTCCACTGTATATCGAAAAGTCTAAAAGTGGGGGTCTCACTGCCCGTTAATGCGGGATAAACAGGAGAGGATGACAATGATGGCTACGAGAGAAATTACTTATTTAGAAGCAGTTCGTGAAGCAATGAGCCAGGAGATGCGGCAAAATGAGGAAGTCTTTATCCTTGGTGAGGATATCGGTGTATACGGCGGGGCATTCGGTGTCACCCGCGGTATGATTGAAGAATTCGGACCGGAGCGTGTGCGCAATACCCCAATTTCTGAAGCAGGCATTGCCGGTGCGGCGGTGGGTGCTGCGTTAACTGGAATGCGTCCAATCTTGGAGCTGCAATTTTCCGACTTTATTACGATTGCGATGGATCAAATGGTGAATCAGGCAGCTAAAACTCGGTATATGTTCGGCGGTAAAGGAAAAGTGCCAATGGTGTTACGAACACCGGCCGGCTCCGGAACAGGGGCGGCAGCCCAGCATTCCCAAAGCTTAGAAGCATGGATGGCCCATATTCCTGGATTGAAAGTGGTACAGCCATCCACAGCATATGACGTAAAAGGTCTTTTGAAAGCAGCGATGGATGATGATAACCCGGTTATTTTTTATGAGCATAAATTACTGTACAAGACCTCATCCCATGTCCCTGAAGAGCAATATTCAATCGAGCTCGGCAAGGCAGATATCAAACGTGCAGGTACGGACGTAACGATTGTAGCAACGGCAATAATGGTTCATAAGGCGCTTGAAGCAGCAGCAGAACTTGAAAAAGAAGGCATTAGCGTCGAAGTCGTTGACCCACGCACCATTGTGCCGCTTGATAAGGAAACAATTATCAATTCAGTGAAAAAGACAGGCCGATTAATTGTTGTTCATGAAGCCGTTCGCCGCGGTGGTATTGGCGGTGAAATTGCCAGTATGGTTGCTGAAAGCGAAGCGTTCGACTACTTGGATGCCCCGATTAAGCGCCTAGGCGGTAAAGAAGTACCAATACCATATAACCCGAACTTAGAAAAAGCAGCGATTCCACAGGTGCCGGACATTTTAGCAGCTGTGAGAGAAACTGTTAGATATAAATAGAAGGAGGGGTTCTGAGTGGCAAAAGAGATTTTTATGCCGAAGCTTAGCAGTACGATGGAAGTAGGTACCCTCCTGCAGTGGTTTAAAGAAGAAGGGGACACCGTCGAAATTGGTGAGCCTATTTTTGAAATTATGACTGATAAAATTAACATCGAAGTGGAAGCCTACGATGCCGGAACCTTATTGAAAAAATATTTTCAAGAGGACGACCAAGTACCTGTCAATCAAATTATTGGTTATATCGGTGTGGCAGGGGAAACGGTGCCTGACGCCTCACCGGGCCTTTCCGGTTCAGAAGAGGAAGTACAGGAACAAGCAAAAGCACCGGCTCCAGCTGCAACTGAAGCAGTGGATCAGGTTGGGGCAGGCAGCAGCGCAAGTCAAAATGGCGAAAAACCACGTGCCACTCCGGCAGCCCGAAAGCTTGCTCGTGTGAATGAGTTAGAAATAGGGGCTATTCAAGGCAGCGGGCCAAATGGGCGTGTACAGAAGAAGGATGTTGTGGCGGTTATTGAACGTGTTGGATCAGCACCGAAGGCAACCCCTCTGGCACGCAAGATTGCAGCTTCCGAGCAGGTTGATCTTTCTGCGGTTACAGGCACTGGTGTCAACGGAAAAGTTGTCAAAACGGATGTCATCGCTGCAGGGTCTAAAGTAGAAACTGCTCCAGTTTCTGTTCCGTCATCGCGGAAGAAGATGTCCGGCATGCGCAAAGTCATTGCCGAGCGGATGGCACAAAGTGCGTATACCGCACCACATGTAACATTGACGACAGATGTGGACATGACGAAGGTGAAAGAACTTCGTGCCTCCCTTCTGCCAATTGTCGAAAAACAAACTGGATTGCGTCTATCTTATACAGAAGTGTTGATCAAGGCTGCGGCTGCCGCCCTTGCCCGTCATCCTGAAGTGAATGTATCAATTGAAGGGGACGAAATTGTTCAGCACGGACAGGTTCATATTGGACTTGCGGTAGCTGTTCCCGGTGGTCTAATGGTACCTGTCGTGAAGGATGTTCTCCTTAAGGGTCTTTCTGAGCTGACACACGATGCCAAGGAAATTGGTCAGCGTGCCCGTGAGAATAAATTGCTTCCGGATCAATTAAAAGGTTCTACGTTTACCATTAGCAATCTTGGTATGTATGCAATTGACGCGTTCACGCCTATCATTAACCAGCCTGAAAGTGCGATTCTTGGCGTTGGCCGCATAGTTGATAAACCTGTTGCCGTCAATGGTGCCCTTGAAATACGCCCAATGATGACGCTAAGTCTATCCTTCGATCATCGTGCCATCGACGGTGCACCGGCTGCTGCCTTCTTGACAGAATTGAAGCAAATACTTGAAAATCCGTTTGAGTTACTTGTGTAATGAGGTGAGAGAGTTGAAATCATCCTATGAAATCGTCGTGATCGGCGGAGGCCCTGGCGGCTATGTGGCAGCCCTTCGTGCGGCAGAACTTGGGAAAAAAACAGCGCTGATAGAAGCTGATTTTCTTGGTGGAACGTGCTTAAACCGAGGATGTATTCCGTCCAAGACCTATTTAAAACATTCGGAAATTATTGAGCAAATTGAAAAAGCGAAGGACTGGGGAATCGAAACCGGCTCCCTGACCTTCTCCTTTGATAAAATGAAAAAACGGAAAGATGAAGTCATCGAGCGTTTGCGCGGCGGGATCGCCTTCTTGCTGAAACAGGGCAAAATTGATGTCTACAACGGATATGGCTCCCTCCTCGCCGGTGGGAGAGTCAAAGTAAAAACAGAGTCGGGCGAAGAGACGATTCAGGCAGATAAAGTAATTATCGCGACCGGTTCGACACCTTCAGTACCGCCAATTCCTGGACTTGATTCTGTCCAATATGATACGAGTGACACAATCTTTGATCTTCTGGATATTCCGAAATCAGTAATTATTATCGGCGGCGGGGTTATTGGTGTCGAATTTGCCACTATATTTGCTTCCTTGAAAACGGAGGTTACAATCATTGAGGCAGCTGATCGAATTGTCCCTACAGAGGATGCTGAAGCTTCTAAATTTTTGGCAAAACTTATGAAGAAAAAGGGAATTAAGCTCCATGTTGGTGCTAAAGTGCAAAAGGTGGAGGAAACATCCGGCGTAAAAACGGTTGTTTGTGTCGATGCGAAGGGCAAAGAACTTTCGTTAGAAGCAGAAACCTTGCTCGTCAGCACAGGCCGCCGTCCAAACCTATCTGCGACAAAAGAGGTAAGTCTTGAACAAAACGGGCCATTCATTCAAGTGAATGATCAAATGGAGACTAGGATGGCCAACGTATTTGCCGTTGGTGATGTGATTGGCGGCTGGCAGCTGGCCCATGCAGCAAGTGCAGAAGGAGTGGTTGCGGCAAATAATGCAGCCGGAGTCCTTGACCGAATCGATTACAAGGTGATGCCTCGCTGTATTTACACCCTTCCGGAGATTGCCTCTGTTGGCTTGTCGGAGGAAGAGGCGAGGAAGCAAGGCATCGAGGTACTGACAGAGAAATTTGATTTTGCCGGAAGCGGTAAGGCACTTAGCGCTGGAGAACCGGAAGGATTTACAAAGGTAATTTTTGAGGCGAAATACGGCGAGATTATTGGCGTTGTGATGGCAGGTGCACACGTCACCGAAATGATATCTGAAGCATCGGCCTTTATGTATCTAGAAGGAACTGTAGAGGAAGCGGCAAAAATGATCCATCCGCACCCAACGATTTCAGAAACGTTTTTTGAAGCAGCTGTGAATGCTGTTACAAAACTAAAAAAGTAAGTATGACACAAAGGTTAAGAACCAAAATGAAGGTTATTTTTCAAAAGTGCCGTGGACATAGAATCCCGGCACTTTTACTCTCTCAAGATGATTTTAATTTAGCTATCGTGTAAAATGATGGTATAACCATTCAGCAAGGAGATGGATCAGTGGAGTGGCAAGAAAAAAGACAGTTGGTTAAGGTTTCCACCATGTATTATAAGGATGGCTGGACACAAGCTGAAATCGCAAACAAACTGGGCGTTTCAAGACCCGTCATTTCCAAATTGCTTCAAAAGGCAAAGGATGAAGGGATTGTTAATATTTATATAAAGGATGAAAGTGTTCGGACAGTTGAATTGGAGCAGCAGCTTGAAAAAAATTTTGGTCTTAAAGATGCCATTGTCGTGCCTGATAACGGCAAGTCAAGTGAGTTGTCGAAACGGGCAGTGGGGCTGGCGGGTGCCAACTATCTATCGCAAAATATGAAAGGTGTCAAAAGCATTGGCATTTCATGGGGGACGACGCTTGCCTATTTCGTGCAAGAATACCCTTATGAGCGAAGAGAGGATATAAAGATTGTTCCATTGGAAGGGGGAATGGGTGTTAAAGAAGTCGAAATTCATGCGAATCAGCTGGCTAACGAATTGGCGAAAAAGATTAACGGCACTTGCACCTATTTGTATGCCCCAGCCATTGTAGAAACAGAAGAGCTAAAGGAACGGTTAATGGCGCTACAAGATATTGAAACGGTATTAGAAAGCGGCCGGCATGTTGATATGGCCCTGATTGGCATCGGTAATCCATTTAACGATTCAACGTTAATGAAAATTGGCTATTTAACAGAAAATGATGTATGCCATCTTCGTGAAATGGGGGCAGTCGGTGACATTGGTTTTCGTTTTTTTGATGGACAGGGAAAGCAAATTATTGATTCCTCCAGCAGCAAAATTATCGGCATTACCCTTGAAGAGTTAAAGAACATCAATAATGTGATTGCTGTCGTTGAAGGAGAACAGAAAGCAGAAAGTGTACTTGCGGCACTAAGAGGAAAGATTATTGATGTCCTGATTATTGACGAACAAATGGCAAGTGCTATTTTAAACAAGTATCAAAATGAGATATAATAAATAGTAAGTTTCTACTAAATTCACCTAATTCTAGGACGATGTATATTTAAGCAAAATCCGGTACATGTTTACAACCCTTTGATTACAATATAAATAGGAAGGAATAATTGAATAAGCCTATTATTAGGATTTAATATGTTCCTTTTTGAAAGAGAGTCTGTGGAATATTTGTAAAGGAGAAGACCTATATGAAGATTTCAGAAATAGATGTCACTCTTTATTGTTCACATTGTCATGACGAAACCCTGCATCATGTTCAATATTTAAATGATAAAATTCAAAGCATTGATTGTACCAACTGTCACCGTACAATCGAGACAGAAATGGACCCGTTGAGGGAATTGTATAAAGAGGTTTATAAGCGTGTCACATCAAAACCAACAAGATTATCTAACGAATACAAAACGGATCAAGGAAAGTTCATTGAAGGATTTCCGAAAAGGGTCTTAAGTAAGCCCTTACGTTTGGTAAAATATTTAAAT
>Ga0256901_1001821_pt1 | contig 10296 bp, 11 predicted proteins | sample MC6MC0689MT_FD_190200 | JGI IMG/M metagenome (GOLD analysis project Ga0256901, IMG submission 190200) | Metatranscriptome of enriched soil aggregate microbial communities from Iowa State University, Ames, United States - MC6-MC0689-MT... | ecosystem: Environmental > Terrestrial > Soil >... | reverse complement strand
TATTGTGGAATGTTTTAGCATCATCACTACGTTCTAATGTTAATGTGGTGGCTGGGTCGCCGTCGGTGCTTACCATCCAGCTCAACTGATTGCTCGCACCAGTATGTTTGCCTTTGAAATAAACAAGCACAATGGGCAATACTGATGATGACACCAATTGAACTTTATTGCTTAGATATATAGCCGACCAGCCAGTAGGCAATAGGGTAGTAGCAAAGGTACCGCTAACCGTTGTGCCCGTTACTAAATCAAAAGTCTGATTCGTAGGCGGATTGTAACCATTTACAAATGCTACTTGCAAAGTGCCGCTAGCAGTAACCGGGCCTTGAACCGTGAGCTTGTCAAAGCCTGTAGTTATATTGGCACTACTTATTGCCATGTCCAGAATACCTGTGCCGTTATTATAATTGCCAATCAGGGTCAGTTCGCCAATGTTATTGTTGCCCGGAGCTATGGTACCGGTATGTAACAAGCCACCTGTATAGTTGAGGTTGCCACTACCTCTGATAGTTCCAGCGTTGTTGACACTGCCGTTCACTTGAGTAATACCATTGCTCGTAATTGTGGCTCCGCTAGTGTTGGTCATGTTATTGTCTATTCGCAGCTGCGCATTGTTACCAACAACAATATGGACATTGTTATTCGTAAGTTGGGCTTGTGCTGCAAAACTTGCTATGGACAAAGTAATGCATGCAATAGCGCAAGAAGAAATATTAGTTGGAGCTGGCATTATAAGTTATTGCTTTGGTTGGTTTGGATTTCAAAGGTATATTAAAAAGCTTTCGTTTGATGTCAATATATTTTTGTTATTTCGGGTGTCCAATAACCAGGAGTTCTTTTTATGAAAAAGCCAATTTACGTTAGCGCATTAGCCGCAACTGTTTTCTTTTTATCCACCAATATTTTAAGTGCTCAAGGTGTAGCTATCAACAACGATGGTAGTCAGGCAGCAGCCTCAGCCATGTTAGACGTGAAGGCTACGGACAAGGGTATGCTCGTGCCTAGAGTAACCGCTACCTCTGCTGTAGGCTCACCAGCGCAAGGCTTGCTTGTTTATCAAACAGGTGGTGCTGCTGGCTTTTACTACTATAATGGTACTGCTTGGGTATATCTTAAAAACAGTGCAACCCCCGAAACAGGAACTGCTTCGGGGCAAGTATTGGTGACGGGTGCCACGCCGCATAACGCTACTTTACAAACCATGTCAGGCGATGCTACCATTGCAGCTAATGGAGCAATAACAATTGCCAACAATGCAGTAACAGTAGCAAAGATGGCTACCTCAGGAACCTTACCGGCCTTTAACGGTTCTGCACTTACCAATTTGAACGCATCCAATCTTGGTTCTGGTACAGTGCCTGTAGCTCGACTTGGCAGTGGAACTCCATCTGCAACTACTTTTCTAAATGGTGCAGGCGCCTGGACTACCGCGCCTGTAGGTAACATGCAAGTGACGACTGTGGGCAGCAATAATGTAACATTGAGCAACCAAAATCAGTTGGTTTATGTAAATGCCAACAATATTGTAGTTGTTTTACCAGCCAATCCTGAAAATGGTCAGACTATTCACTTTATTAGCGATTTTAATCATCTTGGAATAAATCCCAATGGAAAATCTTTTCGCCAAGCTAACGTCAACTATCCTATGACATCATACTTAGATGAATTTGGCAGTAGCACAACAAAGACTTTGACGCTTATCTATAGCGGAACTTATTGGTTGCCTCTACTGTAATGTATGTGCAATATTTGTAAAAATGGTCGTGCTTTCTAAAAGCACGACCATTTTAAATAAACACTATTTCTCTTTCTAAAGATCTTTCGCTATCAATCGCAAAAATTCAGACCTTGTTTCATTTTGCTGAAACTGGCCGCTGAACGCAGATGTAGTGGTGGTGCTGTTTTGCTTACCTACGCCGCGCATCATCATGCACATGTGTTGGGCTTCTATCACAACGGCCACACCTTGCGGCTCCAATGAATCCTGAATAGCATTTAATATTTGGTCGGTCAATCTTTCCTGCACTTGTAGTCTGCGCGAAAAACAATCTACCACGCGGGCCAATTTACTTAAGCCGGTGATGTAACCATTGGGTATGTAAGCTATGTGTGCTTTACCTATAAAGGGCAACATGTGATGTTCGCAAAGTGAATACAGTTCTATGTCTTTCACGATGACCATTTCGCTGTATGGCTCTTTAAATTTGGCGGAGTTCAATATCTGCGCGGCATCCATCTGGTAGCCTTGGGTCAAATATTGCATGGCCTTGGCTACGCGTTCAGGTGTTTTATCTAATCCTTCTCGTCCTGCATCTTCGCCCAGTAAACCAATTATAGATTTATAATGGTCCTTTAAAGGGTCAGTTATATGTTGTTCGTACTCTTCCGTTTTTTTGTAAGCCATTAATTTTTGCGCTTGAAATAGAAAATAAAATTCCCTTTTTTATCCAAAATAATCTACATAGATTTTAGGCGTTTCATACAACCTAATGCTGTGCAACTGCGCTCCCTCATTATTGATAAGCGGCAGCAATTCATTCCAAATACCGATGGCTAAATTTTCAGCGCTGGTATGTTTACCCTTCATAAAGTCTACATCAATATTCAGGTTACGGTGGTCAACTTTTTCTATAACAGCGTCTTTTATTAAAATGCCCAAAGTTTTTGCATTAAAAATAAAGCCCGTTTCCGGATGGGGTTCGCCCTTAATGGTTACATGTAATTCGTAATTATGCCCATGCCAGTTGGCGTTAGAGCATTTACCAAATACTTCACGGTTTTCTTCTTCGCTCCAATCGGGGTTCGACAACTTATGTGCCGCGTTAAAATGCTCTACCCTCGTTAGATATACCATATATCAATATAAAATTTTGGCAAAGGTAGCGAGTTACATAGGTTTCACAAAAAATAGTAGACATAAAGCCATAAAGGAATTAAATTTGCCCACATAAAAAAAATAGGATGAGATTATTGGTTGCTTCGGCTACAGATTTTGAAATAGATATTTTTCGCAACCACATACAAAAGCATTTTGAGCAGGTTAGGGAGCACGTGTATTGTAAAGAGAATGTAGAGATTTACATTTGTATTACAGGTATCGGCATGATGCAAAGTACCTTTGGATTGATGGAGAGTATCCAGGAGTTCAATCCTCATTTTTGTCTACAAGTTGGTGTAGCAGGCGCTTTTAGCAGAGAATTAAAGTTGGGACAATTGGTTATCGTACAGTCTGAGCTATTGGGCGATTTTGGTGTGGAAGATAATGAACGCTTCTTGGATATTTTTGAGATTGGCTTAATGAAGGTTTCTGAAAGACCATTCAACAATAAACAACTGATTAATACTTTTCAAGATTTTCCATTACGTTTGAATTTACCATTCGTAAGTTCTCTTACGGTGAATACTGGTAGCGGCAGGGAAAGCACCATTACCCGCAGGGAAGAGCATTATGGATGTGAAATTGAAAGTATGGAAGGTGCTTCTTTTCATTATGTTTGCTTGAAAAAGAAAATTCCATTTTTGCAGGTGCGCAGTATCTCCAACTATGTAGAGCCGCGCGATAAGAGCAAATGGAAAATGCAGGAATCCATACAGACCTTGAACGACTGGATGATAGGGAATATTCCCATGGTAAAAAGAATAACCACCGGTTAGATATGGCCACGCTTGTAACGATTAGAACGTTTGATAATTATGTGACCGCCCATATTGTAAAAGCACAATTGGAAGCGGAAGGTATAGTATGTCACTTGAAAGACGAAAATACAATTGTGATGCAGTGGACTTGGGCCAATGCCTTAGGTGGTATAAAACTGCAAGTGTTGGAAGGCCAAAAAGAGAAAGCGGAACATATATTGCAGACCAATGATGCAGCCGTATTGGCCGAGCAGGAAACACCTGGATTTTGGGATGATGATACCGAACAGCTTGACCCTAACAACAGAATATGCATTCATTGCGGCAGCAAAAATACACGCAAAGATGACTACGATAAAAAACCAGCTATTATCAGTTGGCTTTTTTTAGGTTTCCCATTATTATTTAAATCAGAGAAATGGCACTGCTTCCATTGCGGGGCAAAATTTTAGTAAATAGCACAACAGTACAACAGCAAATTAAATCATGCGCATAGATATCATTACCGTAGTACCCGAATTACTGGAAAGTCCTTTTGCCCATTCTATAATGAAGCGGGCACAGCAAAAAGGTTTGTTGGAAATTCATGCTCATAATTTACGGGACTATACTACTTATGCCCACGCCCAGGTAGACGACTATCAATTTGGTGGCGGCGCCGGCATGGTGATGATGCCCGAACCGCTGGCTCGTGCCATCGAGTCGCTGCAGGCCGAACGTAACTACGATGAAGTAATTTATATGACACCCGACGGACCCCGGTTCGATCAGAAGACGGCCAATAGGTTATCTTTGAAAGGCAATCTCATGATTATTTGCGGTCACTACAAGGGTATAGACGAAAGGGTACGCGAACATTTCATCACTATGGAAATCTCTATTGGCGATTATGTATTGAGCGGTGGAGAATTAGCTGCGGCGGTAGTGGTAGATGCCATAGGACGCTTGTTGCCTGGGGTACTCAATAATGAAACTTCTGCCTTATTCGATTCCTTTCAAGATGATATATTGGCACCACCGGTATACACCAGACCCGCAGATTTTAGAGGCTGGAAAGTACCTGCCGAACTATTGAGCGGTGACCCTAAAATAGTAGATGCTTGGCGCCACGAACGAGCTTTGGAACGCACTCAGGCGCGCCGGCCAGATTTGCTGGAAGGTGAAGGGTAGCGCGCGTTAAAATTTATCTTTCTGGTATTGAATCGATGTAATTCTGCCTAAAAAGGTTTTGGCTACAGGCTTTGCTTTTACCAAATTTAGTCTGCGCCAAATGGCTTGCACCTCTGTTTGGTGAAAAAGTATATCAGACCAGCTGAATCCGATAATGACCTGGGCGTCGATTTCTGTCACAAGGGGATTGTGGAGCTTATGCTCCATGATCAGATCCTGTATTACAAAATTTTCAGCCATCATAAGTATTGATATAAAAGGATAAATGTATATCCCTTGAAATGTTATACAAATTTATATTGTTTTGCGTAAAGCTGTAATTTGTCGCCCTTGTATTATATAAAATTTGTGGATACCTTAGCAGTATAAAGTTGTCATGTTTTCCCTATTCAAAAAAAAAGTAAACCTTGAGCCTGCTGCTCCTTTATCGTTTTTGCAAACGGATATGCATGCGCATATATTGCCCGGTATAGATGATGGCGCCAAAGATATGGCTGCAGCTTTAACGCTTATAGAGGGTATGTATAAACTGGGTTATAAAAAACTTATAGCTACCCCACATATAAATATAGATTTTTATCCAAATAGCCACGAGAACATTCTAACTGTTTTGTCAGCCGTACAAGAGGCTATCAAAATTGCTGCAATACCTATAGATGTTACGGCAGCAGCCGAATACATGATCGACGAAATGCTTATGGAGCTCCTTGCGTCAAAAACGGCACTATTGACGCTTTCAGGAAATAAAGTGCTTGTAGAAATGAGTTATGTACAAGAATCTCCTTTGATGCTTGATGCACTATTTGCGCTACAGAGCTCCGGTTATCAGCCAGTCTTAGCACACCCTGAACGCTATAATTACTACCATGCCCATCCTGTGAAGTACATCACGCAACTAAAAAATCAAGGTTTCCAGATGCAACTTAACGTCCTTGCCCTTATTGGACACTATGGGAAATCTGTTCAAACTGTTGCCGAACACTTATTGAAAGCTGGTCTGTACGACTATTGTGGTACAGATGTGCATCATGCCCACCATGTAAATATACTCTCCGGCATTACAAAAGTTAACACTTATGCAGCCTTGTTAAAATATACATTTATGAATATTGAACTATAGCTATGTGTTTTGTGTTAATAGATACTTATTTAGTAAACGCCTGATCTGTCACAGATTTAAACACGATAAGTCATTTTGTTTAATTTTTGTTAATTTAACAAAAAAATTATAAAGTTTGTTAAATAAATGTACTTTTGATTATCAGTTTTAGGTGACAAAAATCAGAATACTGTTTAAAAATTAGAATTTCGTGCTAACCACACGTTTTATTGAACCAATGCCAAACCAAATTAAAATTCAATCAGCAGGTTTTTATATCGGCTATTTGAAACAATCGTTTCCGTAATTAATCAGGCTGTGTCGTTAGCTGTATATTTATTGGTACTTCAGGTATTATTAATTGTACAGATGTTTAAATACATATTTATATGTTAATGGAATTTTTATGCCTCGAATTTTACGTCTTTTAAATTGGATAAATATTATTGTTGATATATTGGTGCTCAATATGTCGATGGTGTATTGCTATTACACTTTTTTGGGTGCAGATGCATTGTTGATTCGCCAAATTGTTCCTTACCTGTTAATTGTCAATTTCGGATGGCTGTTCGTGCAGTCTTACTTTAAAATCTACGACAATTTCCTTCATCGCAACTCGGTATCTATCTATGGCCGAAGCATTCGAGCATACATCATATTCGGCTTCTGTATGGCTATTGTATTTATACTTTCCTTACAAAACGACTTTTCTCATTTTCTCTTTGCGGCGCATGCCTACTTCTACGCTTTCACCTACATAATTTTCGGGCTCCTGCTATTTGTGAATAGGTTGGTATTGCTTATTATCAGAAAAACACAGCGCCATAGAATTGATAATATTAAGAAGAATGTGGTGATTGTAGGTAAAAATCATTCGTCCCTCACTTTGTCGCACTTGTTTTCCGGAAATGTTGCATCGCACTATAATGTGATGGCTGTTTTTCACGATCAGGCTGAAGTGGCATTTGAAGACCGCCTGCTCTACCGCGGTGGTACAGACGAGTGTGTTTCTTACTTAAAAAATAATAGAGTAGATGAGATCTTTTGCACGCTACCAGGCGTAAGCAAAGAAGGCATAAGTGTATTGATGCACGAGGCTGATAAAAATCTAACAAGGTTCAGATTGGTGCCTGAGTATTACGATTACTTTCCGGGTAATGTCAGCATCGAAATGTTTGACAATATTCCGGTAATGACGGGCAGACCAGAACCGCTCCAAGACTTGGCCAATGCAGCATTCAAGCGCTTATTCGATATTGGATTTTCTCTTTTGGTTATCGTGTTTTTGTTGAGTTGGCTATTACCTATTTTGGCATTACTTATCAAGATTACTTCTCCTGGTCCCATATTGTTTAAGCAATTACGGTCGGGTAGGAGTAACCAGCCTTTTTATTGTCTAAAGCTGCGCAGTATGCGGGTCAATGCCGCTGCCGATGCGCAACAAGCCACCAAAAATGATAGTCGTATTACTCCGTTAGGCGCCTTTTTGCGCAAAACCAGCCTCGATGAACTGCCCCAGTTTTTCAACGTGTTGTTAGGCAATATGTCTATAGTTGGCCCTAGACCGCACATGCTCAAGCATACCGAAGAATATGCCTTATTGATTGATAAATTTATGGTGCGTCATTTCTTAAAACCAGGTATTACCGGTTATGCGCAAGTGAACGGCTTAAGAGGGGAAACCAAGACTACTGAAGACATGGCGAAGCGGGTAGAGGCTGATGTATGGTACCTGGAACACTGGTCTTTCCTACTTGATTTAAAGATAATATTCCTTACTGTCTGGAATATTTTTAAAGGCGATAGCAAGGCGTTTTAAATCCTCATTTTACAATAAAAACAGAACCAACCAAACCAATCTTTTATAACCAAAACGTAACCAATCATGACCAGTTTTTCTAGAATTTCCATCTCCACTGCGCTGATAGCAACGTTATGTGCGCCAGCTGTATTTGGTCAGGAGCTAAATGTCGCTACCAATAACAATGAAGATGATGAGATTGAAAATGTAGATACTGTTGCGCGTCCCTGGCAACAACACCGCTCTGTAGCCTTGCTATTAGGTACTGCAGGCATAGGTGCACAAGGCAATATTACGCTAAGTAAATCCTGGGGTATAAGGGCAGGCTTTCAAATTATGCCCGCTTTCACCATTAGCCAGGATGACAAAATTGGAAGAACTGATGTAGAACACAAATACAAAATTAACCTGGCTAACATTCACGTTCTTGCCGACTATTACCTTCCATTTGCTCAGAAAATTGGCCTTCGTGTTACAGGCGGTTTAGCCGGCTTCGTAAGTGCCAAAGCTAATGTTGTGTCCGTGCCAATAGGCGAATATTATTATGGTGATATCCCTATCAATGACGAGCGCATGGGCGAGGTAAAAACTAAAGTAAACCGCAGCGGTGTAGCAGCCTATCTTGGTGCTGGTTTCCTGAATTTGGTGAATACCAAACATTTTGGACTTTCTGCTGATATCGGCTCTTATTATTTATTGCCTGCCGCAGATGTTGAAATGACGGCTAGTGGCTATTTATCTGGTAATGAAAGAAACCAAGAGCAATTGAAGGAGAACCTTAAGGGCTATCGCTGGTTGCCAGTTATACAATTAGGTTTCCACTATAAATTTTAATATCCAACCAATCTCCAAACCGAACCAATTTAACCAATATTTTTTATGAAGAGAATCTATATAGCGCTGGTAGCCGTTTCTATGGGCAGTGCCTTGTTTTTTACGCAATGTAAAAAGCCTTCTCAAGACTTTGATTTTAGTGTAAATGCCGATGTATTCGATAATACAGTGGCTGTAAAGCTATATGATGCTGCCACACCTGGCGTAGCTCCTAAGAACGTAAGCATTACCATCGAAGGCAAAAGTGCGAACGGTGTTTATGAAATCAGTGGGAAGAAGCTATTTAAAATTGTAGATGGTATAATCTCTTTGGGTATTCATCCATCTATGGCACCTAAAGAGGGCAATCCTGTGGAATTTGTAATTAATGTAACTGCCCCAGGATATTTAAAGGTGAGAATGCCGGTTACGGTTTTGGCAGGGCAAGAAACCAAAATGGTTGCTATAAGTATGATAAATACTGAAAACCCTCCTTTAGGCGTAACGGTTGTGAGTGAAACAGTAACCTTGACGGGTGGTGCTACCACTACGCCTGTTGCTATGGGTACGCCCGCAGCTCCAGGAGAAGTGAGTGCCACAGTGGCTATAGCACCAGGTACTTCTTTTAAAGATGCGGCTGGTAATACTATTAATGGTGCTAGCCTTAGCGCTACGATGGTACATTTTAATACCAAACATGCAGCTTCGCTCAATGCCTTTCCGGGTAGCGGTTTCAATGCAGACGATGTGAAAGATGCCAACGGTAACATTGTAAGTGGTATGTTTCAGACAGCCGGTTTTACCAATATCGATATGGATATGGGTGGCACTTCGGTAAAAGAGTTTTCGCAGCCTATTAATGTAGGTATCGGTATTGATGCTACACAAACTAACCCCGCTACAGGAGCGCCTTTCGCTGTGGGTGATATCATTCCTATCTGGAGCTATCAGGTAGAAACGGGTAAATGGGAATATGAGAAAGAAGGTGTTATAACTAATAATGGCGGTAATCTTGAGGTAGCATTTACAACTACGCACCTTACCTATTATAACCTGGCCTTTTTGCAAAACACTTGCGCAGAGGGTAAGCTAAATTTCAATACTGGCCTGGATAAAGCAGAAACATTCTTAGTTGATATTTTTGCGGCAAACGAAACTGTAATTCCTGCTGTAGCGGGTCATGTGGTTCAGGTGGCCAATGGCGCTCAAGCTGCTTTTGAAAACGTACCAACAGGTGAAGTTACGGTAAAGGTATATCGCAATGTGGCAGAAAACAGCCAAACCAATTGGAAGCTAAGAGCTGCGCCAGTAGGGCAATTCACAGGAACACTTTGTGGTGCCACACCTACAATTCAATTAACGGTTCCTGTTACTACGCCTATTACCTTTAATATAGAAGGTAGATGCAAAAACAACGCCACTAATCCTGTAGTGCGCCCATCAATAGATATCTGGTATCGCCTTACGGGTTCTAATGCAGAGTACAGTATGCTGGGCCATGTGTCACAAGGTATGTTCTCTACCACCAATCTGAATTACATGAGCAGCTACGACTTTAAAGTTATTTGGGACGGTAGCAACGTGTTCTTGAGAACCAAATTGATTGACAGCATGAATTACCAACGTACCATAGATGTACCACCAGCTTACGAGCAATATTTCTGTAAATAAATTTTAAAAAAATTGCAGGTACTTGGGACTGTGCCAACCAATTAATTGTTGACCGACAAGATATGTGTGCCGAACCAATAACCAACAGTCTTAAGTGCCTGCAAAC
>Ga0256901_1001817_pt1 | contig 10304 bp, 7 predicted proteins | sample MC6MC0689MT_FD_190200 | JGI IMG/M metagenome (GOLD analysis project Ga0256901, IMG submission 190200) | Metatranscriptome of enriched soil aggregate microbial communities from Iowa State University, Ames, United States - MC6-MC0689-MT... | ecosystem: Environmental > Terrestrial > Soil >... | reverse complement strand
TACTGGATCCCTTCGATCGCGGAATCCGCCCTGTTCGGAACGAGGCTGGCCGACGACTTCTATCAAGTCAATATCGGCGGGGACATCGCTTTTATGAACGGCGTGATGAAGACGTGGTTCGAGATGGAGGCGGAGAAACCGGGCTCGGCGATCGATCACGCATTCGTTCGCGAGCATGCGTCAGGCTACGAGGAGCTACAAGCGCACGTAGACAAACAAGACTGGGAGACGCTAGTGCGCTCCTCCGGCTTATCGCGCGAGCGAATCGGCCAGTTCGCCCGGCTGCTGGCGGCCTCGCGTTCCGGCATCTTCGTCTGGAGCATGGGGCTGACGCAGCATCGCTTCGGCACCGACAACGTCTCGCAGGTCGCCAATCTGGCGCTGCTGCGAGGCTTCCTCGGACGCGAGCATTGCGGCGTCATGCCGATTCGCGGCCATAGCGGCGTGCAAGGCTCCGGCGAGATGGGCGCGGACCCGTTCAGCCTGCCCGGCGGCGAGTTTGCCGGCAAGGATATCGAGCGAATCGAGAAGCTGTGGGGCTTCGAGCTGCCCAAGTGGCAGGGCGACATCGTCGGCGTCTCGCTGGAGAATGCGCTGCTGCCGGACGATCATGAGCGCAGACTGAAGCTGTTCTACACGTCCGGCGGCAACTTCCTCGAAACAATGCCCGAGCCGGACTTCGTCAGAAGCTGCCTCGAGAACGTCGACGTCCGCGTTCACCAGGACATCGTATTCAATACCTCCACGCTGGCCGACGCGCGCGAGGAAGTGTGGGTGCTGCCCGCGATGACGCGCTACGAGCAGCCGGGCGGCGGAACGTCGACGTCTACGGAGCGCATGGTTTATTTCTCGCCGGAGATTCCCGGTCCGCGAATGCCGGAAGCCCGGCCGGAGTGGTCGATCTATGGCGAACTGGCTTTGCGGGTCAAGCCGGCAACGGAAGGTCAAGCCGCAGGAGCCGCGTTTAAGGACGCGGCAAGCATTCGTGCGGAGATTGCGCTGGCCGCGCCGAACTACGCCGGGATCGAACGACTGGAAAAGCAGGGAGACGTGTTCCAATGGGGCAACGCCTGGCTGTGCGAAGGCGGCGTCTGTCCGACGGAGGACGGCCGGGGACGGCTGCTGCCGATCGAGCTGCCCGAGCTGCGCAAACCGGAGGGACGGTTCTATGCGACGACAAGACGCGGCAAGCAGTTTAATTCGATGGTGTACGGGGAGATCGATCCGTTTAACGGAGCGGATCGCTACGATGTGCTGATGAACGCCGAGGACGCCGCGCAGCTTCATCTTCGCACGGGCGACGCGATTGTCGCCTACAATCGGTACGGCGTTTTTCACGGGCGGGCCAAGTCCGCCGACATTGCTCCCGGCAACATCGAGCTGTACTGGCCGGAAGGGAACGTGCTGCTGCCCAAAGGCGTTTACGAGCCTTATGCCGGCATTCCGGAATACAACGCGGCCGTTATCGTCGAGAAGGCGGACACGTATCATGCGCTGAAGGATACTCGTTACGTCGAACGAAGAATTGCCGAATTGGAGCTTGAGGTGCCGGAATGAGCGAACATCGCGAGGAGACAAGAGAGGAAACAAAACCGGAAGCGGAAAACCGCTCCAGCATCGCATGGCGAACGCTCAGACTGAGCGGCGGGGATATCGAGGAAAAGGAGGACGAGATCGCGGCGGAGTTCCCGCTGACGATCCGGCTGGACGGAGAGGAGTTTGCGACATTGGTCTGCTCGCCGGACGACTTGGCGGATCTCGTCTTCGGCTTTCTAGCCTCCGAAGGCGTTATCCGCGAGGCAGATGATATCCGCAACTGGTCTCTCGACGAGCAGCGCGGCTTCGCCTACGTCGAGCTGCAGCGGCCGCAATCCACGGCCAAGGAACTGCATTCCAAACGAATTATCGGCTCCTGCTGCGGCAAGAGTCGACAGTTTTATTTTCACAACGATGCCCGTACAGCCAGAACGATAACCGGAGGAGCCGCAATCCCGGCCGAGCGCTGCTTTGAGCTGATGAGCAGACTCCAAGCCAGCTCGGCGGGCTTCCATCTGACCGGCGGCATCCACCATGCGGCGCTGTGCGACGAGACAGGCGACGGCCTCGTCGTGCGCGCCGACATCGGCCGCCACAACGCGCTCGACAAGCTGTTCGGCCACTGCCTGCGCCGCGGTCTGTCGACAAAGCGGCGCATCATCGCCTTCAGCGGGCGGCTCTCCTCCGAGGTCTTGTTGAAGGCGGCGAAGATCGGCTGCCCGATTCTGCTGTCCAAGTCCGCGCCGACCGATCTCGCCCTGCGCCTCGCCGACGATCTGGGCATCACCTGCGTCGGCTTCATCCGCGCGGACTCGTTAAACGTGTATACGCATCCGCAGCGGATCGTCATGCCTATGTAAAGTTGAACCAATGAAGGGGAGGCCCATTTCATTGCAAAAGGGATGGTTTTGCCGACTTCAGACAGGTTGTTTTGGGCTGCTTGGATCAATAAGAACGATAGAGGTAAGCAGCCCAAAGCCAAAACTCGCGGCAAAACCATTCCCTTTCTCCATTCCATTGGGTCCTTTCTTCGATGTATATTTGGTTCAACTTACGCAGCTAATAGCTTATCAGAGTCGCCAGCGCCCCGGGGCTTCCCGCATAAGCTTCGGGGGCATGCGCCAACGGATATATGCCGGTGACAAGCGGCTTTGTCGTTATCCTTCCTTCGGAAAGAAGACGAATATACTCCCCGAGATTACGCCCTTCCGTCCAGCGCACATAACCGATCGGATAATCGCAATTGTCCCTCTCGTAAGCCGCATCGTATCTCCCCGGTCCGCCGGCGCGCGAAATAAGCATTTGCGCTTCCTTGGCGAACAGCAGCTCGCGGGAAAATTCCATCGTCACATCGCCGACGACGACTACTTTACCCTGCGGGCGAATCCATTGCAGCGCCTTGTTCAGCAGACGCTCGCCCGGACCGCTGGCGCAGACGATAACGGCATCGACGCCAATGCCGCCGCCGGTGAGCGCCGTCATTGCTTCCTCCAGCCGCGCTTCCTCCTCGTACACAGTCTTTACTCCCAGCCGCTTCAATTGCTCGACGCGCGCCCGATCTAGATCGATTCCGAACGTGCGGTAGGCTGCCGCATGGGCAATTTGCGCAATCAGATTCCCCAGTATCCCCAAGCCAACGACAGCAACCGACTCTCCGAAGCTGAGCCGGGCAACCCGAAGCGCATGCACGGCAATCGCGCCTAGCCCGCCGAACGCCGCCTCCTCCGCCGCGATCGAGTCGGGAACAAGCGCCGTTAAATTCGTCGGCACGGCAAGCCGCTCGGCGTGATGCACATAAGGCGCGCCGTAGCAGGCGACCCGCTTGCCGAGCAAGCCGGCGTCCGCTCCCTCTCCGACCCGCTCCACGATACCTACGGCACTGTAGCCCAAATTAACCGACTGCTCCGGCGCCCGCTTAACGATGCTTAGTTCCGTGCCAGGACTGATCGCCGAAAACTCGGTTCGAACAAGAATATGACCCTCCCTCACAGTCGGCGTCTCCAGCTGCTCAAGAGCGACTCTCCCCTGCCTTGTAACGATTCCCTGCATCTACGATGACCTCCCGAATAATCGCATTCAGCTTTCATATTGCTTACGATACTCGCTTGGGGACACTCCTACGTATTTCCGGAACGTCGTCGTGAATGTTGACGCGTTTAAGTAACCGGTCTTCTCGGCAATTTCCGCAATCGACAGGCTTCTGTCCCTAAGCATCTCTTTCGCATGGGACAGCCTGATCTTATTAAGATATTCCACGTAGTTCACGCCGAACGTCTTCTTGAAATAGCTCGAGAAATATTTCGGAGTCGTCCCTGTTACTTCCGCAATATGATCCAGATACATATTTTCCATATAATGAAGCTCGACGTATTGGGCGATAAACGCCGGATTCAGCTTGCTAAGCTTCTCCTTGCCGCCCAATCCCGCCAAAACTTGGGCTGCCTCAATCAACGTCCGTTCAATCTCCCCATATTCCATAGCGGACTCGATCCGCTCGCAAACTCGGCGTTCCAGGTCGTACAGACGCTCGACGTCCGACGAATCTCCCGCATGTCGCAGCATCGAGAATAAAATCGTCTTGGCGATATGCACGAACTGATGATGAGAAACGCCGCGCTGCCGATTCTCCTCCATCATGTCGCGAATCGCGCGAACGCTCTCCTCCGCCTTGCCGCTGGCCAACAGGTTGGACAGCTTCTCCATGCTTTCGATCGGAAAATGGATCGTCCGCGCGTACTGAATTTTCGCTGCGTCCGTCACCCTGTCGGCATCGATTATGCTGCGGGATCGCCGACCGCCCATCATATCGCGATAAGCGCGCGGTCCGTTCTCAAGCTCGCTTGGATACGGCTTGCTGACGCAGCATCGGAGTGCGAAGCCCTCCCAGGTTTCCCGCTCCGAGCGTTCCAAATAAGCCTCGATGCCCTTGATCATCCCCGCTCTCTCGCCGGGATGTTTAAGCCCGATGACGGCGACAAATTGCGAGCTTCCCGTATGGAACACCTGGGCCTCGACGTTCTCTCGCCTTAACCCTTGCCGAATTGCATTTTCCAGCTCGGCTGCGGGCAGGGCCAGGCGACTGTCCTGCTCCTTCGCGCCAAATTCGATAAGCGCCATGGCGAAATGCTTCTCCCGGAAAAATTCCGGGTAACTTCTCTGCATGCGCCATTGCCGCTCTTCGCTCTGGACGGACTCGTCAAGCCACTGCAGGAATGCCCCTCTGCGCAAATCGGTCTCGTCATGCGCCGCCTGATCTCTGAAATCCTCGTTTTCCGTCTTCAGCTTCACGATTCCGCTATAAATTTTCCGAAAATCGTTGCCTTTGCTGTTCCCGCCCCCAAGCAGCTTAAGAATGCTCTTGACCGGACGGTTCAAGTACACGCTAAGGAAAACCGACAGCAGCACCGCCGATGCGATCGCCGAACCCATAATCAACAGATTGGCTCTGGCTACCGTATTCAAGTTTTTAAACTCGTAAGGAACTTTGTCGATATAAATAAATCCGTTATATTCCGACTGATAGAAGTTGTATTCGTAATTTTCCCGCGTAATGGACGCTTCCCGATCCGCATTAAAATAGACGTCGCTCAGCACGTTCACCAGATCCAGCTCCTTGTCGGTGCTGAGAATGGTGTTCCGATCCTGGTCCAGCACGATCAAGGACGCTCCGGGAATCATCGTTTTCCGGTTCGCGTGCTGCATAAAGACATCCACGTCGATCAGCATCATCACGTTTTTGCTGGACATCTGCACCTTGTTTCCGCCTACGGCGACCAGAAACTTCTTATGCCGCGGCTTCTGGCCCGCTGTCGTCAGCACGGAAAAATCCGCTTCCGGGAACACCTTAAACGCATGCTTGGTCGCGGCGAACGTACGCCAATAGCTCGCATTGTACATCTCGTGCTTGTACTGCTCGTCGAAGAAAAACGTAAAGCTGCTCGTTCCTTTGGACGTGATCGCAAGATTGGCTCCCGGATAGGAAACGACTACTTCTTCTATAAATTCCGCCGTCGACACCAGTGTCGACAAATTGTCCACCATCGTGTACACCTTGCTCATATCCAGGCGGCCCTCATCGGCCGTCCCAAGATCGTCGTAAGGGGGCAGACCGTGAATGGAATGAATGATGTTGTTGATCGTACGGAAGTTGTTATCGAACGACTGCACGAGAGATTTGGCCGCAAGCGCGTTGTTCTCGCTGACTTTCTCGAAAATGCCGGAGATCGAATTTTGATACACGAAATAAGAAGAGGCGAGCATGATGGCGATGACCGACAGCATAGACAGGAAAATTTGCAGTACGCCCAGATTTTTGAATAACTTTCTCACCGCCGCTCATCCCTTTCCTTCATGGTGCGCATCTCCTTAGTTCGTCGAAAGCCCGTTTATCCCTTCTCCGATCCCAGCGTGACGCCTTTGGCAAAATATTTCTGCGCGAACGGATAGATCATCAGCACGGGAATCATCGACAGGACGATGGTCGCGTTCTTCAACGCTTGCGGCGCCAGAGCGGCCGCGTCCACCAGACTTGCCGTATTGCCCTCGCTGAAAATCAGCATTCCCCTCAGCACGACCTGCAGCGGATGCATCGTCTGATCGTTCAAATAAATCATCGGGATGAAGAAGCTGTTCCAGTGCCCGACGAAGTAAAACAAGCCAATGGACGCCAGGGCCGGCTTGGCCAAAGGAATGACGATGTTGAACAAAATCCGGTATTCCGACGCGCCGTCGATCAGCGCGGCCTCCCGAATCGCCTTGGACATGCTCTCGTAGAAGCTTTTCAGAATGATCAGCTCGAACGTCCAGATGGCGTTGGGCAGCACAAGCGCCCATACGGTGTCGAGCAAGCCCAGCTTCTGTACGATCAAGAAGTTCGGAATAATGCCCGGCTGCAGAAACATGGTAACGACAATGGCGAGCATCCACCACTTGCGCCCGAAAAACTGCGGCTGCGACAACGGATAGGCGGCAATCGCCGTAAACAGCAAATTAAGAAACGTGCCCAGAGAAGTATAATAGATCGTATTCAGATAAGCACGCGGAATTTTGTTGTCCGTCAGCACCTGCGCGTAAGCGCCCAGATTAAAACCTTTTGGCCACAGAAACACTTTTCCTTGCGTGACGCTCGCCGTATCGCTTAACGAAACAGCCGTAATATACAAGATGGGGTAGAGGGTAGCCACCGCTACCGCGATGAGAACCAGACCGTTCAGGATGCCGAACGGCGACCATTTGCGTTGTCCTACCATATGCCGTTGCCTCCAAGCCGTTTGCTCGCATAGTTCGCCGCCAGCAGCAGCGTCATTGCCACGACCGCCTCGAACATGCCTACGGCGGCGCCGAAGCTATAGTTGGACTCCAGAAGCCCTTTGCGATACACATACGTCGAGAACACGTCCGCCACCTCGTAGGTCATCGAATTATAGAGCAGCAGCACTTTCTCATAGCCGACGCGAATGACCGAGCCTGTCTTTAGAATCAGAATAATCAGCATTGTAGGCAGCAAGCCGGGCAGCGTAATGTGGCGAATCATCCGCATGCGGCTGGCTCCGTCCACCTTGGCCGCTTCGTACAGAGTCGGACTGATCCCCGAGATCGCCGCAAGGTAGATGATCGCCTCGTAGCCCGTCGTCGACCAGATTTCCGACATCACATAGATGGGGCGAAACCAGTCCGGATCGATCAGAAAATATTTGGCTTGAAAACCAAATGCTTGAATGACCCGGTTAATCAAACCGTTATTCGGCGAGAGGAAATCGATGATCATGCTGCTGATGATGACGACCGACAAAAAGGTAGGCAAATAGCTGGCCGTTTGGATCGTGCGCTTAAACCACGACAGACGAACTTCGTTCAACATGACCGCGAGCAGAATCGGAAACGGAAACGCGCAGATCATCGTCAGCAGTCCGAGCAGCAGCGTATTGCGAAACAGGACGAAGAAATCCGGGCTGGCAAAGAAGCGTTCGAAATGCTTGAAGCCGACCCATGGACTGTCCAGTATTCCCGTAAAAACGTTGTAGTCTTTAAAAGCGATAATTAAGCCGTACAACGGGCCGTATCTAAACATCGCGTAAAAAATGAGACAAGGGATAAAAAGCACGAACAATTGTTTATCCCTTGCAAGATGTTTGGCCGTCGCGGACATTCGCGCTCGGAACGTACGGGCGTCCGGCTGGCGAATCTGACGAACGGCCTCCGCGTTAGTATTCCGCACGGGCGGATTCCTCCTGTCTTCGATTGCGGCGCCCGGACGTCTCTGCGTCCGGGCGCCGCAACGGAACTCTGATGCGCTCTCCGGGTCCGGCGGTTACTTGGCGGCGTCGAAGCGCTTCTGCGCTTCGTTAAAGATGTCGATCAGCTTCGTCGTACCCAGCTTGACCGCGTTGTTTTTCCAGTCCTCCCACTGGCTCTCGCCGTGGGACTTGTCAAGAATGTAGCGCGCGTTGAATTCCTGAGCCGACTTCTCCAGCGACACTTGAATTTCGGCGATGGCCGCAATCTCGTCGTCGGTGAAATTCAGCACCGGATCAAGCGGCTCGAAGCGATTGTCCTTGATGATCTTGTCCTGCGCCTCCTGCTCTCTCTCGGTCAGGTTGTAATAGACGCTGCGATGGTCCGGCGCCAGATACATCCCTTCCAGCCAGAGGCCGTAGCGCTCATCCAGCACTTTAATATCGACGTTCGGCACATCGGCGAGCTCGGGATAAACCGGCTTGCCGTTCGCGTCGAAGTTAAATGTCTCGCCTTCTACGCCCAACGTCACCAGCGCGGCACCGGACGGACTGGTCAAGTAATCGAGCAGCTTCAGCGCGACTTCCTTTTTAGGACCGTTAGCCACGGTGATGCTTAGGCTCATATCGGTTTCCGGCAAAGTCAGCGTACGGCCCGTCGGTCCGATCGGCAGTCCGTAGCGAAGATCGTAATCGGGATTCTGCGCGCCGACCTGATTGCGGAACAGTTCCATTCGGCCAATCCAGTCGTAGGTGACGAAGGATTTGTCCGACGTCATTTTTGAGGTCCAGGAGTCCGGCGTATCCGTCAGAAACTCGGGATCAAGCAGATTTTCGTTATAAAGCTTCTTCAGGAAATCGAGCATCTCTTTGTGCTCGGGTTGGATGGCCGCATACTTCCACTCTTTCGCATTCTCGTCGTAGTATGCCGGATAGTTAGTGCCTCCGACGCCCCAGCCGTAAGCCAGGCTCTTGAAAATATATTCCTTGTTTTTGGATGCGAAAGGATAGGAATCGGGATAAACTTCCTTCAATTTCTTAAGAGCTTGGTAGAAGCTCTCGGTATCGGTCCATTCCGGGATGCCGTTCTTCTCGAAAACGTCCTTGCGGAACATCATCCCGTGGTTGACGGCCCGGTTCATCTTGTAGATCGGCCAGGAGTAAAGCTTGCCGCTTTCGTCGCCGTACGATTTCACGATCCACGGATTCTCGTCGATGTACAAACGTTTGAAGTTCGGCAGCATATCCGCATAGTCGTTGATCGCCACTACGGCCTTCTGCTGGCCGAGCTTCTTTAACTCCGCCGGGTTAAGCCCGTGGAAAATGTCCGGGAGCTTGCCGGAGGCGATCGTCACTCTCAGCTTATCCGGATACGTTGTCGGCGAGACCGTGATCAGATTGACCTTAATGCCCGTGCGCTTCTCGATCTCTTTGGCAATCAGCTTGTCGTTGGCCGGAAACTCGCTTACAAGCATCCAGTCGATCGTAGTCGGCTTATCCACAAGCGGCAGCGTCAAGCCTCCGGTGTCCCCGTAATCGTTCGCCGACGGCGCGGATGACGCTTCGGGCGATCCGCTCGCTTCCGTGGAAGCGGGGGCCGATTGACTCGGTCCGGCTCCCTTGTTATTGCCCGCATCGTTGCCCGAGCAACCGGCTAACGCGGTTAGCGTCAACGAGAGCGCAAGCACGAGACCCCATAGCTTTCTTGTCATTTGTTTTTCCTCCCCAGAATTTGATGTGGCGTAGTTTGGTCTGGCATCCCAAATGCTAGGGCCTAATCTCCGCTTTCGTAAATAAAGCGTTTTCACAAAGTGCGGAATTTCAAAGTCTTCCTTGGTGCAGAAAATAAGAAAACCCTTATTTATCAAGGCTTCAGGCCGTGTGGAAAATGATAAAGCAGTGGAAAATAATCATGTATCCCATTATAACACCGCTTTCATGAATAGCGAGAGCAGCTTCTTTCCATTGCTCCGAGCATGTGGCAGCTCTATATCTCAAATCGTTCGCGAAGGCAAATTCGGATAAGCGAATAGTCGAATTCCCGCCTTGTTTTCCGACGTCGTTCGCCGGACAATGAACGCATACCCAACAACATGCGGAGGGATTACGAATGAGTAAAATCAAAGCGGCCATTATCGGCTGCGGCGCAATCGCCAGCAATGCGCATATTAAAGCTTATATGAACAACGCCGACGCAGAGATCAAATATTTCTGCGACATCGACCTCGCCAGAGCCGAGCAAGCGGTGCTCGCCAACGGCTGCGGAACGGCCATCTCCGATTATCGAATCATTCTGGAAGATCCCGAGGTAGAGGCCGTATCCGTATGCACCCCGAACCATCTGCACGCCCCGATCTCCATCGCCTGCCTGCAGGCGGGCAAGCATGTGCTGTGCGAGAAGCCGGCCGCGCGCACCTACGAGGAAGCGCTCACGATGCAGCAGGCGCAGCACAAAGCGGGCACAACGCTGAATATCGGCGTCGTCAATCGCTTTAACGCCAACGTCAATGCGATCAAGCGGATGATCGAAGCCGG
>Ga0256901_1001816_pt1 | contig 10310 bp, 10 predicted proteins | sample MC6MC0689MT_FD_190200 | JGI IMG/M metagenome (GOLD analysis project Ga0256901, IMG submission 190200) | Metatranscriptome of enriched soil aggregate microbial communities from Iowa State University, Ames, United States - MC6-MC0689-MT... | ecosystem: Environmental > Terrestrial > Soil >... | reverse complement strand
TGTTGTTTCTTATAAACTTATCTTTGCGGCTCTTTTTGAAATATGAAATTATTATTACAATACTTAAGTAAGTATAAAGGCTTGATTGTGCTGGCGCTGTTTTTGGCAGCTGTCAATCAAATATTCTCTTTATTAAATCCGTACATTCTCGGTAATCTTATCATAGATCCCTTTGCTAATAAAGCGGGCGAATACAAGGCTGCTGGCAACAGCTCAGGATATTTTAATGGCGTTGTAATAGGCTTATTGCTTATTATCGGTGCAGCTATGGTAAGCCGTATTGCTAAGGCGTTTCAAGATTATGTGGTGAATGTAGTGATACAAAAGTTTGGTGCCAAGCTGTATACAGATGGACTAAGACATGCGCTGCGCTTGCCCTATCAGGATTTTGAAGACCAACGCAGTGGGGAAACCTTATCTGTGTTGCAAAAGGTAAGAGCCGATTGCGAAAAGTTTATAATGAACTTTGTGAATGTACTATTCGCAACGTTAGTGGGCATTGTATTTGTTACTATAATAGCATTTCAACTTAGCCCAATGTTGCCGCTTATATATTTAGTAGGCGCCGTAATATTGGCATGGCTCACCAGTTTTCTTAGTCGCAAAATCAAGTTCATTCAAAAGAATATTGTAAAGGAAACTACCGCCTTGGCTGGTTCTACTACCGAATCATTGCGCAATATAGAATTAGTAAAAAGTTTAGGTTTAACCAACCAGGAAATTCGTAGGCTTAATACTACCACGCTTAAAATCCTGAAACTGGAGCTGAGAAAGGTGAAGAGTATTCGCTCGATAAGCTTTGTGCAAGGTACTTTCGTCAATTTCTTACAGCAATGTATCATGTTTGCCTTATTGTATTTTGTTTTTGGTGAACAGATTACTGTTGGGCAAATGATGATGATGCAATTCTATTCCTTCTTCATATTTGGTCCTTTGCAGGAGTTAGGCAATGTAATCATGTCGTATAGAGAGGCCGAGGCTTCGTTGAATAATCTTGAGGAATTGCTGGCTAGAGAAGTTGAGTACAAGCCAGAAAATCCAAAGGCGATTAATAAAATAGACACGCTGCGTTTTGATAAAGTGCGCTTTCAACATCAGTCGGCCACCAAGCCTGCCATTGAAGAAATCTCCTTTGAAGTTAAACGCGGTGAAACGATAGCCTTCGTCGGTCCGTCAGGTTCTGGTAAAACCACTTTGGTTAAATTACTTGTAGGCTTATACCATCCTAGTCATGGCCACGTGTATTATAATGACCTAAGCGGAGACACTATCGACTTTGATGAATTGCGCCATCAAATTGGTTTTGTAACCCAGGATACGCAGTTGTTTTCAGGAACGATAAGAGAAAATCTTTTGTTCGTCAACCCTAGTGCTACTGATGAAATGATAAGTGAAGTGCTGAAGAAGGCAGCCAGCCAAAGTATATTGGCTCGCGCTGATAATGGCTTGGACACGGTAATAGGCGAGGGCGGCTTAAAACTTTCAGGTGGCGAGCGTCAACGACTATCTATAGCCCGTTCCCTGCTACGTCAGCCTCATCTCATGATTTTTGATGAAGCTACATCTGCTTTAGATTCCATTACCGAAGAAGAAATTTCTAAGACGATAAGCAATATTACGGCGCAGCGTCAACATATTACTGTTATGATTGCACATAGGCTGTCAACCATTATGTATGCCGATAAAATATTTGTGCTGGAAAAAGGTAGAGTGGTGGAAACAGGAAATCACAATGCCCTCTTAGAATTGAAAGGTTTGTATTACGCTATGTGGCGTCAACAAATTGGTGAACGAAAAGATGAGCCCGTACTAATTTAGCCTATGATTGTACAAACAATAAAGCCCAACAAAAATTTGTTGGGCTTTATTGTGTAGCAACTTTTATTGCTATGTTTTCCAATTTTTACTATCTATATTTTTGGGAAGCCAACCTGCTATTACAGTTTTGTGAGGTGCTAATATATCCCACAGCCAGCGATTATTATCATAACCAGTTTCACCGCAATCTATGAGCTCGCTGTAACTTATGGCACTTGATACTATACTTTCTATAAGTTTTAAGTTTATAAGGTTCTGAATGGCTAATGCAAAATACTCGAAATAGACATGTCCCCAAATTTCAACTATAAGCGAATCTTCAGTTATTTTTAGCTCACGTTTGTATTGTAAACTAAAGTCCTTTCTTATTTCTTGCGCTAGTGCCGTAGTTCTGTTTTCTATATCTTCAGCTAGCAATTGCCACAACTCTTTGTCATTTACAATGTGAACTGAGTTTTCCTGAAATTTAACCTGAATAAGGCTTTCAGCTAACTCATATTTCTTAAGCATTTATTTTTATAGATTTTTATTAAGTATAAACTCTAATAAATTTAGTCCTTATCAGCAACCTTTTTCTTAGGCATAATTTTTAATTGCCAACGCTTCATAACAATCATTTTCGACTCCCGTTTCATGTGATATTTTTCAGTTTCGCCTATTAAAAATCCAAAATGAGCCATGGTAGGCATCGCGTCAAAAATTACCTTCAACATGGCAACCATAGGTATAGCTAAAATCAAGCCAGCGAGACCAAACAACAGGCCACCGAGTATAATGGCCAGTATAGACATCAAGGGATTGACGCTTACTTTGCTGCCCACAACTTTGGGGGTGATAATATTTGCTTCTAAAAACTGCACAAACTGAAACCAACCAATAACACCTAAAGAATACCAGAAACTATCTTTAACCGCCAGGGCAAACAAAGCTGGGAGTATAGAGCCAATAGCGATACCAATATAGGGGAAGAGCATTAATAAGGAGGCTAATATACCAAAGAACCAAGCGTAAGGAATACCTAATACCATAAGGCCTACCGAATTTAGTACACCAACAATTCCCATAACCGTTATGAGTCCGAATAGGTAGCCATGTACTACATTGTAAATTTTGATGAGCGTGTCATTCACCTTTTGCTGATTTGTAGATTTAAACGCGTAGAAGAAAAATTCCCTGAAGAAATCGCGATAGCACAGCATGAAAAATATGAATATAGGCAACAACAAGGTATTGGCTAAAATGCCACCAACTGAGCTAAACGCAGTTTGTACATAGCTGCTGGCATTGGCTAATGCACTGTTGGCTGAGGTTTTTAGTCTTGCTAAAATTGCATTTTCAGAAACCCCAAATTGTTCATGAGCCCAATTAAGTATGGTATCGAAAATGCCTTGAAACTTATTGACAATGTCACCTCCGCCTTTGCCTATCGACACCACTTGGTTGATGATTAGGTAAAATAAGCCAACCAAAACTCCTGCTGCAACTATTATGGAAAGTATGGCTGCAAGCGCTCTTGGCATTCTCCATTGTTCAAATTTCCGTGTCATCGGAAAGAGAATCATGGACAACATCATAGCAAAGACCAGCAATAAAAATATGCCTTGCAAATAGTATAAGATGCCGACAATAAACACCAAACATAAAAGCTGCGCTGCCAATTTATGTGCGTAAGGTTTCTCTGAAGTAAATTTTTCTTGTTCCATTTTGTTTCAATTAGTAACTAAAACCTATTCTTTTATGTGGTTTGTTAGCATCTCAAAACGAATTATTTATGTTTTTGTTCAAATAAGCTAAGGCAATATTAATTCAACTATGTAACGCTAGTCTTGTTGTCCTATAATATCAAACTACAAATTTTATATTATGGAAAAAGTAAATGTTGCAGTGATCTTTTACAGCGCCACCGGAGCTAATTATCAAATGGCTAAATGGGCTGCAGAAAGTGCAGGCGCCAATAACGCCAACGTAAAATTACTCAAAGTAAAAGAAACAGCGCCTCAAGAAGCCATCGACCAAAACCCAGCATGGAAGGCCAATGCGGATGCGATGAAAGATGTTCCTGAGGTGACGCTTGACGACTTGGAGTGGGCGGATGCGGTGCTCTTCAGTTGCCCTACAAGATACGGTGTGTTGCCTGCGCAGTTGAAAGCATTTATAGATACTACTGGTGGCTTATGGTCCGAAGGTAAACTAGCAGACAAGGTGGTAAGCGGTATGTCGTCTGCTGCAAATGCACATGGTGGCCAAGAGGCTACAATTTTATCGCTATACACGCAGATGATGCATTGGGGCTGTATTATAGCCGCTCCGGGTTATACCGATAAAGTTGTGTTTAGCACAGGTGGCAATCCTTACGGCACCAGCGCTACAGTAGATCAAAGCGGGAAGATAGTTGACAATATTGAAGAGGGAGTAAGATTCCAAGCGAAAAGATTGGTGAATATTACCCAAGCTTTGAAAGCTGGAAAGTCAGTATAGACAGTTATTTCAAATAGCTCAGCGTATAATCCAGAAGGTTTTATTGCTTTATACGCTGAGCTATTTTTATTGCACTTTTTTGCTGTTTGTTACCTCAACATTAAATGCCATTTCTTGACCAGTTAGGCTTCTCACTAGGTTTTGAAATTGATGCAGGTATTGAATGTGTGGCATTTCGACCGATGTCCCACCAGCGAGCATCAGTATTATTTCGCGCTCACTTTTTATAATTATAGCATGTTCACCAAACGACATACCTCCAATCTGGAGCATTATATCTTTGAAAGAACAGGGGAAAATATCAGCAGCATTGAAAGTGAAAACCTCGGCCTGGTAATCTTGCTTAGCCTTAATTATTTTAGTTTCTAAATCTATACTGAGTACGCGCAAATACTTATTGGTATTGGCTTCCAACATGCTGCCATTTTCCATCGCAGGATGAATATAATTGCCTGCTCGAAGTTCTACAGGATGTATCATTTATCGAGCTCTATATTTTTCTTGACTACATCCCAATACTCTTTACCATAGCTTACAAATATTTCGTCGCCGGCTTGTATGTCTTTTTTGGCAATCACATATACCCGTAAGTTCTCTTCTACATAATCTGCATTGTTAGACAAACCTTTGATCTTTTTCATGCCTTGTGCGTCGTTTGCATAACGCCCCATAGATTTTTTGCGCTTAGATGCATCTATTACGTGGTCATCGTTTACGTAGTAAATATAGAGGTTGTCACCATCTTCTTTCACCTTATCCCACGTAGTGATTAATCCCGTGTATTCTATAATGGTAGTGCCTTTGGGAATAAAAATGTTAGTAAATAATCCTAATCCCGCATTCGGTATTTGAGATGCTTGCGTGTATAGATTTTTTTCTAGGAATGGCATTTGCTGCGCTAAATTTTAAAATTATTGGCAAATGTAATATTCAATTCGCATTGGAGTGGTAGAATTCCACATTAATTTGCAAATGCTGCCTTAAGTTGCTCGCCTGCGTATAGCTGCGCTTCCGTTGCTTGCGGTACCAGGCTGTTCAATCCAAAGAATTCATGCGTAACATTTGGATAATTTTTGCTCTCCACTTTTACCTTCGCCGCCTTCAGTTTTTCAACCAGTAAAATGCCTTCGCTGTACAAGGGATCAAGGCCTGCTGTAATAACAGTGGTACTGGGCAAACCTTGCAAATCTGCATTCACCAAGGCTATCCTGGGATCATTAATTTGATGATCGTTCTGTAGATACTGCTTGAAGAACCACATCATCTTTGCTTTATTAAGCGGTTGTGCTGCTGCAAATTTTTGATAAGAGTCGGTGTTCATATCGGGTCCTGCTATGGGGTAAATCAGCAATTGGTGTACAGGCGGCTTAATGTTTTTTTTCTTCGCCATCATGCATACATTGGCCGCTAAGTTGGCACCTGCACTCTCTCCGGCTACTGCAATTAAGTTAGGCGACGCATTAATGGTTTGCGTATTTTTAAGCACCCATTCGTAGGCTGCCAGGGCATCTTCATGCGCTGTAGGAAATTTATGCTCTGGTGCTAATCTATAATTTACTGACACCACTATTGCTTCAGCTTTCTCTGCCAAAGCTCTGGCCGAGGCATCATATACAGCTACATTGCCTAAAACAAATCCACCGCCATGATAGTATACAATTACTGGAAATGGTGCCTGACCTTGCTTTGGTGTATATACGCGCAAGACTATCTTGCCATTTTTTACAGGAATTGAAAAACTGCTGGTGTCTGAGCTGAGCGTTGGAGGCGCCACATCATTTCTTTTAATGAGCGTGTCTACAGCATCTTGTACACTGCTGCTCCGTCTCGCTTCTATAGGTGTAAGCAGTTCAAAAGGTTTGTTCGAAAAGCTGTCTAATTGTTCTAATACGGCTAACATTTCTGGTGCAATATTGCCTGCCCATATTGGTGCATCTTTCGTTGGGGTTACAAGACCGCTACCTTCAACACTCGTTCCTGCTCCTTCGCCTTGTATCTTTTTTACTTCTTCTGGTGAAGCGGTGTTGCAAGACTGGAATAATATGCTTGATGATAATAAAATGGTGCTCGCTAATCTTGATATCGTAACTAAATTCATTTCCAATTGTACCGTTTGGTGATTGATGATAGGTACCTACAATTTTAAAAAGAAAAAGATGAGCGTTTACCTGGATTTAACTTTGATTTTATCTGTATAGATATTATTTCATTTTATTAGTGCCGCTAAACATTCGCTGAACATTTATGTTATTGGTTACAGATTAAAAATATGTTCTAATCAATACTTGTTCATTATGTCGAAAAACGAATTAGCTAAAAGAAATGAAATAAATGTGCCTTATGCCGAACGCATACTTTCCATGTTGTCTGGAGGACTATTACTGCTCAGAGCCTTTAATAAAAAGAAAGGATTTGGTGTGCTGAGCGCTGCTGCTGGAGGCTATCTGTTGTATCGTGGTTATTCAGGCAATTGCCCGGCATACACAGCGCTAGACAAACCGAAAGTGGCTAATCCGGTGAAGAACTTGAATATTAAAGTGAGTTTGATTATTGACAAACCACGTAAAGAGGTATATGCATATTGGCGCGACCTGGAGAACCTGCCAAAATTTATGACACACCTGGAGTCTGTCGTAAATAAAGATGACAAGATATCTGTTTGGAAAGCTAAAATTCCTGGAAACATGCTTCCTCTGGAGTGGGAAGCCAGTATTGTGAAAGAAGAGAAAAACACGCTTATTGGCTGGCAATCGTTGGTAAAAAGCAGTATACAAAATGCCGGTAAAGTTGAGTTTTTTGATGCTGGTAAAAATGCCACAGAAATCAATGTAGTCATTTCTTACATAGCGCCCTTAGGTGCTGCAGGAGCGGCTATAATGCATCTGTTTAATAATAAGTTGGAAGAAATTATACGAAGAGATATTATGAATTTTAAAGCCCATTTTGAGCAATTGTAATCAGTCTCTAAAATTAAACTTACAAAAAACCATAAGGATGATAAAAGCATTTGATGATATTAAGAAAGAAATTTTGCAATACCTTTTTGAGCACTATATGCAAAGCGCTACTGGGCATTATTCCATCGCACAAATACTGGATGCCTACGAGGTCGACAATGCTGATTTTATAAACATCCTTCAGCAAGATGGACTAATTAGTGAAGGCGTTGCTGACGAAACTCATGCTACGTATGCCATAACCATAGCTGGTATCAATGAAATAGAACCAGACTATTTTGCCGACAGACTTGCTTCGGTAATGAACGAGCTTGGCTTGAGTAATAAAGAGTGGGTGACGGTATCTGAAGTAACCGGAATACAGGATTACCAAAGGGTACATGATATTGGCACCGTACTTAGTCTCACAGAATATTTTGAGGTTATCGTGAAACCAGAGGAAGTATTAGCAAAACTTACACCGCAGGGATGGACTTACTTTGAGCAACATAAGAAGGAATTTGTGTAGCTTGTAAAGCAAAAGCTGTTCCATATTTTAGGAACAGCTTTTTTTATAGCGTAGGCTATAATTTTTATTATATACAACTTTGAAATTATAAAGACTTACTTGCTGCTTTTAACTATTTTCTCAACGCTTACAAGCTGATTGTTTTTGTCAATAATCTTTAACAGATATAAACCATCGGCCAAGTTGGAAACATTTATTGTTTTTGCATCATTGATAGTTGTTATTGCTCTTCCATCTAATGTAGTAATGGTTACATTTACCAGCTCGTTAGCTATTATATTAATTATATCTGTAGCTGGATTGGGGAATATAGAAATATTGGATTTGAGTTGTGTATTCTCAACAGCTACGCCTGTGATAACAACAGGTGCAGATGTACCAGTGCAGCCATTTGCATTAGTAACTGTTACTGTATAACTTCCATTTGCAGTAGCAGCGTAGGTTTGGCTATTAGCTCCTGGAATTGGATTATTATTTAACGACCAACTATAACTTGCAAACACAGCAATGCCCAATAAAGAACCACTTTGAGAAATAACAGGTACAGGTTGGGCATGCACTACAAATGGTATTGTTGCAGATGCAGAACATCCACCATCTGTTATAGTGTAGGTAATATTGCTTGTTCCAGCAGCTACACCGCTCACAACACCTAAATTATTTACAGTTGCAATTTGTGTATTGCTGCTACTCCATACTCCATTAGCACTAGTATTGGCTAAGCTGCTCGTAGCTCCAACACAGGCATTGGCTACACCTGTTATAGCATTCACATCTGGAATTGGGTTTACTGTAATCAGATAATCAACAGAAGAACTACAGCCACCTGCATTTGTAACTAGATAACTTATCGTAGTTGTCCCTGTTGTCAATGCTGATACCACGCCACTTGTGCTCACGGTTGCCACCGCAGTATTGCTGCTTGACCATACCCCTCCAGATGTCACATTACTTAAATTGCTAGTATTACCAACACATACACTTGCACTACCTGTTATGGGGGCTACTGTTGGCAAGCCACTTACAGTTACTGTTGCATTTACTGTTGTAGTACATCCTCCGGCATTGGTTACGGCATAACTTATTGTGGCAGTGCCTGCACTTACACCGGTTACAGTGCCTGTGCTATTTACAGTAGCTACCGCGGTATTGCTGCTGTTCCATGTGCCGCCAGTTGTGGTGTTACTAAGTATGGTAGTGGTGCCAGTGCATAAAGTGAGCGTGCCTGTTATAGCAGGCACTACAGGAGCGGTACCAACGGTTACTGTTGTACTGGTAGCAGCACTGCAACCTGCGGCATTCGTTAGGGTATATGAAATTGTAGAAGTACCCGCGCTAAGCCCGGTAACGACACCACTTGTGCTAACCATGGCTACCGAAGTATTGCTGCTCGACCATACGCCATTAGCGGAGGTGCTATTGAGCGAAGTGGTATTTCCAATGCATAATGTCGTAGTTCCGGTAATTGCATTTGGTATTGCAGGTAAGGCATTTACAGTCACGTTGAGTGTAGCTGTGCTGGTACCATTAGTATAGGTAATGAGTGAAGAGCCAGCAGAAACGCCGGTAACCACACCTGTTGTGCTATTAACAGTAGCTATACTCGGGCTTGCGCTACTGTAAGTTCCTCCAGATGGTGAGCCGGTGAGGGTAGTTGTACCATTTGCACATAATGCAGCTGTTCCTGTTAGCGTAGTAGGTGTTGTGCCAGTTGGGGTATAACTAAAAAGGATATTAGGTCTAACCTTATAATTTGCAACTGTGCCATTTAGATTAGGTATGCCCGCTGATGATGTACCAACAGTGCCAATTATATAGTCTTGAAATCCGCTGGTGTACTGCCAGTCAAACGGCCCGGTAGACGGGCTGCCAGTTATACCAGTCATGTCGTGTCCCATGGCTATTTCCAGGCTTTGACCCGTGTATGTAAATGGCGTAGTAAGTGTAAATTCTATCCAACCCGTTGTAGCAGGGATTGTCTGAGATGTGGTGGAATACACTTCCGTATGCGTACCAATAATTGTTGCCCATGGGGTGGCTGTTAAAGGAGCGACGGTGCTGGAGTTACGCATAAGTATTGAAAAAGTAAAATTACCTGTACTAGCGCCGGTGCCAATTTTGTAGAACGATATTTTGTTGATAACAGCTCCATTGGTAATGCCAGCAGTTGTTAGTTCAGTCGCTGTGTACAATAAATTACTCCTGGAACAATCGTTGGTGCTTGTAGCGTTAAATCTGCAAATGGGACTATAAATACTGTTGTTGGTGAGCGGAGCCTGTGTGCCAGTGCCAATCTGAGTAGTTAGCTGTGCTAAGGCGGCATGTTGAATAAAGAAAATGGCAATCATGGTTAGCACCATGGCATTTGTAAAAATTGTTTTTCTCATTGCAATAATTTTTAGCTTACTCTAAATAGGTTTTCAGCATTCCCCTTTATTGAATTACTTTAATGTGATGGATGTTATTAAATGATATCACATAAAATTCTCAAACAATATACTAATTTATTTTACATGGTTTAATTTAAAATAGATTACTGAACGTGCAAG
>Ga0256901_1001810_pt1 | contig 10328 bp, 9 predicted proteins | sample MC6MC0689MT_FD_190200 | JGI IMG/M metagenome (GOLD analysis project Ga0256901, IMG submission 190200) | Metatranscriptome of enriched soil aggregate microbial communities from Iowa State University, Ames, United States - MC6-MC0689-MT... | ecosystem: Environmental > Terrestrial > Soil >... | reverse complement strand
TTACATTCGTAACATGCATATTGCCGAATATTCCATGGGCTCATTTTATAACCATGAAGCAAAACGCGACCGTCAGCTTTTGCTGACAAAAAGAGAATTGAAAAAATTAAAAGAAAAAGGCGAGGAACGTGGTTTTACAATTGTTCCTTTGCGCATATTTATCAGCTCACGCGGCTTTGCAAAAGTTGAAATTGCTTTAGCACAAGGTAAAAAAGATTTTGATAAACGGGAAAATATAAAGGAAAGAGATGTCAAACGTGAACTCGATCGCGTCATGAAATTCTAACTCTATCATTGCGCCAAGACAAATGCTCCTGGCGTAATGCCTACCCTATTTTTAAACAGGCGAACGAAATAGTTGACATCGTTGAAGCCTGCCCCAAAACAGGATTCCTTTACATTTCGGGTCAAGAGCAAAAGCTGCTTTGCTTTACCAATACGTTGCTGAATCACATATTCCATTGGGCTCAACCCTAGCTCCCGTTTGAACATCCGGGTCAAACTCGCCTTGCTCATGTGAGCAGCTTTCTCCAGCAAATCTATGGATATCTTCTCAGTAATATTCCTACGGATAAACTCCTGTAAATGAACAAGTACTTTGTTGGGCGATTTCCCCACCTTCAATGCCATAAGAGACTGCGACTGCAGCAATCGAATCGTGAGCTCCTTAAATGTCAGATCTGCCAAAACATCCTTAAGCGGATTATCGCTTATTATAATCTGAAATAATTTATTAACCAGTTCGGCCAGCTCGTTGGAATTGTAAAGATGAAAAAGCTCAGGATCAATATGCCAGCGGTCCAACTGTTCCTTTGGATAAAATTCATTTAAATAATCCAATACAGCTTCTATTTTTTCCTTCCGGATGGTGAGGGCCGAACATTGCGTAGGTCGCTCCAGTGTAGCTTCCGGAAAGTCAATATGCATATCAACCATCGCTGGCAATACGATCATCTGCCCGGGTAGATAATCAAAAGCTTTCATATGTTCAAGGTGCATAATTTTCTTCCCCTGAATCATATTGATCATCACCAGGTCATCAAACCGCAGGGGTACATATTCCGACACACGGTATGTCTCATATATATTCAGTTCTAGGCTATCCAATGTAAACGCGCGTCGGTTTTCCACCAGCGTACTGAGTTCCCTTCCCTGAGAAAATGGTAATGTATGAATCAGTGTCCTATCACTCATATCGCATCAACTAAATATAATTGGAAATCAATCAAATATAACAAAAAAATCCAAGCATTTGTTTTGGGCTATCCCAGAATAATATCCTAAACTATACTGCAACAATGATGCTACCCTTTGCCTCAATAATGCTACGGTATTGCATAATTGCTGGCTAACTTTGATAAGAAGGGATTAAAAATAAGTAATAATAAATCATATGAGCGCAATTAAAAGACCATCGTTCAAAGAACGATACGACAATTACATCGGCGGCAAATTTGTAGCCCCAATCCAAGGAAAATATTTTGACAATATCTCGCCCGTAGATGGTAAAGTATATACCCAGGTAGCACATTCAACGAAAGAAGATCTCGATCTGGCGGTAGATACCGCGTCCAAAGCCTTTGAGACCTGGGGGAAAACATCAGCAACCGAACGCAGCATTATTCTCAATAAAATTGCAGACCGCATCGAGGCTAATCTGGAATATATTGCCGCAGTAGAAACCATAGATAACGGAAAAGCAGTACGTGAAACGCTAAATGCAGATATCCCGCTTGCTATTGATCATTTTAGATACTTTGCCGGAGTAATCCGCGCCGAAGAAGGATCGATAACTGAATTAGACAGCAATACCGTTTCCTTAATTGTACACGAACCGATCGGCGTTATTGCACAGATCATTCCGTGGAATTTCCCTATTTTAATGGCGGTCTGGAAACTTGCTCCAGCGCTTGCTGCCGGAAATACCGTTGTTTTAAAACCAGCAGAAAGCACACCGGCATCAATCCTTGTCTTGATGGAAATTATTGGCGATCTGATACCGGCGGGTGTGATAAATATTGTGAATGGGTTTGGCTCAGAACTAGGCCGGGCCTTGGTAACGAATCCTAAAGTAGCGAAGGCAGCCTTTACAGGATCAACCGCAACAGGGCGATTAGTCATGCAATATGCTACAGAAAATATTATACCGGTAACACTGGAATTGGGTGGAAAATCCCCCAACATATTCTTCAGTTCTGTCATGGATGCTGACGATGCATTCTTGGACAAAGCAATCGAAGGTGCCGTTTTATTTGCCCTCAATCAAGGCGAAATATGCACTTGTCCTTCACGGTTATTAGTGCAGGAGGATATCTATGATAAGTTTATTACCAGAGTCATCGATCGGGTCAATCAGATCAAAGTTGGTGACCCGTTGGATCCAACAACAATGATGGGGGCCCAAGCTTCCAAAATTCAAAAAGACAAAATTATGTCTTATATCACACTAGGCAAACAAGAAGGAGCCGAAGTGCTGACTGGGGGAGACGAAAATAATGTCGGCGCAGGTTTTGAAGAAGGTTACTACATCAAACCAACGCTATTCAAAGGAAATAATAAGATGCGGATCTTTCAAGAAGAGATTTTCGGCCCGGTCTTGGCTGTAACAACTTTCAAAGATGAACAAGAAGCTATTACTATTGCCAATGACACTATGTATGGTCTCGGCGCCGGTGTATGGACCAGAGATGCACATCAACTTTATCAAGTTCCACGCGCCATCCAGGCAGGCCGTGTTTGGGTTAATCAATATCACTCTTATCCAGCTGGCGCTCCATTCGGAGGATATAAACAATCCGGAATTGGTAGAGAAAATCACAAGATGATGCTTGCCCATTATCGTCAGGCAAAAAATATGTTAATTTCATACAGCAAGGAAAAGCTAGGGTTCTTTTAATACGCTGTAAATTAAAAACACAATGAAGAATGCTTTATTCTTCATTTATCAATCCTTTCAGCAATGGTCAACAGAATAGATAGTACAGACAAAGCCAAGGAGCTCATTCATACCCTTGAAGCAAAACACGGTGCATTGATGTTTTACCAGGCAGGAGGCTGCTGTGAAGGGACTCAGCCCCAATGTTTTGAAAAAGGGGGTTATTTTCCCCGCATGAATGACGCCATGATCGGATTGGTTGAAGGATACGAGTTTTGGGTAGACCGGGATCTGTTTGAGTATTGGAAACATGCCCATTTCACACTTGATGTACTGGAGGGCTTTGGTCCCGGTGGCTTTTCGTTGGAAACACCACTTGGAAAAACCTTTAAGGTACATTACCGGCTCTTTACAGACGAAGAATTGAAAGAACTTAGCCCAATCAACCGTAGTGAATAAACACAAAAACGGGTGGAATAATCCACCCGTTTTTCTAAATTTTTGTCATCTCTCCCCAGTCAAATTAGGTTGATTATTCAATATCCAAACCTTCTAAAACAGGAATTGGCTGTTTGTTTTCGTCCAAAGCGACAAAAGTAAATACTCCTTCGATCGCAAGCTCCCGTCCCTCTTTATACATATGCTCCAGGAATATTTCTACTTTCACCTTTAAGCTCGTACGCCCGACATTTTGGACACGCGCAATTGCCTCTATAATACTCCCGGAAGGAATTGCTTTATTAAAATCAATACGATCTGTTGATACTGTCACCAAAGTCTTGCGACAGAATCTCGTTGCGGCCATAAAAGACACTTCGTCCATAATAGACATTGCCTTACCGCCGAATAAGGTATCGTGATGATTTGTCAAAAACGGGAATACAGTTGTGCATACATGCGTTTCTGATAAATCAATACGTTCTTGTAAAGTCATTTATTGTTATTTTTAATGGATTCAAGAGAGCACAAATGTAAGGCTATCCAAAAACAGTTGAGTCATTTTTATCCAATATTTTCCTCGATATCGACCCCTATCCCCCTTAATAACAAAGAAGCGTTAAAGATCTTACACTCCCCTGTCTTCAGTTTATAGTCAAACAGCATCTGCCCTTCATCAACCTGGATATCGAAGTGATAATTTTTGATATCTTTTGGAAACTCCGGTTCCAAACTAGACAGCTGCAGATCGTGCGTTGCCACCATACCTTTACCATCCAAGCGAACCAACTGCTTAATAATCGCGCGGGAGCCCAAATATTTGTCAACCGAGTTTGTTCCGCGTAACATTTCATCAATCAGAAAAAAACTATCCGTATGTGAAGCTACAGTATCCAGTATAAATTTCATCCGATTGAGTTCTGCCTTGAAAGTGGAAGTACTTTCGTTCAGATTGTCTCTGATACGCATATAGGATATAAGTTTATAGATTGGTAGTTGAAATGATGAGGCGGCAACACTTGCTCCAGCATAAGCCAAAATTGCATTAACACCGATGGTACGTAAGAATGTGCTTTTCCCAGCCATATTGGATCCTGTTACCAATGCAACCCGATGATCGTTGCTGGTATAATCGTTGGCAACCACTAATTCATTCGGAATAAGCGGATGATAAATACCTTTCGCCTCTATCTTATCCTCCTCTGGGTTGACCAAGATAATCGGATAAACATAAGTCGGATGATTTCTTTTCCAAATTGCGAGACTATTCACAGCTTCAACTTTTGCCAACGTATCAAACGAATTCAAGATCTCTTGTTCATACTTATTTTTCCAATCGATAATCGCCAGTACCTGTCTAAAATCCCACAGCAAAAAAAGATTCAGGAATAACCCAACAAACACATTATTTCTTGCATCCAGATTATTGATAAGAACAGCTAATTTTTTAAATGCTTTTGAAATAGGTTCAGCATGCCCTCCTTGCTTTAATTCATTAGCCATTTCTTGTAAGGAAACGGATTTCCATGCGTGATTTTCTATAGCTTGTATTGCATCAGCATAAGAACCCAATATTCCACCAATTTTGTCTATCCTTGAAGAAAATAAACCAACACTACCCGCTTTGGCGAAAGCCCAAAAAATATGAAACAAACCTAATATTGTTGCAACTGCTGCAAATTTGGAAATAAAAAAGCTTCCAACAAGCGCTAGCACAAATAAAACTGGACCAACTTTGACATACATACGCATGAAAGCATTTCCAAAATTAAAATTTCGGTCCTGAAAATAATTGGACAAAAAAGTCTTAATATCGAGTTTATGATTAAGATTTGCCAGCAGTTTCGCCTGAAAATCCCATATCCATTCCGATTCACTTTCTAATTCCCGCGACGCTTCCTGATTCCGTTGGATCTGTTCTTTATCCAGAGGAGCACTTAGCCAAGATGCAAGCAAATCAATCCCCTGTTTTGTTGTTGACCGATTCAATTGGGCAAATAACGAATATGCACCGAATACGTCCATATCTGAGCTATAAGGATGATTATCATCTTCAAAGTCCTCTCCATGGGCATACATATTTACTTTTCCATCAATGATGTTTTGTTCATTGGACAAAACCTTCAAATAGGCTTCAAAATAGTTTTTCTGAAGCTCCAGCTGGCTTTGCCGGCGTACCAAATACGCAAATAGGAACAATAAGGCAAAGAAACAAAAGAACACCAAAGGAAGACTTTCCAACTGAAAAGTATAAAATAGCAAGGCTCCACCACCAAGAATTACAAAGAGTCGGCTTAAACTCAGGGTATTCACCTGCTTATTTAATTTTAAGACCGTAGAGGCAATTTCTTGGTGCTTTTGGTCGTATAATATCGTTATTGGATTCATTCTTAAATATTTTTTACTCCATCAATTGGACGAAATGCATCCTATCCAAAATCATATCTGTAACAAACTACAACTTTTAAACTGAGAGCATTCACAAGAGTAAGTAAAAACAATATATTTTCATTCACTTTTTTTGCGAAAAAAGTGAATAAGGGTCCGAAGCACCCCTAATTTTTTCGAAACAAATGTGAACTACCAGGCCTGATCACCTACCAAGGGTACAAAACGAAAAGTATCCAATTCAATGCGATCAAATTCATTTTCACCTACACGAATTATTGTCATCATTTTCTGAGACTTCTCGTCCCCTACCGGAATCACAAAAATCCCACCTATTTTCAGCTGCTTCAACATGATTTCAGGCACGAATGGCGCCCCAGCAGTTACAATAATTTTATCGTAGGGAGCATATTTTTCAATACCTTTGGAGCCATCACCCAAAAAGAAATTTGCCTTATACCCCATGTAGGGCAATACCTGAATTGTTCGTTGATAAAGGTTCTCTTGGCGTTCTATCGTATATACATCGGCCCCAAGTTCAAGCAAAATACAAGTTTGATACCCTGATCCTGTTCCAATTTCCAGTACCTTATCTCCTTTTTTCACGTGGAGCAATTCGGATTGATAAGCGACAGTGTATGGTTGGGAGATCGTTTGTCCGTCACCGATTGGAAAAGCAATGTCTCGATAAGCCTGATTCCAGAAGGTTTCATCAAAAAAGAAATGACGTGGTACCTTCCCAATGGCTTCCAATACTTTTTGGTCTTCAATACCTCTTCCTTTTAGATGCTCAACCAATTTCTTGCGTGCACCTCTCTCCCGATAATTATCAATAAACTTATACGCCATGATGTTTCAAATTTACCTTTAAAAAGGGATATTTAGCCGAACTATTCACAAATCACTTAATATCAAAGCAATATACAATACTGAACGTAGACCATACAACAAATCACAACCAAATAAAAACATCATATCTGTAACATTATCAAAAAGTTATAGAAATTTCATCACAAAAAGTTCAGATCACTTAGCACATGATCCGCCGCTACAAGCGTATAAAAAGCAAGTTGTTAATAAGGGTCAACATCGACCTGAACACGAACGCCGCTATTGGTCTTATCAATCTCAAAATCCAATAAAACCGAACGAATCAGCTCCTTTACCTTAGCGATACTAATATTTGTGCGTTCAATCTTCAACGTAATCGTCTGAATAAAATTATTTCGAACACGGGAGACCAGCGGTGGTTCAGGTCCCAATACCCTAGCTCCGAGCTGTGGTCGTAAAGCAGCTGCAAAACGATTCGCAGCATCATAGCATTTTTGAAAATCTATATGCTTAATATCAATGCGAATAAGTCGATAAAAAGGTGGGTAAAGGTAATTCTTACGTTCAGTAATTTCCGTCATAAACATCCCTTCATAATCATTGTTAACGACTTGCTCCAAGACCCTATGATTTGTCGTATAACTTTGAATAATTACCCGTCCACCTGCTTCCCGACGACCGGCTCGGCCTGCAACTTGGGAAAATAGCGAAAAGGAACGCTCATAGGCACGAAAATCAGGGAAATTAATAATGGTATCCGCATTCACAACACCGATTAAACTTACACGTCCAAAATCCAGCCCTTTGGCGACCATTTGGGTACCGATCAGTACATCAAATTCATGTTCATCGAAAGCCGTAATAATCTTATCAAAGCCATACTTTCCTTTTGTTGAATCCAGATCCAATCGGCCTATCCGGATCTCGGGCATCAGCAATTCAAGTTCTTCTTCCACCCGCTCTGTCCCAAAGCCCTTGCTTTCTATATGTGGCATTCCACAAGCTGGACAGACCCGAAGTGGGGGTTCAACATGCCCACAGTAATGGCAATGCATCATATTGGAACTTTTATGGTAGGTCAAACTGACATCACAATTCACACATTTGGCAACAAAACCGCAGGTATTACACTGGATCATGGTGGTGTGTCCCCGTCTATTCTGAAACAGAATAACCTGTTCCTTATTCTTAACGGCTTCTTCAATAGCTTTTAACAATGTTCCGGAGAAATAGGAGAACATATTTTCCTTTCGCCCTTCTTCAGGAATATTGACTAGCTCAACACTCGGCAACTGCGCATTGCCATAACGCTCCAATAGCTGCACAAAGCCATACTTCTTTGCTTTAGCATTATAATAACTTTCCAACGATGGTGTTGCGGATCCCAAAAGCACCTTCGTCTGATGTATAAAACCGAGATAAATGGCTGTATCACGCGCATGGTAGCGCGGTGCTGGATCAAATTGTTTGTATGAGCTTTCATGTTCCTCATCGACAATAATAATTCCGAGATCCTGAAACGGAAGAAATACAGAAGAACGGGCACCAATAACAACTTGAAACTCATTTTTCATCACCTTATGCCATACCTCAGCACGTTCATTATCATTGAATTTTGAATGATAAACACCGAGCTTATCACCAAAGTGCAGTTTTAATCGCGCAGTAATCTGTGCTGTCAATGCGATCTCAGGCAGAAGATACAAAGCTGATTTTCCTTCAGCTATTGCCTGTTCGATAAGTCGTATATAGAGCTGAGTTTTCCCTGAAGCAGTTACCCCATGCAATAGTGTTACCTCTTTTTCCTCAAAAGACTGTTGGATCTCATTATAGGCACGCTGTTGATTTTCATTGAATTGAAAATTAGCATCTAGTTCTATATCCTCTCCCTGAAATCTCGATACGACCTTCTCCTTCACTTCAAATACACCTTTGTCGATCAATGCTGTGATAGCACCATTACCGCAACCTGAAGCTTCTACCAACATCGGACGTGTAATCTCTTCAGTCTTTTTAACAAGTTGCATAAATGCCAAAACTGCATCTTGCTGTTTGGGAGCACGATTGAGATTATCCAATAATTCTCGTTTGGCATCCTCATTTCTAAAGTCAGGGGCAAAACGTAAGAATACTTTTGTTTTGGGTTTATATCTTTCTGTTATTTCCTCGGAGATAAGTACGACCCCTTTGTCAAACAATTGCTTCAATATCGGAAATACGGTTTTCTGGCCCAATAACTTCACGATATCATTGACTTTAAGTTCCCCTGCCACCTCCAGGGCCTCAATAATCAGGTATTCTTTATCCGAGAGTGTCGAACGATCAAATTCTTCTGTTATAGAAGAGATCACTTTGGTTTCACTTGCCAGTTTTAAAGCTGCTGGAAGTGCGGCCTGCATGACTTCGCCCAAACTGCACATATAGTAATCTGCCAACCAATCCCACAACTTAAACTGGGCAAGGTTGACGATAGGTTTATCATCAATGATATCTAAAATATACTTTGCTTCGTATTTCAGCGGAGCTTCTTTGCTGATCGATTTCACGACCGCCGAATAAATCTTGTTTCGTCCAAATTGCACAATGACCCGAACCCCAATCTGTACCCGATCATTCCAGTCAGCCGGAATACGATAAGTATATGTTCGTGCTAGAGCTAACGGTAGAACCACATCAATAAACAAGGTATCTCTTTCACTAAAAATCGAAGACTGCGGATTGGACATAATTTCTTATTATGGGATAAAAATACAAAAAAAGCGACAGAAAGAATACGTGAGTGACCTCTCTCAAAATAAAAGCCCTCCTAGATTTTTAATCGTTGGAAGGCTCTTTATCTAAAAAGCTAGCAAGCTTTATTCTATTTAAACAGTAGGATTACGATTTATTTTTTAGTGCCGCTACAAATAAGGCTATCCAACCGATAATCAATGACAAGCCACCTAAAGGTGTTATGGGACCTAAGATAGCCGGATTTCCAAAACCAGTTATTTCCCTGATGCTAAGGATATATAAGGATCCTGAAAAGAACAAAATACCAACAATAAAAGCAATAAAGGACACCTTGATTGAGTAGGTTTTCGCACGCGAAAAAGTCGATAAAAATAACAATGCAAAGGTATGATAGAAATGATACTGATTTGCAGTTTTCCAAGTTTCGATATGATATGCACTTACCTTTCCTTCTAGACCGTGAGCGCCAAATGCACCTAATATTACAGCTAATGCTCCCAATAGCGAAGCGGCTAAAATGATTCTCTTATTCATTATTATAAAGTGAATGCTGAAAACGTGTTTCTCCGATAAATGTATTAAAAACCGAACAAAATAAGGAATATTTTGTTAAATTTATATTACAAAGCCCCAATATTGAGATGATTTTCTAGCGCTTCCCGCATATTTTTGTTAGGTTTGTTTTACAGATGAAACCATCATCAGTTTATTCAAGTTGATCGCTTCATTACCATAAAAAAACAAATTGACTGAAACGTGTTTATCTATACCATTGAAGATGAGCATTCATAAATATTTATTCTGATGAAAAAAACAATAATCATCACTATTCTATTGTTCATAGCTGTCATTGCGGCAACGATTTATCTTTTCGGAGATTTCAATAAAAATAATAAACAGGATTCCAAGGCCTTACAATACCTACCGGAAAATACACTTGCCATAACATCTTTTGCCAATAACGAGACCGTAGACACGATATTTAAGGATTACGAATTATTTAAAGCCATTATAGGACAGGGAAATTTCAGTAATCTCGAGCGATTAAAAGCAGAATTATTGC